>ENA-OBIO01000050-OBIO01000050.1-metagenomes-genome-assembly--contig:-NODE-50-length-73581-cov-23.401_pt1 | contig 73581 bp, 69 predicted proteins | sample MGYA00153383_OBIO01 | MGnify analysis MGYA00153383 | reverse complement strand
TCGAAAAAGTAATTTACGACATCCAACGCGATGGAGCCGGAAGCGCATTTCGTCGCTAATCATCCGATCGCCGACTGCATTCCACAAACAAAATTTACACCGCCTCCAGAAACCCGTTCAGATGCAAAATGTAACGGAAATCACACAATTAAGAATTTGTAATAGAAAACCGACCTAAATCAGTTTAAGTTTACAGAAGCGTTTTTACGCACGATCGCACTTAGCCAATCCATCGTTGTAAAAGTAGTGTTGGGAAATTATTAAGATGAGCGACTTAGCATTAAAACTCCGCGAAGGCACCAAGAAAGCGCATACGATGGCAGAAAACACAGGTTTCATTGCCTGTTTCCTGCGTGGAACAGTCGAAAAGCAGTCTTATCGTAAGCTTGTGGCCAATTTGTATTTTGTGTATTCGGCCATGGAAGAGGCAATGCACCAGCTCAAAAATCATCCCGTGATGAGCCAGATGTACTTCCCCGAACTCGATCGCAAGGTCAGTTTAGAGCAGGACTTGGAGTTTTATTATGGGACAAATTGGAAGAACGAAGTGTCGCCATCCAAAGCGACTCAAGCCTATGTTGCGCAGATCAAGAAGATTGCAATAGATGATCCTGAGTTGCTCATTGCGCATCTCTACACGCGATACATTGGCGATCTGTCCGGTGGACAAATCCTCAAGAAAATTGCCGTGAATGCAATGAACTTGAATGAAGGCGAAGGCACCCACTTCTACGAGTTTGCGCAGATTCCGGATGAAAAAGAGTTCAAAACCATGTATCGCAGCACCTTAAATGGTCTAGCGGTGTCGGACGAAAAAGGCGATGCAATTGTCCAAGAGGCGAATGACGCCTTTAAGCACAACATGGACATGTTCCAAGAACTCGAAGGCAACCTAGTCAAAGCGATCGGCATTCAGCTCTTCAACTTGCTGACCCGCCGGAAGCGCAAAGGCACGACCGAACTCGAACCTGCATAAGTTTTGAGCAAGGGCGATAGAGTTTTATACTGTGAGTGCAGAGGAGGAATGGCAGAAATGCGATTGCTCCTTTTTTATGGGCATTGGTTTATCGGCGCGTTTTTGGTAGATAATTGCCGCAGTTTGACGTACAGTTTTTAGTTTTCCTATGAATCACCCCTCAAATCCGTCTCTGTGGGAACGCTTCACCCTCCAGTCTTTACCGCTCTATCAGTGGCGATCGGCAAGCTATGTCGCGCGCACGGTCGGCGTATTGCAGGGGTGGCGATCGGGGAGTGTGCTCTTTGCTTATGGAGATGCGATCGCACTGGGTTTTTTGGCAGTGTTGTTTGGCATGGCACCTTATGTCTCGACGACGTTGATTAGTGTGTTGCTCGTTGCCTGTATTGGTTTTTGGGGGCTGTTGACGCTGGCTGAGGACAAGGGGGAAACCGTTGGTTGGGGACTGACGCCGATTCATTTGGTGGTGATGCTGTACTGGGGGATTTCGACGGTGGCGGCAGGGGTGTCGCCGGTGAAGACCTCGGCGCTGATTGGGCTGGGCAAGCTAACGCTGTATCTGTTGCTATTTGTGGTGATGGCGCGGGTGCTGCGGGTAGAGAAGTGGCGATCGGCTTTGGTGAGCGTGTGTTTGCTAACGGCGCTTCCGGTGAGCTATTACGGGATATGGCAGTACTATGCAGGCGTTCCGCCGTTGGCCACCTGGTCTGATCCGGGTTCGGAAGCTGGAAATTTTACGCGGGCTTACAGCTTTTTAGGCAATCCAAATTTGCTGTCGAGCTATTTGATTCCTGCGGTGTCCTATAGTCTAATGGCCATTTTTGTTTGGCCTGGACCGATTCGCAAAACCTTGGCAGTTGTCATGCTGGGGTGTAATGTGGCTTGCATTATTTTCACGGGGAGTCGGGGCGCGGGGATTGGTTTGGTGCTGATGTTTGGGACGCTGGTGATGATGGTTGGGTTTTGGTTAGATTGGTATCGACGGAAGTGGGTGTTGCCGGCGATCGCTAGTGGATTGATTGGCCTTTTGGTTGTGAGTTTGGTGCTGGTGCCGTCCGTGCGAAATCGGGTGTTGACGATGTTTGTGGGTCGAGGCGACAGCAGTAACAATTACCGGATTAATGTGTGGCAGTCGGTGATTCAGATGATTAAGGCACGTCCGGTGTTAGGCATTGGGCCAGGAGATGATGCGTTTAAGAAAATGTATCCAACCTATTCACGCATTGGCTTTACGGCGCTGAGTTCTTATTCGGTGCTGCTCGAAATTGCGGTGGAGACAGGGTTAGTTGGGCTGTCGTGTTTTATATGGCTGTTGTTGGTGACGTTTACCCAGGCTGGCGTGCAGTTGCGCAAACTTCGAGATAGCGGCAATGTGCAAGGGTTCTGGTTGATGGGAGCGGTGGGTTCGATGGTGGGCCTGTTGGGTCAGGGCATTGTGGATACAGTATGGTATCGTCCGCAGGTGAACACATTGTGGTGGTTGGCCGTTGCGATCGTCGCCAGTTTTTATAGCGCACTCCCCACGGATGTCCGAAAGGCAGAAATTTTAGATGAATAGTCTAATTGATGTGGAGTCTAGACTAAATTTGCAAAGAACTGAAGACGATCGATTTTTTTACTGAATAGCATACTGAGTTACTAGACCTAAGTCCATCTGAAGCCGCAGCGATTGAAATTGCCCGAAGACGGTTGCGCTCAGAAATGATGACTGGTGTGTCGGTTTCGTTGGCTACTCCGATGCTGATTGGCTTTAGAAAAAGTAGATTGGTCAACCTGCTTACCGCCCAGGTTTAGTTTGCGGAACAAACCTCGCATACTGGTGACGCTAGAGTCGAGTGAAAACGTCAACCAACAACTCAGGAATAGGCACGTATTGAGAACACTGTAATCGTAGTCAGGATAATCAGATAGAAGTTGCTTGACAAGCTTAGGAAAATTGAATAGCGTGAATTTATTATTTTATATTAATATTAAGCCTAGCCTTTTTAAGAAGTTCTAGGCTCTTTTTATATAAATCTTTTTACAATTCATCACTTCTGTCTTCAACGTTGATCAATAATAGTTATCGCGTCGTTCGCGAACTCGGTCGAGGTGGATTTGGGGCGACTTTTTTGGTGGAGGACACGCAGCTTCCGTCGGGCAAACGTTTTGTCCTAAAGGAGTTGATGCCGATCGAGCACGATGCACAGACCTATGATCTGGTAAAGCAGCGGTTTGAGCGGGAAGCGGTGATTCTCGAAGAACTGGGCGGGTTGACGACGCAGATCCCGAGCCTATATGCCTATTTTGCGATCGCGGGGAAGTTTTATTTGGTGCAGGAGTATGTGGAGGGAGAGACGATCGCCTTTTGGGCGATCGCTCAGGGTGCCGTGGCTTCGATCGATCCTCGTAGCTTTACTGGGTTAGGGTTTGGATGGGTTGGTCGATCGTCTTTTGGAGATGAGATGTTGCTTTTTTAGCGATCCCTCGCGATTAGGGACTAGACAAGTGATGGGGATTGGGGTTGTAATATAGGGTTTCCTCTCGTAGGGGAAATCAGTTGAATGGAAACTAACGATTGCTGCATGTGTTCTTAAATTCACTCAAGGATCCCGATGAAAGCCTTCTCCTTTATTACTTGTGCTACCACGATTGCGGTCATTACCCTAGCTAGTGCGATCGCTCCCGCGATCGCCAACAATGCTGACGCCAATTTCCAAGAAGAAACCGCAAACAACACAATCTGCTCCTTCTTGGTTACCAAAGAAGTCGGCAGCACCGTCAATATTCGCAAAGGCCCTAGCACTAATTCGCCTATCGTTGCCACCCTTAAACGGGGTGATGTCGTGCGGGCGGTGCGGCGATCGGGCAGTTGGGTCAAGTTGGCTGCCCGCACCTATGGAAGGCCCCCCAAAGAGACTTTCAAACCGCTCGATGGTTGGGTCAATAATCAATTCATCAATGGCTGTTCTGAGGATCAGTTCGATCGGTGGCGTAAATAAGGCGATTGCCGACCCCGTTTCCACTAGCAACTTGCAAAATTTTAGGATTTTGTTCCCTCTCGTTGAGAGAATCAGTTGAATGGAAATATTCCCAGACTTCATAACAAGATCTGGAGGTATTTTTTCCACTTTTTTGGGAAATCGCTTGAATAAAAACGACCGATCGGCCCGATCGCCTTCATCGACCACAAATGAGCAAAATCATCCCGCAAGAGTGTCGCTCAATCCACTAAAAACGATCGCCCAGCGCCCAGCTTCTTACGTCAGCCATCGCCAGCCCGTCTGCCACAAACTGTTTTCGCAAAAACTCAGGCGGCAAATAGGCGTCGTACTTTTGAACCTTGGGCGTCTCATCTTCAGCCATGAATAGCTCAGACGAAAGCGGACGATGGCCGAGTTCCTGCAACTCCGATCGCAAACTTTCTACCGGACATTTACCTAAGTTCACCCCTAGAAAGTACGGTGTCTGGCCTCGGACGCCTTTTGTTTTTAAAGCCGATCGACAATGGTTTCGTAAGTAGCGCTCCAATGTCCGAAACCCACGACTCCCAATCCACGGGAAAATGCAGGCATACTCATCCTCTAGCAACACCACCGTTTGGGTAGATAGTCCCGTCTTTCGGGCATAGTCTCGCGCCACCTTCAGCCGAACCTTAGCTCTCTCTTGAAGATAGGGATACACCTGCTCCTCTTGCAAGACCCGTCGCATTCGCTGCAATACTTTCGTGTGAATGTCTCCCGTTGTCCCTCGCCATGAACTTGTATTAGCTGCTTTGTCCGTTGGACGAACTTTAACGCTTTTCGTTTTGTCGTTGACATCAATCACTTCCCATACATGGCCCGATAGCGAAATTCGATCGCCCGTTCCCGGTGACACCATGATTGATCCGATCGCTTTCCCGTTATGCGACACGATGTATTCTTCGTTGTCCGGAAAGATCGCATAGAACTTAAAGTTGCGAACAATTTTTTCGCCTTTTAAGCCAATAATTAGCGTTTTCGTTTCAGTAATTTCAACGTGATTGAGTTCAATCCAGTACCGAAGTAACAACCGATAATCATCCTGAGTCACCTGTTCAAAGGGCGGCAGCTTCAACACCTGCTGTGCAAGAGCAGCGGGCGTCATTTCACCGTAGGATGCCAGCGTACTCAGCGTCTGATGATAGAGCAGACTGTAGGGATACTGAAGTGACTGCGGCGGCTCAATCCATTGCTCTTCTAAGTAGAGCTGAATCAGCGCGATCGCCTGCAACAACTGCCATGGAACCTGTTCAGGCAACGTCTCTTCGCCCGTCGGTTTCTCTTCAGCAAAGACCAGCCGCATTTCTGACACGCCCCCACGCCGCCCCGATCGCCCCAGCCGCTGCAAAAAACTGGCCACCGACGACGGCGATTCGAGCTGAATCACCCGATCGAGTTGGCCTAAGTCAATCCCCATTTCAAAGGTAACGGTAGCAGCAGTGACCGCAGGCTGGTCCAGCTTTCGCATCGCCGCTTCAGCCACCGCACGCAAATCGGCTGAAATGCTTCCATGGTGGACATAGTAGACATCCGCATAGCCTTTCGATAGCGCGATCGATCGCATCGCCGTTACGGCATCTTCAGCGGCAGTCCGACCATTGGCAAACACGAGGCACTTCTGATGCAGCGTTTGTTGAAATAAGTGTAAATGGTACGGGTTAAAGGATTGGTCCCGATCGTCTCCTATTGCCCTCACCACCAATCCCGGATCGTAAAAATGCTCAATGGCAAGCTGGATTTTCCGAGCACCCGCACTTTCTAGTTTCGGCGTCGTAACGCATCGCCTCGTTCCCGCCGCCAGCCAGCGTTCCGCCAACGCATAATCTCCTAGCGTCGCCGACAGACCAATTCGCCGAGCTTCATTGCCCGTGAGTTGGGCTAACCTCGTCAGTTGACACAGCACCTGATCTCCGCGATCGCTCCCAATAAACGCATGAACCTCATCAATAATCACAAACTGCAACTGCCCAAATACCCGTCCCAACTCCTTCGCCTTATTAATCAACAAACTCTCTAACGACTCGGGCGTAATTTGCAAAATGCCACGCGGATTTTTAAGCACGCGCGTTTTTTGGCTTTGGGCCACATCGCCGTGCCACATCTGCACCGGAATATCAGCCATTTCTAGCAAATCTGTCAATCGCTCAAACTGATCATTAATCAACGCCTTGATCGGCCCAATGTAGAGCGCCCCAATCCCCGAACTAGGCTGATTATAAAGCTGAGTCAATACCGGAATAAACGCCGCTTCCGTCTTTCCCGCCGCCGTTTCCGCCGAGACCAGCAAATGATCATCGCTATCAAAAACCACCCGGCAGGCTTCGGCCTGAATCGGACGCAAACTAGCCCATCCATTGCGATACATGTACTCCTGAATAAACGGAGCAAGACGGCTTTCTAGCATAGAATATTGAAGCATAAAGGCTTGAACCCGGACCATCCCAAGCTCCTCCGCAAAATGACGGAACTTAGCGATCGATCGCCCGTGGCGCGTTCACCATAGCAGACTTCTGGGCACGTTGAATGTAAGTTCCAAAGGGAGTGATCATCCCAACATTCCTAAGCTAGGAGATCTCCACCGTCCATGAATCTACTCATTAGCCCTCCCGATATTCGGACTGAATCCCTGACCACGACCTTGGTCGCCTTCAGTCCTCAAGAGGCTTATGCGGCCATCACCATTTTGGCGATCGCCTCTGATGGATACCTCGCCCCCGAAGAACTCGACGCCATCACGAGTCATCTTTCCCGAATGCATCTCTTCCAACATCTCCGCCCAGACACCATGGAGCGGATGTATACGAAGCTCTTTGATATCCTCCGGAAAGAGGGTTCTGACCTGCTCATAGAGTCTGCCAAAGAGACTCTCCCGAGCGAACTGCGTGAATCGGCCTTTGCCATGTGCTGCGACCTCACCCTATCCGATGGCTTAATGTCCTTGGATGAGCAAACGTTCTTGAAACAACTCCATCAAGTCCTGGAAATCCCAGACGACATCGCCGATCGGATTCTCAGCGTCATGCACATTCGCAATCGAGGCTAAAATAGCGCTTCTCTCTTCAAACCTGTTCTTCACCCTTGGACCTCCGTCTGAGGGTTTTTTACGCGGATTTTTAAGAGGTTTTTAATCGGTCTTAGCGATCGGTGCAAACAGAAATTCACTCTTCAGTCAATTCACTTGGCTCACCGGGATAAAACACCGCATCTAACGCAACATCAAACGAGTAAGGGGACTCTACCGGAAACTGAGAACCCGGTAAATCGGTCTCAGCCATAGCCAAATCTCGGCCATTGTCGTAAGCATCTTTCACCGCCTGCTCAAGATAGGGCTTCAAGCTCGGACTATCCTTTAGAAGACAGGTAATGTCGCGACGCTGGATACGCAAGGTGGCTAGCCAACTCCGACTACGACACTGGGGCTGATACTCCCATTTCAGCAGATGGCCCAGCACAATACTGAGACGACTGCGAAGTTCCTGACGCTGTTGTTTCCCCAAGCTTTCCACTTCCTCAATCAAATGATCAATGTCCAACTGATTCCAGTCTCTAGACGAGAGGAACTGAGATTGTTCTTGGGTCCAGGCATAGAAATCTGTGTTGTACAGACTCTCGATCGCACCCGCCTCTGAGGCAAGACTTAATGTACGGTTTGGCATGGTCGTTAACCTCTTAGCAATTCTCAAGGACGGGTTCTCTATACAGGATAGCTTTCCAAACTCAACGTCTCGTACTTCAGCAGCACCTTAGTGGCTCGCCGCACTAACGTCTCACCGCCCTTGACCACCACCAAAAACTCCCCCGACTCAATGCGCTGACGGTAAGAGCGCGATTTTTTTCCGCCCAGCACTGCAAAAATCGCATCACTCGCCAGCACACTCCCCATCGCTGCCCCCGCCATACCCAGCACCCCGCCGATCGCCACATTTCCCACATCGCCTGCCCAAGGAAACGTATTCAGCCCCGTGATTAAGTTGAACCCCATCCCCGCCACTAACCCAAACGGAACCAGCCACACCGCCGTGAACTGAAGCCGCTTCCAGGTTTGCTCAATAGGATCCACCAGCCCAAACTCGTCGATGCTCTGAAAGCCGCGTCCAAGAATCGCCCGCGTCTCCGATGGAATATTCTCCCGCCCCAGAGCAAGCAAAGCTTCTTCAGCTTGAATTCGATCGCTCAGTACAGCCACCAAAAAATTGCTTGAATAGTTAACGGTATAATTTGTTGTCATGACGATTGGTAATGCGACGGTTGCATAGTGAAGGTTGCTAGAATCAGAGCCGCACCCAAAGCTGCGCTTCTTCACCAGTTTAGTACGCGATCGCCACTCTACTCGCCAATCCCTATTCTCCAGTCCCACCTACCTAATCCCTATGCTGCCTCGCGAAGACTTACTCAAAGGTGTCGAATACCGTGAAACCATCGCCCTTGCCATCGATCGGGCCGAAAAAGCCATCAAAACCTGGGACGTCGTCTGCACCGACTTTCTATCGCCGCCCGAATGGACTGAAGCGCTGCGAGTTTTTTCTCGGCTAACCGATATCCAGGTCGTGGCCTTTGGCGGTTATCCCCAAGCCGAACGTCAGCGCCTCGCCTTTGCCAGACCTGAAATCCCATTAGACGAAAGTCAAGTCGAACTCGTGGCGCTGGATATTGCCGGGAATTTTCTGTTTGACTCGGCGACCCATCGGGATTTCTTAGGTTCCCTGCTAGGGACTGGACTGGTGCGCGATAAGGTCGGTGATTTGATTATCTTGGGCGAACGCGGGGCGCAGGCGATCGTCGTACCTGAACTGGTCGAATTTTTGGAAGCAACGTTGGTTCAGGTTCGATCGGTCCCGGTCAAAACCAAACGCATCGCCTTTGAGGATCTCAAAGTCCGTGAACCGAAGAAGAAAGACATGACCACCACCGAAGCCTCCATGCGCCTAGATGCTGTCGCCTCCGCAGGCTTCGGCATGTCCCGCAGCAAAATGGTCGATATGATTACCACAGGTGACGTCCGGGTCAACTGGCGAGACGTCACCTCGTCTAGCTACGCGGTCAAAACCGGAGACTTAATTTCTATTCGCGGCAAAGGACGGCTAGAGATTGGAGAAGTGATGGTGACCAAAAAAGATCGGTATCGCGTCCAAATGACTCGATTTCTTTAACTTGAGGGAGAATAGGGGGAGTATAAGGGAGTGAATACGCCATTTATCTAAATGCCCCGTCCCGAGCTGTCTAGTGTCTTTTACTCCGCTTCGTAAATCACGGTTTCCGGTTTCTCGCTGGATCAGCGCACTCCGGAATAACGATCTCGTTCATCCAAACGTGTGGCGTCAAATTATTGTACTGGGATTATTACTAGTCTTCACCTTGCCGCTTGGTCTCTTAATGGAGCAATTTGTGGAGGAACTGGACTCTCAGATTGAATTTACGAAAAAGCAACGGCAAGGATTACGCTACAATCAAGGGCTTTCCCATCTTTTACGGGAGCTGATGGTCTATCGAGAATTGGCGCAGCGCAATCTCCCTAGCAATGACCTACGCTTTCAACTAGTAGGTGCTCGGACGGCTGTGATGGTGAAGATGGAGCAAACTTCTGACTTAGATATGCAGTACGGTTTAGCCTTAGGAACAACCGAACACTGGAGCCATATCCAAGCGGATTGGGGACTGGTGATGAAAGCAGTAGATAATCGAAACTTAACCCGTGAAGAACTATATCTGATTCAGAGCAGTGTAATTAAGGATGTCTACAGTCAAATTATTACCATCGGAAATACCTCTAACTTAATCCTTGACCGCGATCGGCAGACTTACCATATCATCGACAGTCTCATTAATCATCTTCCCGAGGTTATTTCCAAGACTGGGTATGCCCGAGATTTGTACATTAATATTGCGGAAGAGACCCTAGCGCCCAATGACACGCCCATTCGTGCCAATGCGGAGTTAGCATCGCTCAAAGGTGCCATTCAAGAAAAACTGGATCATCTCCAGAATAATCGAGTCATTATTGTGGAGAGTAATCCTAATCTAGAACTCCCCAATTCTCGTTTTTTGAAGGCGGAGGAGCAAATTATTGCGTTCAAAAAGTATCTTTCTCCAGAGCTATCTAAGACATCACCGAATGCTGCCGCAAAAGCTCTTGTAATTGACGTTGCAGAAGATACCTTAAATTCACAATTTCTTCTATACGATGCGTTGGTCCTAGTAAGCGATCGGCTTTTGGACGATCGGATTGTTCAAAAAACCATGCGCAAACGTCAAGTTCTAGTCTTTACTATTCTGGCCCTTCTCGCGATTATCAGCATTTACACAGCTCTCGCCAAAACGTGGCAAAATCGTTTCCAAGCCGCTCAACGCCTTAGAGTTCAGTACAAAACAACCCGAATTGCAGCGGAAGCTGTGGATTTAGAAATCGCACTGACCGAGATCTTGAAGACCATTTGTAGCAATCAGGACTGGGATCTAGGCGAACTTTGGCTGGTCTCTACCTCTGCTAAAAGCGAAAAGCCGCAGAACACGGTCCTAGTCTTACAACAATCGTGGCAGCAGCCGTTACAAAGCGGACTAGACCTTGCGCCAAAAAAGTGGTTGAAGATTTCTAAGAATCTAGTTGTCCAATACGATGTTGGCTTGCTTGGGTGCGTCTGGCATCAGGGAACCGTTCAATGGGTAGATTTACAGAGCAATGTCAATAGCTTATGGGGACGGATAATTTCGGCTCGATCGCTGCGGCTTCGATCGGGCGTTGGCATACCTATCTTACATGGAGAGCGCGTGCTTGGTGTTCTGTCGCTATTCTCTCAGAAGTACCGTCGATCGGATCTCAAAACCGAAGCCGTTCTTAATACTTTGGGCTGTCATATAGGCGAATTTATTCATCGATTGAAGACCGCGCAAGAACTTATGGAGGCGAAGAACGAAGCTCAATCTGCTAGCAAATCGAAAAGTCAGTTTTTGGCGAACATGAGCCACGAGTTGCGCACGCCGCTTAATGCCATCATTGGCTATAGTGAGCTGCTTCAAGAAGATGCCAAAGAAGAAGGCTTGACTAGCAGCATGGTCTCTGATCTCGATAAGGTTCAAAACGCTGGGAAACATCTTCTAGGACTCATTAACGACATTTTAGATCTATCCAAAATCGAAGCCGGACGAATGCAGCTCTATCTCGGTCACTTTGCAGGTCGATCCTTAATGACTCTGATTACGCCCACGATCGACCTGCAAATGCAAGCCAATCACAATCAACTTGAAATTAACGTTTCTTCAGAAGTCAGTAGTATGTATGCCGATGTCATGAAAGTTCGTCAATCTCTCTTGAACCTATTGAGCAATGCAGCAAAATTCACCCACAATGGACAGGTCAAGCTCAATATTCGGATCATCAATTGGTCTACTCCAACTAGTAAGCTCGGCATTGAGTTCCAAGTCACTGACAGTGGAATCGGTATTTCCCAAGAGGATGTAGGAAAACTGTTTCAGGTATTTAGTCAGGCCGATGGTTCTAGCACCCGCGAGTACGGGGGCACGGGCCTTGGGCTTACCATTAGTCAGCAGTTCTGTCAGATGATGGGGGGTGACATTACCGTAGAGAGTACCCTAGGCAACGGATCGACGTTCACAATCCGTCTGCCGCTAACAGTTCAGCCACTAAAGCCATCTGCTTGAAATTCAAAATCTGGTCAGAACGTAAACTTAGCACAGATATAATTAGAACTGTTGAGTTCGTCGATCGCTACGACTCAGACCATCGAATTTGGGAATCGAAGACAAGTTATCCTGTACACCCTCATTAGAAAACACTAAGTTAGTTTTAATACGGAAAGATTTAAATCAATTCTTAGAAATAGTTTAAAAGTAGGGCAGTCTAATACAATACGCATCTACATAATTCCCCTCCTAGTTCCAACCCATTCCATGCCAAAACTTCTGCTTGTTGAGGATAATGAGGTTAACCGTGACATGTTGTCTCGGCGACTCATTCGTTATGGTTTTGAAATTGAAATTGCGATCGACGGAGCGCAAGGTCTTGCCATGGCCCAATCGAGCGCACCAGATCTCATTTTGATGGATATGAGTCTTCCTATCATTGACGGATGGGAAGCCACGCGCCGACTCAAAGCATCAGCAACTACTCGACAGATTCCCATTATTGCCTTGACTGCCCACGCGATGGGCGGCGATCGTGAACGCTGTCTAGCGGCGGGATGTGATGAATATGACACCAAGCCGATCGAGTTTTCGAGACTTCTAGCCAAAATCCAAGCCTTGCTCAATGCGACTCAGTTTCGATTGATGTCACAAGTCACACTGCTCAAACCCGATCGACCTTGATGTTCAGATCCATCAGAGAGAAATTCTAGTTTTTGATTGTTCCAGTTTTTGTGCCAAACCGGGTGCTGGTTTTTTCACGAAATGGGTCGATCGTAGGTTATTCTTCGGTGTGATCCTGAACCTGTGCGATCGAATGGCTGAAGTAATTTCCCGTGTTTTTAATCCGTTAATCAATCCTGTGATTGCTTTTGCGGTGCTGTTGTTTGGCGCTCCGGGGGTGACACCTGGTATGACTTGGGGTGCGCGAATGTTTTACTTCGCGATCGCGACGATTTTTTCGAGTGTGATTATTTTTGCTTATGTCTCTTACCTTAAGCACAAGAAAGTCATCAATTCCACAGAACTCATTGTGCGAGAGCATCGGATTAATCCGCTGACATTGGGGGTATTAAGCTATGCCATGGGGTTCTTTTTTTTAACCCTATTTGGCGCTCCGTCCATTGTGCGGGGGCTGATGTTTTGCTATGTGACTAATACAATTGTGGTGCTTTTAATCACGCGCCGTTGGAAGATTAGTATTCACACTACGGCCATTGCAAATCCGTTGGTGGCGATTGTCGTCCACTTTGGTTGGATGATGGCTCCGATTTTGGTGTTGGTACCGATCGTGGGATTGGCACGGGTGAAGATGAAGCGTCATGATGAGTGGCAGGTGGCGGCGGGGGGCTTGATTGGGGTGGTGATGACAGCGGTGCAGCTTTATTTTTTCTAGGGACGGTTCTCCGCACCTCGAAGAAAACGGCTGTGACCGTTAAGCGTTTGTTACACTGGGGATACTCCAAATCTACATTAAGAATAACCATGGTTTCAACGCCACTCCTTTCAACGCCTCTGCTGCGATCGAATGCGATTCATAACTTGACCTACGATGCGACCCCGCGCCACTTCAACCAAAGCTGGGAAGCACCGCTTTCGACTTTGTTGGGATTGGGACGAGCGGCGGGTGCGGACTTTATTGAGTTTTTCCTAGAGCGGGTTAATTACATTAGCTGCATGGCCGAAGACGATGCCATTACGAGCATTGCGCCACGGCTTTCCACAGGCGCGGGGGTTCGAGTTTTCCGAGGCAAGGCTGATTGCTACGTTTCGACCAATGATTTGAGCTTTACCGGACTCAAAACCGCACTGGAAAAAGCCTTAGGCATAATGGGACTCAATCTCCCTAGCTTGACTTCGTTTGTGCCGGAAATTAATTTAGAAATGATGCGGGACTACGGCAAACAGCGGAGCAAAGAGGACTGGCTGGCTAGTAGCAGCTCCATGCCTGAAATGAGCGATGTGTTGCTGTCGGCCAATGGGGCGCTGGCAAAAAAAGCGACTCACATCCAATCTCGTCGGGCTGTATATTTCCGGGATTGGCAAGAAGTGATGGTGGCGTCAAGTGATGGGACGTTTGCCCGAGACATTCGGCTAACTCAGTCGGTGGGCTACAGCCTCTTGTGTTCTGAAGGCATCAACCGATCGAGCATCAACAAGCGCGTCGGCAACACGAGCGATCCGGCCTTTCTGCGGAATTGGAACTACACCGACGATGCAGAAGAAGTGGCTGAATCTGCTGGAAAAATGCTTTACGCTGACTATGTGGAATCTGGCAGCTATCCCATTGTGATGGCGAACCAATTCGGCGGCGTCATCTTCCATGAAGCCTGTGGTCACTTGCTTGAAACGACCCAAATTGAGCGGAAAACCACACCCTTCATGGACAAAAAAGGGGAGAAGATCGCCCACGAAAATCTCACCGCCTGGGATGAAGGTCTGACCAAAGAGGCATTTGGGACCATTGACATGGACGACGAAGGAATGCCTGCACAGCGCACGTTGCTGATTGAAAACGGCATTTTGAAGAATTTCATCAGCGATCGGGCAGGTTCGGTCCGCACGGGGCATCCACGCACCGGAAGCGGTCGTCGCCAAGGCTATGGCTATGCGGCGGCGAGTCGGATGCGCAACACCTATATTGCGCCGGGGGCGTATTCGACCGATGACTTGTTTAATTCGATCGACAAGGGGATTTACTGCAAAAAAATGGGCGGCGGCAGCGTTGGACCCACGGGTGAATTTAACTTTGCCGTAGACGAGGCGTATTTGATCGAAAACGGCAAGCTCACTAAGCCATTGAAAGGCGCGACCTTGATCGGTGAAGCCGTGGACGTGATGCACAAGATTTCGATGTCGTCCCAAGATTTAGGGTTGGCGGCAGGATTTTGCGGATCGGTCAGTGGCAGCGTGTATGTCACCGTTGGGCAGCCTCATTTGAAAGTCGATGCCATCACAGTCGGCGGTCGATAAACAAACCTAGTCGATGGAATAGACCCTGTTCGCTCAGATTGATGGTCACAAGCCATATCTTGGCGAGCTGGTTCAATCCCATAGAACTCTACCTATTCCTTCATAAATTTTTAACCCAATAATGTCAAGAATTAAAACGATCGCCTCTGACGCCAAAACCGCAGCTCACAAACTCGGTATCCAAAAATTTGATATCTATGGCGCAAGCTCCGAATCCACCAGCGTTCAAGTCGATAGCGGAGAACCCAATCAGCTCAAAGCCTCTCAGTCCTGCGGCGTCACCGTTCGCGTTTGGCATCCGGATGGCATGATCGGCGTCACCAGTACGACCGATGTAGATCCTGAAGGTCTCGAATTGGCACTCAAAACGGCCTACGACGCCAGCAACTTTGGCGCAACGGAAAACCTTGCAGACTTCAGCCCCGAAGCCACAACTCCGATCGCACCCGCAGCGTCTCACGCAACGCCATCAGCAACGGTCGAAAAACTTCTGAGTACGCTAGCGGGAGCGGAAAAGGAATTGATTAGTGCTCACAATGCGATCGTTTCTGTGCCTTATAACGGATTGTCAGAACGATCGGTCGAACGCTTCTATGTCAATAGCAATGGAGCCATGCGGCATGAAGCGCATTCAGTTGCTTCGGTCTACTTGTATACCAAAACCGAACAAGAAGGAAAGAAGCCTCGCAGTGCAGGTGCATTCCGCGTCGGCTATGGCGTAGATAGCCTTGACATCGCAGGCTGCGTCAAGGAATCTGCTGACAAAACCATCAGCCATCTGGACTACGAAAAAATTGAAACGGGAAAATACCGCGTCGTCTTTTCGCCCGAAGCAATTCTGAGTCTCGTCGGCGCATTTTCAAATATCTTCAATGCCCAAAGCATTTTGGATAACCAGAGTTTGTCCACACCCGAATCCTTAGGAGAAACGATCGCCTCCGGGATGTTTTGCCTGACCGATAACGAGTTGCATCCTGACAATATCGGAGCTAGTAGTTTCGACGGCGAAGGCACTCCTACACGCACCACCCCGCTGATTCACAATGGCGTGCTCAGCAGCTTCCTCCACAGCGCCGGAACCGCAAAACGCCTTAACGCGCAACCTACCGGAAACGCAAACATGGGCGCAAAAGTCACCGTCAGCCCCAACTTCTTCCATATTTTTGCAGGCGAAGAATCCGCCAAAGAAACCCTGAGTTTGGAAACAGCAGATAATGTCATCCTAATTGATGATCTGTCGGCGCTCCATGCAGGCGTCCAAGCCACACAAGGGTCGTTCTCATTGCCCTTCGATGGTTGGATGATCAAAAATGGCAAACGCATCAGCGTCGATTCAGCCACGATCGCGGGAGACATTCGCGAAATGCTAAAGGCGATCGTCTATGTCGAACCCAAAACCCACTTCACAGGCTCGGGTGTCGCCCCTCACGTCTGGGTCGATGGCCTATCCGTCACAGGCGGCTAATCGCGATCGGCACAAAACCCTTCTGGGATAGAGCACTAAAATCCCCGTAACCTCCTATGAAGCTACGGGGATTTTTTTAATTCTTCTGCCCGGTTAGCTTCTCACGCAGCTTTTTAATCCGATCGCGATGTTTGGCCGCTGCTTCAAACTCTTGCTTCTTGGCCGCGTCTTTCATCAGCGCTTCAAGTTGCTGAATCAAATCTGGAATGCTATCGAGCGGCACATCTGCAACATTCTCAATCACCTGATCAAGTTCCTGAGAATTCAACCGTCTAGAGACTTCTAGGAAAGCCAGAATGGAATTGTTCGATCGCTTGATAATCGAGTGTGGAATAATGCCGTTCTTCTCGTTGTGAACGGCTTGAATCTCCCGGCGACGGGCCGTTTCTTCAATGGCGGCGGTCATGCTGTCGGTCATATTGTCCGCATACAAAATAGCCTTACCTTCCACATGTCGAGCCGCACGGCCCATGGTTTGAATCAGCGATCGTTTGGACCGCAAGAAGCCTTCTTTATCAGCATCTAGAATTGCAACGAGCGATACTTCAGGCAAGTCTAATCCTTCTCGCAATAGGTTGACCCCCACGAGCACATCAAACACGCCTTCTCGAAGATCTTGCAGGATTTCAATGCGTTCTATTGAGGTGATTTCAGAGTGTAAATACCGGATTCTGACCCCACGTTCTTGAAAATATTCAGTTAAGTCTTCGGCCATTCTTTTCGTAAGCGTTGTCACCAGAACGCGTTCATGTTTGGGCACTCGCTCTTGAATTTCAGCCAGCAGATCATCCACTTGGCCCTCCGATGGCCGGACAAATACTTCAGGGTCCAAGACTCCCGTCGGACGGATGACCTGCTGCACAATATGATCTTTAGAAAGCTCCACTTCCCAATCACCCGGTGTTGCAGAAACAAAAATACATTGCTTCGCTTTCTCCCAAAATTCATCGGCTTTCAAAGGTCGATTGTCCGCCGCGCTCGGCAACCGGAAACCATGATCAATCAAGACTTTTTTACGGGCTTGATCGCCGTTGTACATCGCTCGAATCTGCGGAATCGTTACATGGGACTCGTCCACGACCAGTAGCCAGTCATCCGGGAAATAATCCAGCAAACACTCTGGCGATTCTCCCGCATTTCGACCCGAAAGGTGCCGCGAATAGTTCTCTACACCCTGACAAAATCCCACTTCCCGCAGCAGTTCTAAATCATATCTTGTGCGTTGTTCTAAGCGTTGGGCTTCGACCAGTTTTCCCTCAGATTCCATTTTCACCAGTGATTCTTTCATCTCCGCTTCGATCGCATTACACGCTTCTTCTAAACGATCTTCAGGCGTCACAAAGTGCCTTGCGGGATAAAGATTGACCGAATCCATGGTTTTAAGCGTTGCGCCCGTCACCGGATCAACGTACTTAATCGAGTCAATTTCATCGCCAAAAAACTCAACTCGAATAATGCGATCTTCGTACGCGGGACCAATTTCCAATACGTCCCCTTTCACCCGAAACCGTCCGCGCCCGAGATCCAAATCATTGCGCGTGTACTGAACGGACGCTAAGTCTCTCAAAATCTGCCGCTGATTCATCTCCGTTCCCACGCGAAAGGGAATGGCGGCGTTCAAGTATTCAGCCGGAATTCCGAGGCCATAAATGCAGCTAATCGACGCGACAACAATTACATCTCTACGTTCAAACAACGATCGTGTCGCCGAGTGTCGGAGCATGTCAATTTCTTCGTTAATCGACGCTGTTTTTTCAATGAAGGTATCGCTGACGGCAATGTAAGCTTCGGGCTGATAGTAGTCGTAATAACTAATGAAATATTCAACGGCGTTGTCCGGAAAAAACTCCCGTAGCTCGTTACAAAGCTGTGCGGCAAGCGTCTTGTTGTGGGCCAAGATTAAGGTTGGGCGTTGAACTTCATCAATGACCCGTGCGATCGAGTGGGTTTTCCCTGTTCCCGTCGCCCCGAGGAGGGTCTGATACTGAACCCCCTCGTCAAGCGTTTTTCGCATGGCGGCAATGGCCGTGGGCTGGTCGCCAGCGGGTTCAAAGGGGGCTTTGATTACGAAGTCGGGCATGGGTGGTGGGTGGGAACGGTTGGGTGCGATCGGTAATCTTTGATCATGCAACAGATTTCTCAAGACTGCAACTAGGAATCAATTGCACTCAAATTAAGTCGCTGGTGATGCATACCGTCTAGGCGTGTAAACCCAGGGCGTCTGGCCGCTACGATCGATCGTCCGAGTCTGACTCGATCCAATGATCAATACCGTTCGCATATCGGCATCGTCGATTTCTAAGTCGCCTAATTTCTTGACGCGGATTTGTTCACCAAGGCGACCTACATTTTTGGCTAAGACGATCGGAGTATTTGTACTTCGGTATTCCAAAAGCAATTCCTTTGCGCGTTCTAGTTGCCATCGCCGCTGTGTTGAAATTGGGTTATAAAATGCAATCACGAAATCAGCTTTGGCCGCGTGGGTAATGCGGTCTTCTATAGTGTTCCAGGGTTTCAAAATATCCGATAACGAAATGGCACAGAAGTCATGTCCCAAAGGCGCACCAATCTTCGCTGCCGCTGCCTGCATGGCCGAAATGCCAGGACAAATCTGAAGATCGATCGCGTTCCAATCTGGGTTCTGGTCTACATCTAGAGCCTCAAGCACCGCCGCCGCCATCGCAAAAATCCCCGGATCGCCCGATGACACCATCACAACCGACTTCCCCGATGCCGCCAAATCCAACGCAAACCTCGCCCGATCGAGTTCTTCTCGGTTATCCGAATCGTGGCGGATTTGATGCGATCGCAGGGGTTCCACAAGATTCAAGTACGTAGTGTAGCCCACCCAGTCAGTCGCTTGCTTCAAGACGTAGCGAACCTCTGGAGACATCCAGCGATCGGCTCCTGGCCCGGTACCGATGACGAAGAGCTTCCCTGGAACAGGTGCTAACGCATGATAAACGAGCGTGCGATCGCTGGGGTTCCCTCCCGATTGTGTTACCTGAATAGTGAGTTCCGCATCTTCCGCAAAGGGCAGCGCACTCGCCTCCAGCCACGGTGCGAAACCTTCAAGTTTCACCGTTTTCCCCGCTAACACATTCGACAAAAATGATTTCGCATCATCGGGATTAGCTAACCTATAACCGGGCGGCGGAGACAGCAGTGCCGTCCCAAATCGCACGTCGCCACTCGTTGTAATGGCCGCAGTCCCATCAAAAATACTCGCAATGTCCCGAGCCAGTTGATTCGCACCGTTTAGCCCACCGAGCAGCGGCACCACGGCACTTCCATCTTCCGCGATCGCCAACACAGGAGGTTCCTGCCATTTGTTATTCAGCAACGGCGCAAGACTCCGAATGAGAATGCCAGCCGCACAAACTCCCACGATCGTATCGTTGCTTTTAAACAAATCCTGAATCGTATCGCTAAAGGTTTCATAAACGCGATCGACATCGCTAGCCTTCACCCGACTTGCTAATCCATAGGTCACAACATCCGGCACCAACCCCTGAATTTGTCGGGCTACAGCAATGCCCTGCTGGCTCAAAATAATGACGGCGATCGGCATTTATCCTTCCTTCCACTTCCATTGACTGGGAATCACAATCATCGCAAAATAGGGGACCTGCGTCGGATCGACTTCGCGAATGGGAAGAATCTTCTGCTCCTTCATGGTCGATCGCTCAATGTAATGCGCCCGATCGAGCAATCCTAATTCGTCTAGAATTTTATAAACTTTTACAAAATTTCGTCCCAATTTCATGATAACTGCCGCATCGGCAAGGGCCAGCCGACTGCGAATCACGTCCGCGTCCAATGTTCCAGTCAACGCCAAAAACACGTCATTGCGATAGGTGAGCGGTGTGCCTAGCATGTCTGCACTCGCCATCACCGACGATACACCGGGCACCACTTCCGCCGGAAAGCGATCGTTGAGGCGATTGTACAGATACATGAACGTCCCGAAGAAAAAGGGATCTCCCTCACACAGCACCGCTACGTCTTGGCCATTCGCCAAATGAATCGCCAATTGATCGGCCACTTTTTGATATCCGGGCTGGGATGATTCGCCCGGTTTGAACGGTAGGATCATGGGGATTTCCAGTTGATGAGGCTGGAGATAGTCAGCGACGATCGATCGCGAGATGCAGCGTCCATCAGGAGATTGCGGATAAACAATAATGGGCGCCGATCGTAAAATTCGATAGCCTTTCAGCGTTAGCAATTCCGGATCGCCCGGACCCAATCCAATCCCATAAAGTTTGCCTAAGGTTTTTACTAACGCATTATCTGGGGTGTTAGCTAGTGTATTGGTTAGCGTTATCGTTTCTATCATTTAAATTACTCCTTTTCCTGAGCTAAAGCATTCACCGCAGCAGCAGCTATGGCACTTCCACCCTTGCGTCCATGTAACGTCACAAACGGCACCCCTCGCGAATTTGATGCCAGTTCAGCCTTCGATTCAGCCGCCCCCACGAACCCCACGGGAAAGCCTAAGATCAGCGCAGGTTTTGGCGCACCCTCATCCAGCATTTCCAGTAACCGAAACAACGCCGTCGGTGCATTCCCGATCGCCACCACCGCCCCGTCTAAATAAGGCAACCAGAGGTCCATCGCCGCCGCCGATCGGGTATTCCCTAATTGTCGTGCAAGTTCCGGCACCTGCTGTTCTCTTAGGGTACAAATCACAGGGTTTCCGGCACCTAGACGGCTTCTCGTTACCCCATTGGCCACCATGTGCGCATCACACAAAATCGGTGCGCCATTCGCCAAGGCCAGTCGTCCTATTGTTCCGGCATTGAGCGACGCTTCAACATCACTAACAATCTCTGGAATCCCGCAGGAATGAATCAGCCGCACCACTAACTTTTCCAAATCCGCCGAAACTTTTGACAAGTCAGCCTCCGATCGAATCATCGAAAACGATTTTTCATAAATTGCAGCACCGTCGCGAATATAATCAAGCATGATCAAACAACACTAGAGGGAACAGAAGTCAAAACCTGAGTAGTAACCTGATCATAAATCGCCTCGATCGCATCTTGGGTCATTAATATCGGAATTTCCGGACGATCGCGTGAATGGTATTCATAATAGTCACGTCCTTCAATTTCAACCCCAATCAACGTAATATCGCCATCTTTAGGTTGCGCACACCGTTTCTCGCAGCCACTGATATGAATCGACGGAAACGATCGCTTGATGTCTGTAAACCGTTGAATCAGTTCTAAGGCATGTTCCTTTGCATGAGTAGCCGCAGATTTGCAGCCCGATCGACCAGAACAGGCGACAATTCCGCGTGCTGGATGGGCTTTCGATGGATCTAGACCACCTAAAATCAATGCATTCTCCAACGCTAGGAGAGATGATTCCATAACGTTTGGAATAATTATCGTTTGCCAGGGCGTTAGTCGAATTTCGGATAGATTGAATTGGGAAAGGATCTGGGTTAGCGATCGCATTTGTGATAATTGAACGTATCCGATCGGAAACATGATTTCGGTATAAACGAGATTGCCTCCGTAGGGACGTTGGGGAAGCCTACCGTTAGGGATAATGGCATTTGCCCGGTTCGCCAGAGATTCTGCCATCACCCCAAAGTCACCAACAACCTCCTCCAAAAAACGATCGATCCCCATTTCCCGTACCACATCCCGTAACCTCGCCCGTCCACTTCGCCTAAACCGCCCCACCGCCGAAACCCGATCTATTTGCGCCAAATAAACCCGAGCAATCGCATCTACCAACCGCACACAATCTCTCGTCACCACCTCCGTCATCACCTCCCCATTCAAGTACAACCGAAACGTATCCGCCGACTCCGCCACCAACCAGATATCATTCAACCGATCGCGAACCGAAACCGATTCACCACCGTCAATACCAATGCTAAACTTTGCACTCAACGGTTCTAAATACAACGCTTGAGCAATATAAGCATCCAATGCCATCATGATCGGCAACACATTTGCGATCGCATCCGAATCACATCCCGCCAACGGACTCGCCATCACATTACGCAAATGATCCACCTCAGGACTCGCCGCCAACCCTACCCGTTGCAAGAGCTGTAACCCGATCGCATCTACCTTTGCCACCGATCGAAGTTGTAAATTAGCGCGATTGGTAATTAGAACTTCAGGGCATCCGATTTGCGTTGCAATGTGAGCTAGCGTTTCCAACTGCAATAGCAACACCCGCCCCCCCGGCGTCCGAATACGGGTAAGCACACCATCTTGAGCGATCGTCGGACAAAACAATCCCGGACAACTCGCAGCTTCAACGAATGCAAAAGAATCAGCCAAAATAATCAAAACCCCTTCCCGTGCAACGCAGGAAACCAGAGAACATTAGAACAACAGCATTCTGACTCATGAACCCACATCTCTCCCCATCCGACGTAGGGTGCATTAAGCGAAGCAACGCACGCCGACCAAACGCCCAAACGCACGCTCATCCAGAGATCCAAATCCCATCACAGTTGCGGCACAGCCCCGGAATCTCACCGGACTTTCCCATCATTCAGCCTCAAAGATTACCATAGACCGCGTAACCTCTAGGCAAAACGCCCCCCTTTTTCGTTCTCAATTCTTCGTTCTCAATTCCCCATTCCTATGAACCCCTGGCTCACCATCCTTGGCATCGGCGATCGCGGCATCCTCACCTCGATCGATCGCACCCTTCTCACCCAAGCCACCCTCATCGTCGGCGGCGATCGGCATCTCAAGCTCCTCCGCCAAACCTACCCAACTCTCACCGCTCCCATACTTCAATGGAGTAGCCCCCTCCAAGACTCCATCACCCAACTTCTCACCCATCGTTACCGTCCCGTCTGCATCCTCGCCAGCGGCGATCCTTTGTGCTATGGCATCGCCAGCACTTTACTTAAACAAATTCCCTTTGAGGAAATGCAAATCATTCCGCACCTCTCAGCCTTCACCCTAGCCAGCGCCCGTTTAGGCTGGTCCTACCCCGAAATCGAAACCCTCAGCCTCTGTGGCAGAGATATCGATCTTCTTCGTGCCCTACTTTACCCTAACGCCAAAATCCTTCTTCTCAGCGCCGATCGCACTACCCCTCACGCCGTAGCCAAACTCCTCACTCAATGCGGCTACGGCGAAACCCTCATCACCCTCCTCGAACACTTAGACGGTCCCACCGAACGCCAATTTTCCCAGCGCGCCGACCAATGGACCCATCCCGACTGCGCCCAACTTAACACCCTCGCTCTCCACTGCCCACCTCATCCAACTGGTCCCTCAGCTAGCCGGAGGATCCCCGGTCTCCCCGACCACGCCTACCAACACGACGGCCAACTCACCAAACACGAAGTCCGATCGCTCACCCTCGCAGCCCTCGCGCCCTACCCCGGTGCCCTTTTATGGGACGTCGGCGCAGGCTGTGGATCCATTAGCATCGAATGGATGCTAACCCATCCCCGCTGCCAAGCCATCGCCATTGAGTCCCACCCCGCCCGTCTGCTGTCGATCGCGCACAATGCCCATCACCTCGGCGTCCCCAATCTTCAAATCATCCCTGGACGCGCCCCCGAATCCCTCCAAAACCTATCTCAACCCAACGTCATCTTCATTGGCGGCGGATTGACCCGATCGGGCGTGTTTGAGACCTGTTGGGATGCCCTAGCGATCGGCGGACGACTCGTTGCCAATGGCGTCACACTTGAGAGCGAATCTAGGCTCTTCGAGTTGCAGCAACATTACGGCGGACGTTTAACGCGCATCCTGATCCAACGTGCGGAACCGATCGGATCGTTCCTCGGCTGGAGATCCCTATCGCCTATTACCCAGTGGGTCGTTGAGAAAGCAGTTCATACCAGGTCATTATCTCCACCATGATATTTTGATAAAATATGCTCAATTGAAAAGATTGAGTAACAAAGCTTTCCATGCAATACGTCACTCGATGTAGCAAATTAGATTCAGTCTCAGAGAGGCTGGTGCTAAACGCACGTCGTACAATGACCGAAGCAACCCCCAAACCACCCATGCTGGACCCCAAAATCACCACGCAACTGAGCGACATTATCGCCGCGCAACCTTACCCACTTGCCTTCGCCACCCTCAGCGGATCGCACATCTACGGATTTCCCTCATCAGACTCCGACTACGACCTGCGCGGTGTCCACCTGTTGCCGATCGAAATCATCGTCGGACTGAATCCCGGCAAAGAAACGATCGAAACCAGCCGAAATTTTCCCATACTAGAACTCGATCTCGTCACCCACGAATTGAAAAAATTTATGGGTCTAATGCTCAAGAAAAATGGCTACGTTTTAGAGCAACTCCTATCCCCAATTGTCCTACACAGCACCCAAATTCACGAGGAACTCTGCGCGATCGCCCCCACCTGCATCACCCGCTACCACAGTCACCACTACCTCGGCTTTGCTCAAACTGAATGGCGACTGTTTATCAAACAGAATCCCTTGCGCGTCAAGCCTTTGCTCTATGTGTACCGCGTCCTACTCACAGGGATTCATCTCATGCAAACTGGAGAAATCGAACCCAATTTAGTCAAACTCAATCAAAAGTTTAGATTAGCAGGAGTTGATAATCTAATTGACATTAAGATTGCTGGTGCTGAAAAAAGTGAAACAGGTACGATCGATCTCGAATTCCATACCCAAGCCGTCACTCGATTGCTAACGGAATTAGAAATGGAACGCGATCGGAGTCACCTCCCCACCTATTCCACCGCCGAACCAGCTCTTAACAACCTTCTCGTCCGCACCCGCCTGAATTCATGACAGCCCAACCAATCTGGTATCTATATCTAATTCGCTGTGCGGACAACTCACTCTATACGGGAATTACAATTGATCTCGACAGGCGTTTTGCCGAGCACCAAAGTCAAGGCAAAAAATGCGCGAAATATCTTCGAGGAAAAGCCCCCCTAGAACTTGTCTTCACCACGGAAGTCGGCACAAAATCTGACGCTTCTCGTCTAGAGGTCCGTCTGAAAAAATGCTCTAAAGCAACCAAAGAGAAATTGGTGACAGGTCTGATCGGATTAGGAGCCTTTTCAGTCTAGTTATAACTTACGTAATCACTTCTTTAAGAAGAGTACATCTATGAACGGTACCTATAATGAACAACAGTTATTACAAACGATCGATCGATTAAAAGCGGAATGGCTCGAACTCTATCACGCACCACAGCGTGAATGGTTGACAACACTTTCCAAACAATGGGACAAAGAGTGGAACCAGCTTCAAGCAGAACAAAGAAAACGGAAACTGAATCGAGATCTAATCCGATCGACTTTATCACTTGAGGACAAAGCCCAACATCAACAGCTCACACGTCAAAGCCAAAATGATAGTCTAGAACGCCGACGGTTTAAAGCTCGCCAACATGAAGCCTTAACGGACTTGACTTGGATCGTAACCTCATATGATGAGCGGATTCAAGCCATTCAACAAACGCGAAAATCACTTTCTCGCCAACTTCTTAACCTTCTCCAACAGGTCTCATTAACGCCACTGAGCCATCCATTTACAATTTTGTACGAAGATGCACAGCTCCTCGTTATTGATAAACCCGCTGGACTTTTATCAGTCCCTGGGCGCACGTCCGATCGGCAAGATAGCGTGCAGCGTTATCTCCAGCAAGCCAATTACCGGCATACCGACCACCAGAATCAATCTAGCAAACATCAATCTAGTAATTTTAAAATTACTGCCGTTCATCGCCTCGATCAAGACACATCAGGTATCTTATTTCTTGCGAAAGACCCTACAACACTTCAAACGCTTCAGCAACAGTTTGAACGCCGCCAAGTTCAAAAAACCTACGAAGCCATTCTGGAATCTAATCTGAACACCACTCAAATTTGTTATTCAGGAACAATAGATTTACCCCTGTGGGGCGATCCAGAAAACCGTCCTTACCAGCAGGTCAACTATACCTGCGGCAGGCAGGCCATCACCCAGTTTCAAATCTTACCTAACGGCGATCGTACAACTTCCATGCCCGGAGTCCGCATTCAATTCACCCCGTTGACCGGACGATCGCATCAGCTTCGAGTTCATGCCGCTTCTCCGAGTGGATTAAACAATCCTATTCTAGGCGATCGGCTTTATGGAACTCAATCTGGAAATCAATGCTACGATCGGCTGCATCTCCATGCAACCAGTTGTGTGATTACTCATCAGGGACAACCGTTAAAAATCGGTTCTCCAGCGCCATTTTAGACTGAGACTAAATTCAGATTGGCGAGATATCTTAGTCATCCGATCGCAACTCCAATGACATCTTGCTCAGCGGTAATAATTAAATACTATTGAAGTGAAGTCTCAAAAACCATGCGCTGTCAAAATAATTAAGCACTTCACAAGGCGCTTCCTCAAACAGAGCATCCTTGGAAAGAGGCAGTGCAAACTGTTACAGTCAGTCTGTTCCTCGCATTTGGCATTCGGACCTATGTGGCCGAAGCTCGCTATGTTCCTACAGGATCCATGGAACCCACGATCGAAATCAACGATACTATGACATGCCGGCGGTTATTGTTCCCGACCACCAATACCTAATGCTAAGGGACAATCGTAATAATAGCTATGATAGTCATTATTAGGGCTTTGTTCTACGGGAAAACATAATCGGTCGTGCGTGGGTTCGCTACTATCCCTTCGATCGGCTAGGCAGTTTTTAAAGTCAGCAACCGATCGAGTTTTTCACCCTTGTTGCAAGCTATGATTGTATAATTCGCTCACTTATAAAGCTAGTTTGCTTAGGCGATCGTATCTATGGACTCTAAAATTTTCCAAGTCCCAGTGAACAAAAATATTTCACTTCAGAAGGATTTCGACCCGTCACTTTTACCTAATAATTTAGATAAACCCCAATCAGCCGCCCAGCTTCAGGCTGGAATTGAACGCCTCGCCCAACTCCAGAATAAACTTTACGCTCAAAACAGCTATAGCATCTTGATTATTTTTCAAGCCATGGATGCCGCAGGTAAGGACAGTACGATCAAACACGTCATGTCCGGAATAAACCCCCAAGGATGTCAGGTGTATAACTTCAAAACACCTAGCACCGAAGAACTCGATCATGATTATCTGTGGCGATCGTCCCGATGCCTGCCGGAACGTGGACGCATTGGGATTTTTAATCGGTCTTATTATGAAGAGGTCTTAATTGCACGAGTCCATCCTCATATTTTGGCTAGTCAAAAGTTGCCTCATCAGCCCAAAGGCGATCGGATCTGGCAACAGCGCTTTCAAGATATTAATCACTATGAGCAATACTTGACGAATAATGGCGTTGTGATCTTGAAATTCTTCTTAAATGTTTCTAAATTAGAGCAAAAGAAGCGATTTCTAAAACGGCTAGATACGCCTGAGAAAAACTGGAAATTTTCTATGAGTGATATTGAGGAACGTCAATACTGGGACCAATATCAAATAGCCTACGAAGATATTTTCAATCACACCAGTACGGTCGCTGCCCCGTGGTTCATCATTCCAGCAGATCATAAATGGTACACTCGCTTAGTCGTGGCTGAAATCATAATCAAGCGATTAGAAGAGTTGGACTTAAAATATCCTACTGTAAATCCAGAACACGGAGTAGTTTTAAAAGAAGCGCGCGATCGGCTTAATGCTGAATCCGATCGCTAGATCACTTCAATCCGTTTTCATAATGCATCATTTTTTTAAAGGATCCAGAACAAATCTTCCGCAGAACAGCGCAACTGAGTTACATCGTTATAAATCATTAAAGATTAAGATATCTGCCATAATGGGTGTGGCGCTTTAGTGACTGAATCGTGATGGCAAAAACTTATTCGTTACATCCAGTAAATCCACAGCAGCGATCGATCGACCAAATCCGGGATGCCTTGCGAGGCGGGGCGGTCATGCTGTATCCGACAGATACGGTGTATGCGATCGGATGTGATTTGAATTCCAAGAGTGCAGTAGAACGGGTGCGGCGCATTAAGCAGATGTCCAACGATAAGCCGCTGACGTTTTTGTGTCCGTCGCTTTCTGATATTGCCCAGTATGCAAAAGTCAGTGATGGGGCTTATCGATTGATGCGGAAGTTGGTTCCAGGTCCTTACACGTTTGTGTTACCGACCACAAAGCTGGTGCCGAAGTTAGTCATGCATCCGCAGCGGAAGACGACAGGAATTCGGGTGCCGGATCATGTCATTTCGGTGGCGTTGATGGAAGCCTTAGGGAATCCAATTATTTCAACGAGTGCCTATGCATTGGCGTTGGAAGAAGAGTTTGAGTCAGTGCATATGGCGGATTCGCGCTTTGAGTTATTTGATTGTTATGAGGGATTGGTGGATATTATTATTGATGTGGATGCAGAGGCGTCAGGGCAAATGTCTACCATTATTGATTTGACGGGGGATGTTCCGGAAATGGTTCGACGAGGGTTGGATTGGGCAGTAGCTGAAGCTTTGTTCTAATCTTAGTACAGTGAGATTTTTGGCAAAATAGCCGAGCATGAAGCGATGTAGATAACGATCCCTCATCCCAACAAGTAATCTTTACATTCATGAATCATATCAATTTACTTCTTAGTGAGTTTTGATTAACTATTTTAATCAGGAATATAGATTAGATAAAAGGTAAAATATCGACCAGCAATAAAACAGAATAAACAGTTCTCATGAATGGTCGGTATTGGGGATTGTAAAGTAGGTTTTGTCAACGGTCGAGAAATGAGATCTAATGAACTAATCAACCCAAGACCCTAAACCATGCTAAATATCAATCCACAACTTTTAGATCAGTTACTTAAGGAGTACAAAGATCCACAGGATTTAATGGGTGAGAATGGAATTCTCAAACAATTGACCAAGGCGTTGGCGTTGGCAAAGCCTCTGCCTTGGCAGAAAGCCTCTCGGAACGGGAATTGTGGAGCGATGCCTGAGTACAGAAATGGGGGTTCATCTTGAGTCGATCGATCGCGATCGTGATTTCGATGATCTACGACCGACCGGAGGTCATCGCGCATTAGTGGAGGAATCTTCATCAGAGGCGATCGATCGAACATAGGACAAGTTTGATCTGATATTGAAGGTCGATCGGTTGTTGCATAAGCCCGATCGCCTTGACCCCCTTGAAAAAAGGAAACAGGAGTATTGAAAGAAATTTCTTCTCACTTCAACATTTTCACCTCTCAATTCTCAAAGGGTAAGAGCAATGTGTCTTCGATGTGCTGAAGGACTTGGCGATTTGCATAGCATTCGCTCTTTAAGCAATCGACGAGAAGTTTGTTTGCGTCATAGTATTTACGAAGGAGTTCCTTTTGTGATTGACTGAATTGCCAATCATGACTAATATTTCGATGTTCGATCATAACTTTACGTAGTTGTCTTATCCAATCCTGACCATTAGATTTGAACCATTCTTTTAAATCATCAAAACCGTTCGGCATATGATTGCAGAGTTGTTGTAACTGTTGCACTAATGCACGATCAGCGAGATCACGCGCGCGGTCGAAGGCAACATCGAAGGCTTCGCGACGGTCTAGGCTGAGGTAGTAGTTGAAGTTGAGAGTTTGATCGAAGGCAAGGCAGAGAGCTAGATCGAGGGCAAAGCCAGGGTCTAGGTTTAGGTTTGGGGCTAGACCTAGGGAACGGGCTAGGGCGTGGTTGATAATAAAGACGAAGCGATTGAGGAGATCGGTTGTGCCAGCGCGGGCTAGGGCATTAAAAAAGTAAAAAGCCCGAACAGCCGCAGGTTTATAAGTTATGTTTACTTCATCTGTCTTCGTCTTTACCCAAACCAAAAATTTTTGCAGACTCTCATCATCTGCTAACATCTCATCAATTTCTCGCTTCACCCTCGTCAACACGTATCCCGCATCCTCAGACCTTTCCACAACCAGCAAAAACACCTCCCGCCACCGCTTATCTGCCACATGTTCCATCAATAAACTTAACGCCGCTTCATACTTCACTGGATTAGAAATATCCACAATGCTACGCGCCACAAAATACTCATGGAATGTCAAATGGGAAAACGAATAAATCCCCGTCGCCCGTTCCGTCAGTAATCCGTGCTGCGCCACAATATCCCGCAACACCGATCGACTATCCACCAACAAATCCTCATCCGATCGCGCATCCGGCAAATTCTCAATATATTTCCCAATCTCCTGTATCGCCACTCGCTCCTTAAAGAAATACTCTCCCCGCGCAAACGTCGCGATCGCCAACTGCGCTAACAAACTCTCCTTCCGCCTCACCGACAGCTTCCCATAAGCCGACTCCCGCCGAATCCGCCGTTGCCCATCCCACTTGCTCAGCAACACATGCAGCCCTCGTTCATACAATTCCGCCCGACTCTTCGGAAACTCCGCCGAATTCTCAAACTCCAAACATAACAACGTCAACAGCAACGGATTAGCTGCTAACTCTTTAACAGGTTCACGATCGCTCAACGCATCCCAAAATAATTGCCCAACGGTCGATCGACCTTCATCATCTATAGCTTCTGGCTCCCGCACTAAAAACCACCGATTCGCAAACTCCTGAATCTGCTCATCACTAAAATCCGCCACCTCCACTTCCGTAAATTGCTGAAAAATATATTCCCGCGCAGCAATCCGACAAGTAATTACAACATGGTTGTCACTATAATTCTCAGCAAAGCTCCGAATCTCAGTCAAAACCCGATCGTGATCCCCCTCCAAAACCTCATCCAACCCATCCAGCAACACCAATCCCCGACCTGACTCCAGAGCTTGTTTCACAGCTTCGATCGGTTCAGAAAACGATCGGCCAACAAACTCCAATAATCCCGGTTTTCCCGTCGTTTCCGCCCACTCCTTCAACGTCACAAAAATAGGAACCTGCCCCGCCAAAAACGTCCCACCATTACAAACCGTCGCCAACCGCTTCATAAACGTTGTCTTCCCCGCCCCCGGTCGTCCCAAGATCATCAACTGCTGCACCCGTTCCACTGCCTCTAACCCATCTACCCGAGCCTCACGCACTTTCCCCAAACCAAACCGATCGAACTCCTCCGGCCCACAGTCCATCAACTCACCCAAATCTCGTCGAGTCTTACTCGCCAGCCCCTCCAAAATATTCACATCCGTATAAATTGAACCCAATCCGATCGGAGTTGTCATATCCAACACCCGCATTTCCCCACAGCGTTTCTGGATACTAGCCGATCCCTGCGATCGTAACCGTCTCACCAGCGCCTCTAGATCATCCGAAGGCGCGATCGGTTCCAAAAGTTGTCCGATTTCTAACTCCAACAAATCACACAGATTTTCGATCGTATCGAACTTAACAGGTTGTTCTTTAAGCAACTGATGTAGCGTACTACGACTGATTTCCACTGCCTTTACTAAATCCGTCTGAGTCCAGCCGTTGCGCTTGATCGCCTGTTTCAGCACTTTGATTCCGTCTTTGGACAAACGACGGGATTGCACGGGCATGGCGAACCTCAGGAAACGATCGATCGATGTCTTAAATCATACAACTCCGACAACTCATACAGCAGTACGACAACAAGCTTTTGGGACGGTAGGAATTGTCAACCCAACCCAACCAACTTCATGAAAAACAACTTTGCCAACATCGCCGCTCTCACGATCGCCCTTCTCTCCGGCAGCAATTGCCTCTACCTCAGCACCCAACCCAACCTCACCCCCGAACAAGCCCACCTTCTCAATACCTCGATCGTCCTCTTTGCTAGCAGCAGCAAAACCCTAATCCGTCAGAAGCGTGATAAATAGAGAAAAGTAGCGATCGGCTGGCGTGTGATTCATGCGTCAGTCAGCCGCCTCATCATATGTTCTAAAACAATTTCGATCGCACTCAATCCAATCCCCAAAAACGTTGGGGAACCCTCTCTGCAAGAGAATCGTCCTCCATCGCGACAGTCTCAGGACACGTCATTGCTTCTCCCCCGTTTTCACACTTCAGCAAAGCTGGAAGAGACCCGATCGCAATCTGAAAATCAGCCGTCACTTTCTCGCCTTTTGCGATCACTTTTGACACTCCCGGAATCTCTGACATCCAATCTGCAATGCTCGCATCACATTCCACAATGACGATCGCATCATTTGATAACGGACTTAATAACGGTAAAAATCTAGCAAACTTGACGACCGTCGCCACATCGCCCTCCGACCAAACCAACAGCGATCGACCCTTCAATTCTGACCCATCCCACCGATTAACTTTACGATGTTGAGGCAACTGCCGAGCCAGATAGCTCAGCGCTTCCCACCGCCATTCCGTTTCTTGCCAACCCCGCGCCCATAGCTCTAGCTCCAGTAATACTCGCCCCAAATCCCAATGGGCCTCTGCAAATCCCGGAGCCAGCGCGATCGCCCGCTCAAAACAAGCGACAGCCCCCTCAAGTGCTCCTGTCGCCTGCCAAAGCTGTCCAAGAGTCTGCCATGCTGCCGGATTATTTTCCTCGTAGGAAACCGCCTGCTGAAGATGGGCGATCGCCAAACTCAACTGCCCCTCGCGTTGCAAAAGTTTGCCCAACTGATGATGACTTGCCGCCGACGTTCCATCGAGCTTCAACGCCAATAGATAATGCACCTTTGCCGTCTCCAAGTCGCCCATTGCTAGATACAGCGATCCCAAATTGTGGGCCAGCCTAGGATCGTAAGGAAATAACTCGATCGCCTGCTGGTAATGGGATAACGCCTGTTCAAAGTTCCCCATCGACTGCAACGCATTGCCCAAATTGAGATGCGCATCTCCATCATTCGGAACCAGCTTCAGCACCTGCCGAAACACTTTCGCCGCCCCACTTACGTCGCCGCCTGCGGCCATCAGCCGTCCGAGGTTGCTGTAGGAAGGCGTATGGCCAGGATTCAGCTCGATCGACTTCTTGTAGGCGGCAGCGGCCATGTCAGGCTCTCCCTGCATCCCCGCGAGGTTTCCCAGATTGAAAAACGCCTGCGAATACTCCGGGTTCAGCACGATCGCCCGGTTCAAAAACTTCCGCGCGTCATCCAGCTTCCCCAACTTCTGCCACACCACCGCTCCATTATTCCACGCCTCAAAATCATTAGGATCCACCTCGATCGCCGCCAGGTAGTACACCAACGATTCAGGCCAATTCATCCGTCCAGCGTAGACCGCCCCCAACAATTTCAGCATCCCAACATCATTGCCATTTCGCTCCAAGACCTGCCGTGCAAGCCAATCTGCGCGATCGAGATCGCCTTGTCTTAGGGCTTCGTAGGCATCATTCGTAGCTTTGAGTGGAGTCAACATAGCAATAGCGGATAGAATTACGGATACCCATGCCCTTTAAGTTGCCCCGTTTTGCCCATGTTGCGTTCCCTGAGAATCGAAAATTTTGCACTCATCGATCGCCTACACCTGGATTTCAACTCCGGGCTGAATGTTTTGACGGGGGAAACGGGAGCTGGGAAGTCCATCATTTTAGACGCAATTGATGCATTGCTGGGCGGAAAAACCTCAGGCCGCGCTGTCCGAACCGGAGAAGAACGCGCATTTCTCGAAGGCAACTTTCGCCTCACCGAGACCTTGAAGGAGTGGTGCGGGGCTGAAAAAATCGATCTCACCGACGACGAGACTCTAGTCTGCGTTCGCGAAATTGCCAGTTCAGGGGGTGCCCGCAACAAATCCCGCATCAACGGCACCCCCGTCAATAAACAACAGCTCGAATCCCTCCGCGATCGCCTCGTCGAAATCACCGCCCAAGGCCAAACCGTCCAAATCGGCCAACCGGGCGTCCAACGCGACTGGCTCGATAGTTTTGGCGGTGCAAAATTACTAAAACAAAAAGAAATCGTCGCAGAGAAGTTTTCGCAATATCAAGCAGCAGATAAGTTACTCCAACAGCGTCGCCAATCGGAAGCCCAACGCTTACAGCAACTTGATCTGTTTGAATACCAACTCAAAGAACTGAACGCGGCAGGACTCACCGAAGGCGACGAACTTGAACAGCTTGACAACGAGCGAAACCGCCTCAGCCACAGCGTCGAACTCCAAAACCAAAGTTACCAACTCTACCAACTCCTCTACCAAAACGAGACCGGAGAATTTAAAGCCTGCGCCGACCTTCTAGGACAAGCCGAAACGCTGCTCATTGACATGGCAAGCGTCGATACCAATATCCAACCCATTCTTGATGCTGTCGCGGATGCCCTTGCTCAAGTCGAACAAGCCGGACGAGATATCAACTTCTACGGTGAAGGCATCGAAGCAGACCCGACTCGTCTTCAAGAAGTCCAAGAACGCATCACAGCCCTCAAAGCAATTTGTCGTAAATATGGCCCCAGCCTCGGCGACGCGATCGAAATGCGCGACAATCTCCAAGCCGAACTCGAAATCCTCACAGGCGGCGGTCAATCCCTCGAAGACCTCGAATACATCGCCCAAGAGTGCAAAACCGCCCTCGTCGAAGCCTGTACCACTCTGACCAAGCGCCGCCAGCAGTCCGCCGAAAGACTTGAAACCCAGCTCGTCAAAGAACTCAAACCACTGGCCATGGAAAAAGTCCAGTTCCAAGTCGGCATCACCCACATCGCCCCCACGCCCTCAGGGAGCGATCGCATCACCTACCTCATCAGCCCCAATCCAGGCGAACCGCTCCAACCTCTGACGGAAATTGCATCCGGTGGTGAAATGAGCCGCTTCCTCCTCGCCCTTCAATCCTGCTTTTCCCAGGTTGATTCTGCCGGAACTCTGATCTTTGACGAAATCGATGCCGGGGTCTCGGGCCGCGTTGCTGGGGCGATCGCACAGAAACTGTATCAACTTAGCGAACACCATCAAGTTCTCTGCGTTACCCACCAACCGATCGTGGCCGCCATGGCCGACCAACACTATCGCGTGAGTAAAGAAATCATAGACCCCAATGCAAACGGCAAAGCTAGCGGCAAAAAATCTAAACCCGTCGATGAATCCACTTTGCGAACGGTTGTGCGAATTCATTCGTTAGATTTAGAAGAACGTAAAGTCGAACTCGCCCAAATTGCTAGCGGCGAAGTCGTTACGGGCGAAGCTGAAGGTGCAAAAGTGGCCATAGACTTCGCGGAATCACTCCTCCAACAAGCGGCCCACATCCGATCGGGCCAAACCCCAGACCTGCCTGAAGTTGAAGAAAAGGCCCGATCGCCCAAAACCACTCGCCAATCGACCCGTCAATCGAAGAAAGTCAAGAGCTAAAGGATCTGAAAGCTGCTCCGGCTTCGTTGCTCATACACCTCAGAATGAATTCCGAGGCTCACAGCTCAAACCCCTTCGTTATCCATTTTCCTGAAGGTCTCGGCGACGGAGACCCACAGCTGGTTGCGGGAGTGATGGCGATCATTGCGATCGGAATAATCACCATTTTTTGGAAGAAGGGCTGGTTTGGAAATTATGCGACGCAGAGCCGATAAAAATACCCTCTTAAGAAATTTCGATCGCAACTGCACCCATGAAAAACGAATCTTCTGATTGATTGCTAAAACTTCGGTCTACAATCTCTGAATCCAAAATCTGAGCTAGGCTAAAACGCCGATCGCAAGGGCTTTTTAGAATTTTGACAGATTGCTCAAGGCTTAGTTCTAGTTTAGAAATTTGACTTAATCCTGTGCCTGTCGCTTTGAGATAGGCTTCTTTACAGGTCCAATAAGCGAAGAATTTTTCTGGTTGTAATGCCTCCGGCAATGCCGCGATCGACTCATACTCAGAGACCTTAAAAAAGCGTTTGGCTAATGCGAGCAATTCAGGCACAGGGCGCACTTTTTCTAGGTCAACGCCGATCGCTGCCGTCTTGCACACCACAATTATGGCCCGTTCGTGGGAATGGGCTAAATTGAAATGCAAGTTTGGACAATTCGCGAGTTTGGGTTTGCCATGATCGCCGTAGTCGAAACGAATCTCTTTGGGATGGCAATTGAGATATTGAGCTAAGTGCGATCGCAATGCTCCCCGCGCCGCCACAAAATCTCGTCGATGCTGCGAGTATTTAAATCGCTGAGCGCGATCGCACTCATCTGCCGAAAGCCAAGCGTAATATCGCTCTTGGCTTGCTTGATCAATCGCTAAATCAATGCAATGGCGATCGTAAGGAATCTGCATTTCGGTAGTGCCATTATGTACAGGATGAAGAATAATAGGCTAGCTCTAGAAGCTTTGCCACAAGCATCTACCCAGCAAACACTATTTTTCTCTGTCCTTCATAAAATGGCACTACCGAGGAATTCAGCACAGTTGGGTTCATGGGGATTTCAAAAAGAGTTCTCCCTATTTTGACACTCCCTGCCGCGTCAACAAAGCCCAAGTCTGCGATCGATCCTGAAATTGCATCCGCACCTGACTCAAAAACTTCACCTTCGATCGGAGCAATTGACGCGCAATGTCCAACAACTCGTTGCGGGCTTTGTGCAAATTTGATGCGAAATTTTCTAAAGTTAGGATGCAATTGAGCACTCAGTGGGTTGGGAGGAAGTATTGTTGATAGTTACTCTACCTTTTTCCCAATATTCCTGATTTCAAAGCACGACCCGTTGTGGGTCTCCGTCGCCGAGACCTCTAGGAAAATGGATGACGAAGGGGTTAGCTCTGGCAGAAATGCCGGGTCTATGGAATAGAGTATGCAAGCCTATGATTAAAGATGCCAACAGATTAGGCAACGTAACGCAAAATTGTCGAAGCTTCTAAACCCATATCCTGAACATTTAATCAGCTTTAATCAGGAGTTGAATAACAGTAAGTTGCAACATCTCTGATAGTATTCTCTAATACGCCAGCATACTGATTACGCTAAGCCTCAGATTATTTACCGATCGTCAATTTGATTACGTTATAGAGCATTTCCCATTTCTCTGGCGTATCGGGTTGCTTGCCGCGATATTTGAGGTTGGCCAGCATCTGAAGATCGTTAGGCGGGATGTTCGATCGGGTGGCAAAGGCTTGCAAACTTACTGGAAGCGGCTTGCAAACTTCTCCATCGTCTTGAATCCCTAAAATATTGCACAATCGAATCCGCACATTCCAGGACAGATTCGTTGCCTCCCCTCGCTCGATTTGAGATAGATAGTTGCGCGAAATTTCTACCTGCCCCGCAAGCTCGCTCTGACTCAGCTTCTCCGCCCGACGACGATCGCGAACCATACCGCCAAACCGCACTGAGTCTGTATTTAGATCTGGACGATCGCTCATGCTTTCCATCCTTTACTCCTCCTTCTTTGCATAATAGAGACACTTATTTTGTAAACTACAGTTGTCAGAACTGAGCGTGCAGTGTTATTATAGTGTACATGAGGTGCAAACCACAGTATTCATTTTTTCCTATAACAGGAGATTAAAGATAACCTTATGATCTATCGTTCTCTGGAAGAAGAGCTTTACTATCCTCTATCCTCTAAAGCTCAAGCGTGGCCAAGATAGCGGCAAAGCTTACAGACGGCTGCGACTATACTGGCGCATCGTGGAGAAAGAAAACCGCGATCGACCGCGCCGAAAGCGTCCGAAATATTTTAGGAAACGAATGTCTGTGGTTATTACTAACGTGGTCTAATTCACCCACTCCTATGCCAAAAACAACTCCTCGCATCGGACAATTTTTCTCACTTCAACAGGGACGCGTTGGGCAATACCTTTCTCCTCGCGTCTTGATCATCCGTCATCCATTTCGGAGAATAGCTGATATTCACGTTTTGGGATTTGACGAACGCCGGCAGGCGGCTAAGTTTGCAGGGTATTTAGCTTATCGCAATTTAACCTTTGAACTGAAGCAAAATGGGTGGACCAGTCATCCCTACGAGATCCGAATCACGAAATAGTCTACCTTGACCCGATCGTTACTTCAAACACTTGCCTACAACGATCGCCATACCGATCGTAAAACCACTCACCCAACTCATCATCAAGTCTGATTTCCAGCCATCCACGTCAAGCCTCATTTCATCCTCGCTAGCTATTTCTTCTTCGTTCCCCCAGAGAATCCCATCATGCTCAAACACTTCGTGCTTAATCTAAATCCCCACGCTCAATTTGAGTGGGAACGCTGCGCCTTGATTCATCCAATCACGGCAGAACAGCCTGATTTAGCCCAGCTTCTAGCGGCGGACCTCACCCACCAAATTGCCGGAACCCCAAAATCTGGCTCTTACCTCATCGCCGTCAACATTGAAGTCACCGTCCTCGAAGCGACCGCCACTGAACCAGTTGCCAGCCCAGTTGTAGTCCCAACCGTTGCCGAAGCCTCTGCCTTAGCCGAAGCCTCCCGGAACGGGAATCACCCAATCGTAAACTCAGTCGCCCCTCGTCTGACTCGATCGATCGATCGTACCCCCGCCTTCGCTGAAGTCGCCTAATTCAGTCAGTCGTCCATTCACCGTTCGCAATTCACCGTTCACTACTTACACAGGTTATCCCCATGCGCCTCACCCTCACCCAATACCCCGCTGCGATCGCCACTGCGGCCCAATCCCTGAGCGAAATCGATTTTAAAATGGGCGAAACTCGTCAACATATTGCCCGATTAGAAGGCAATGCTGAGATGATCGTAGCATTTGAAGTTGCGCTCAAGAATGACAACCAACGTCGCGCTCGTCGTTTTGAAGTGCTTCAAGTCAATCCTGAATACGACAAAGCCCTCACTTATATCAATCGTCTTACCGCAGACAAAGCTAATGCCACTGCTCGCCTAGAACATCTACGCAATGAATTTACAATTGCCAAACTCGAATTTCAAAATTCAATAGCTCAACGCATTGTCGGCATCGAATCTCGGGAACTCGTCGGGTTATAAGGAGAACAGGATCGGCAGTCCATTGCGACTGCGGCTAACCATTGGGCACAACAGGTAAGGCCGATCACAGGTGTGTTGGTTTGAGTTAGGACGATCGGTTTGGGCTTGAGGGATTGCGATCGTCACTGAACATATTTACTCGAACTTCCCACCTGCCGATCTAAGCGCACCGCTCGAAAGAATTCCGACAGACTTTCACTGCCCACGCCTTGGTTGATGCCAAAGGAGGAGATGGTGACGGCGAGAGAAGCTGCTGCGGACTTCAATAAGCAGAAGGACGATCGCAAGAGTTGTGCTGAAGAAGACTAAAGATTTCATCTCAAGAATTCCGGTATGATGAGTCTGAATGGTATCAGTCTAATTAACACTTTTTAGTCATCGAGCTTTATCTGGCGCGAGGCATGGGACGCAGGATCGATCAGGTATAGACTTTAGACAGGGGTGAACTAGGGTGACGGTCACGACAGTTATTTTAGCGGGCGGAATGAGTCGCCGGATGGGACAAGACAAGGCGAGACTTGTTGTTCTAGAGTTTCCGTTAGTGATGCAAATTTGCAGAATCGGCTTATCGGTTAGTAATCGCGTTTATGTTGTGGCGGGATCCGATCAAGATTACTCGGACATTATGCCTAGTGGTTGCAAACAGATGATCGATCGTGTGTTAGAGGGGCCACTTGTTGCATTGTCAGACGCCATGATTAATCTGTTCCCTCATAATCAAAATAATCCACAATTTTTAAAGGATGATTGGGTATTGGCATTGGCTTGTGATTTGCCGAACTTGTCGATGGGCGCGGTGGAGGCTTGGGTTAAGCGATTGCCAACATTGCCGGATAAGACAATTGCCTATTTGCCGAAATCAGACGAGGGTTGGGAGCCACTCTGTGGGTTTTATCATGTCAGTGCGGGGCCATTACTAGAGCAGTTTGTCGCATCAGGTGGGCGATCGTTTCAACGGTGGCTTGCACAGGAATCGGTTGCGCCGTTAGTGCAGGAATTGGAATGGAGCGATCGATACCTGTTTTTGAATTGCAATACGATGAGTGATCTTGAAGGGACTGTCACAAACAAATTGTCACCGACAAATAATCTCACTAATAATCTATAAATAACCCTGTAATTTCTCTGTAAAAGGCTGTGCTATTTCAAGCTGAGTTGCAAGTTGGAGAATGGTTTTCTCATCGGCAGGACGGCCCACGAGTTGAACACTAAGGGGAATGCCAGACTGACTAATCCCGCACGGAAGCGCCATTGCAGGTTGACCACTGACGTTGAACGCTGGGCAAGGTGCAAACCACTGAGTGACGCGATCGAGTAATGAGTTTAATCCTAATCGCTTAAATTCACCCACCTTTATCGCCGGAGTCATCAGCGTAGGAAGTAAAACCACATCATAAGGTTGAAACAACGTCACGACTCGGCGACCAAACTGGTATAGCTTTTGTCTGGCCTTGATATACTTTCCGGCCCGATAAAACTGCGCTCTAAACCAGAGTTCTCGGTTGATTCGATCGAGCAAGAAACCGGGAATTCCAACGTCCGTCTGGGTTTGCCATGCGATGAAGAACGGTTCAATCAGATCACTAAAATCAAAATCACCAAAGTCAACGGATTCGACACTGTGGCCCAAAGATTCCAAGGTTTTGGCCGTTTTCAGTATGGCTGCTTTCGTCTCGATGTCACATTCGCCAATGTTTGGGATATGAGTTGCGAAACCAATTTTAAGTTGAGTTGGGATTTGCTTTGATAATTCTAGAAAACTAGTTTTGGGATGATCTAACCAATAGGCGTCACCCAGTTCATACCCTGCGATCGCATCCAGAAATGCCGCGACATCTGCAACAGTGCGAGCCATGCTGCCATTGACAACGCAACCACTAAAATACTCATCAACAGGTGCATTGGAAACTCTCCCACGCGCGGGTTTGAGGCCCACAAGTCCGCAGCAGGCGGCTGGAATTCGGATTGATCCGGCTCCGTCCGATCCTTGGGCGATCGCACACATTCCTGATGCCACGGCTGCCGCTGCACCGCCGCTTGATCCCCCTGCGAGGTAGTCAAGGTTCCAGGGGTTGCGGACGGGAGCGAATCCGCTCGGTTCGACATAGGGGAGGGAGCCGAGTTGGGAGGTGGCGGTTTTGCCTAGGAGGGTAAATCCGGCGGCTTTGATGCGTTGGGTCACATGATCGTCTCGATCGGCGATGCGGTTTTTAGCGTATTTGATGCCGTAGGAACAGGGCATTTCAGCGACGGGGTTAAGGTCTTTGATGGCGGTGGGGACGCCGTAGAAGGGGGGAAAGGTTTGGAGGTGTGTAAGAGCTTCGGTTTTTTGGCTGGCATCATTGAGGGCGGCTTCGGCAGCGATGTGGAAAAATGCGCCGAGGGTTGGGTTGTGGGCTTCGATGCGATCGAGGGAGATCTGAGTGAGTTCGAGGGGGGAGATAATTTTTTCGCGGATGAGGCGGGCTTGTTCGAGGGCGGAGGTGAAAGCGAGATCGGTGGGGTTCATGGGTGTAAGGGTTTATAATCTTTATTTTATGGGGACTTCTATGCTACCGCGTATTGATTATCTGCGAATTAGCCTAATCGATCGCTGTAACTTTCGCTGCACATACTGTATGCCGGACGATCAGGAGATTGACTATGTGTCTCGGCAAGATTTGCTGACCCAGTCGGAACTGATTACCCTGTTGAAAGATGTCTTTATTCCGGCAGGGTTTTCGCGGTTTCGGCTCACGGGTGGGGAACCGTTAATTCGATCGGATGTGGTGGAGATTGTGCGTGCAATTTCGACGCTGCCGGAAACGCAAGATGTTTCGATGACGACGAATGGTTTTTTGCTTGCGGATAAAGCTCAGGCTCTTTATGATGCGGGGTTGCGACGGGTCAATATTAGTTTGGATTCGCTTGATTCAGAGACATTTGATCAGTTGATAGGCCGTCCGTCGCCGCAGTCAAGAAGTAATTGGAGTCGTGTGTGGGCAGGAATTCAGATGGCCTATGCAGTTGGGTTTAATCCGCTGAAGCTTAACGTAGTGGTAATTCCTGGCGTGAATGATGGGGAGATTCTAGAACTTGCTGCGTTGAGTATTAACAAAGAATGGCATGTGCGGTTTATTGAATTCATGCCGATCGGAAATGGAGATTTGTTTGAGAAGTCGGGCTGGATTGATTCTAAAAAACTGCGCGGACAGATTCGGCAATGCTATGGAATTGAAGAGAGTGTGGTCGTTGGCAACGGTCCTGCGGATATTTTTAGAATCCCTGGAGCAAAAGGAACCTTAGGCTTTATCAGTCAGATGTCTGAATGCTTTTGCGATCGCTGTAATCGAATGCGACTGTCAGCCGATGGCATTCTGCGACCTTGTTTGCTCAATGAAACCGGACAAATTAATTTAAAACATGAACTCCGATCGGGCGTTCCAATCCAAGAGATTCGCGATCGAGTCATCCAGCTCGTCCAATGGAAACCCGAAATCAATTATAAGCTCCGAGAATCCGGCACCAGCATCGGTTACGCCCGATCGATGTCCCAAATCGGCGGATAACCAAAATCCAACGTAGGATGCGTTAAGCGAAGCCAAAATCCCACCCGCATCCATCACAAAATCCAACCCGTCACCACCACCAACGTCTTCACAAGACCGATCGCCACATACACCCCATAAGGCGTATTTTCATTTTCCCCATCCGTTAACGAATGCACCGTCACTGACTCCCCAAACAATTCAGGCCGCACCCGATCGGCAAACTCCGTCACCCTCAAACATTGCGCCCCATACCCATCATCCTCGTAACATTCCTCAGCGAGAAAGCACCCCTGTAACCAAGGTAAAAACTCCTCCGGCGTCAACGTCCGATCGCACGTTTCAGATGTCCAAAACTCCGACGTTCGATCGCGCTCCAAAGTGCTTGCCATCGCCTCACGATGCGCCTCATCCAGCGGCGCCTCTTTATAAATCTCATCAATAAATGTGTAGAGAGGCGCGATCGACTTGACTTCCTTTAGCTTCGCAGGCGTCAGCATCCACTTCAAATCCACCACATAATTAGGACCACCCGCCAGTTCACCGTAGTGACATTCGGTCTCGATCAGCGCTTCAATAAGAGGTTCCATAAGTTGAGCTGCGATGAGTTTAAACTGCGATCAAGGATTCAAAAAGAAAGGGACAGGATTGATCCCGTCCCACCTAGATTAGAAAACTGGCTTAAAACACTTGTTCAATTTCATTAATTTCAGGAATTTTTTCCTTCAACCGACGCTCAATTCCCATGCGCAACGTCATCGTCGAACTAGGACAGCTACCACAAGCGCCCTGCAAACGGAGCTTAACAATTGGACCATCGATATCGACGAGTTCGACGTTGCCACCATCTGAAATCAGATAGGGACGAAGCTCATCAAGAACGGTCTCGACATTTTCATTAGTAAGGGCTAGAGACATGATGTTTTGATTTTAAGGGACATCGATCGTAGCGTTATTTCAACAACTTCACTTCAACAACTTTACATTAGTGAACTCAAAATCCATTGTGACGGGCTGTTGGTTTTCATCCAGCGTCGCTATTGTGCGGCGGGTCAACACCTGATAGCCATCTACTTCGCTGTAGATGTCCTCAAAATCCTGCTTCTCGCCTTTCTGCTCCCCTGTCGTCGGATCGCTATACACCGAGTCATACTTGTGCGACAGATACCCCGCACCTGTTTCGTGGCTGCTAAAGGTATTAATCTTCACAAACTGCCCGTGAATATTCCGGTACACCAAAACGATTTCGTTGTTGCGCACCTTGTAGTAGTCGCGCTTGCCTTCGAGCTTCATCTCAATGGCACCCGTTGCATCGCTCTCGCCAAAACTAAAGACGTTCCCAGCATGAGTCTTTTCAAAGGGACGACGCACTCGGTGAATCGCCGTCTCCCAAAGCTGACCCATCACGGCCTTCAATACGTCTTCGTCCTCAATCTCCGTTACGTCACCCTTATAACCCATGCGAGGGTCCGGCGTGACGACCGCCTTGCCATGGAACTCAGTTCCGGCGCAGCGATAGGTCACATCAGCGGTGTAACCCGGAAAAGTCTCATCCCAGGTGTAACGGTTGTCATAGGCCGCTTTGAACAAACTCGCGGCATCGGTGTGGGGTGCAATGTTCATAGGATTTTGGATAACACGAGTTCTTGGAGTGTGAAACCTACGGACGTAGGACTTCCTCATTCCTTAGATTAGCGCTAAAACTCCTCCAATAACCATTCGGATGCCCGATCGCCTAGGTCTAACTGAATATTCACCGCCTTGCCGAGCCGAGGCTTTTCTTTCGTTTTCGTGACATGGCCCCGGACCTGCTCCACCACATTCCAAGCCGTCAAATATCCCGCTACTTGGTCAAGATGGGACAGGTAATCAGTATTTGACAGAGGGAAAGACGCCTGTTCTTGATAGCGCCACATGACTTGAAAAAAAACCCGTCCGGTAGCACGACGAATCTGAACATCGTAGGAGAACGTCCACTTTTCCATGATCAACGATCGCAATTCCTCACCGGTCATCTGGCATCTCCGCACGCTTAGGCGTAAAAGTCTGTAATAATAATGGATGAGAAAGGCTATAAACTCCACCCCTAGTTAGGACTTGACCGTTTAAACTAGGGTTAGGTAAAAAAGTCTCGGATTTTTAATGAAGAGATGTTAAGACAGAGCGTTTTGGATAATGATCTGTGTTTTAAAATTGCCTTTTGGTGTCTGAAGTCACTCCCGATCTCCACTTAAATGTAGCCATGACTCAACTTTCTAGTTCCGCAGACGTCCCTAGCATGGGCCGTCGCCAATTCATGAATTTGCTGACCTTCGGAACCGTGACTGGAGTGGCGCTAGGGGCGTTGTACCCAGTCATTAACTACTTCATTCCGCCTTCAGCCGGAGGTGGGAGTGGGGGTGTGACCGCGAAGGACGCACTCGGTAATGACATCGTAGTGACTGAATACCTTAAGACTCACTTGGTGGGCAGTCACGAACTCGCTCAAGGTCTCAAGGGCGATCCGACGTATTTGGTGGTTCAAGAAGATGGTTCTATTGCGAACTACGGCATTAATGCCGTTTGCACCCACTTAGGTTGCGTTGTGCCTTGGAACGCCAACGAGAATAAGTTCATGTGTCCGTGTCACGGGTCTCAGTACGATGCGACCGGTAAAGTGGTGCGGGGTCCGGCTCCTCGTTCTCTAGCGATCGCCCATGCCGAACTGGCGAGCGATCGCATTAGCTTTACCCAGTGGACTGAAGAAGATTTCCGCACGGGCGAAGATCCTTGGTGGGCTTAAGCGCTGAACCTAGCCAGTTCAGTCTGAGTTAGGTTTCTATGGCTTTTTATGGTTGTCGTTATCACGCTGAAGCATTTTAAAACTCATGAAAAAGGTAACTATTTCTGCGATCGGGCTGCGTGCCCTAGCTCAGAAGACGATTTTAGCGATTGCAGTCTTTGCAACCTTCTGCGCATCGAGCTTGTCTCTCGCATTGCCCGCTTCGGCCTATCCTTACTACGCCCAAGGCGCTTACGAGAATCCTCGTGAAGCCACTGGACGGATTGTCTGTGCCAACTGTCACTTGGCCAAAAAAGTCACTGATCTTGAAGTGCCTCAATCCGTTCTTCCGGATACAGTGTTTGAAGCGATCGTGAAGCTGCCTTATGATCACGCAATTCAGCAGTATGCCAGTGACGGATCTAAAGTAGGTCTGAATGTCGGTGCAGTTGTGGTGCTGCCTGAAGGCTTCAAGTTGGCTCCGGAAGAACGGATGACCGATGAACAGAAGGAACTTGTTAGCGAAATGTACATCGCGCCGTACAGTGACGCCAAGCCCAATATTTTGGTCGTGGGTCCTTTGTCGGGTGATGACTATGAGGAACTGGTATTCCCCGTACTAGCTCCCGATCCGGCTCAAGATTCTTCAGTTCACTTTGGCAAAAACTTAATCTACGTCGGCGGAAATCGCGGTCGGGGTCAAGTGTACCCAACGGGTGCGAAGAGCAACAACGCGGTGTACAACGCCTCCATTGCTGGAACCATTTCGGCGATTACGCCCGGTGAAGAAGGTGTATTATCAGTGACGATCAAGGGTGGGGACGGCAAAACGGTCAATGAAGAAATTCCCGCAGGTCCTGTGCTGTTGGTCGCAGTGGGCGATGAAGTGACGGCAGGCGAAGCCATTACTGACAATCCTAACGTCGGTGGCTTTGGTCAGGCGGATGCTGAAATTACCTTGCAAAGTCCAAACCGGGTTGCTGGATTACTCGCATTCTTCGCGATCGTCACCATGGCGCAAATTATGCTGGTTCTGAAGAAGAAGCAGGTTGAGCGCGTTCAAGCGGCTGAAATGAATTTCTAAGGGTTTAGATTCTTAGTGTTTGTATAAGAAAGGAGGGGCGATCGTCCCTCCTTTTTTGTTTGTGTAAATAGACGAATCGGCTTCTAGGGTCTGAATCTCTGAAATTCACGAGCTAAAGCTCTAGTGAAAGCCTATTGGTGAGAATCTTTATTGCCATTCCACAAGGGATTATCGCCTAGACCTTCTCCTATTCCAGGGTTGATTCAGAACACCTTCCCAGACAGATTCAAGTGCTGTTTTTACCGACGAGGACTTTTGATAGAGATCATTTGAAGACCATCCCTCTACAATTTGATTTCTATGAAGAATTACCCTAAGCGCGATCGTAAAAACTGAGCAATTCGGTCCATTCCCCGATCGATCGTGGTCATATCGGTGGAGTAGGACGCTCGCACATGGTCATCTGCCCCAAAGGCAATGCCCGGAATCAATGCGACTTGCTGTTCACTTAAGAGAGCATCACAAAAATCCAGAGAGGAGAGTCCGGTCCTGGCGATGTTAATAAACATATAGAACGCGCCATCGGGTTTGAGACAGGAGAGTCCCTTCGTCTCATTAATTAATTGGTACATGTGGTTCCGACGTTCGGTAAAGGCATTGAGCATTTCGGCCACGCAGTCTTGAGACGATTCGAGGGCGGCGATCGCACCAAATTGAGCAAAGGTGCAGACGTTAGAAGTGCTTTGGCTTTGCAACGTGTTGATGGCTTTGATGAGTTCAAGATTTCCGGCCACGTAGCCAATGCGCCAGCCCGTCATGGAGTAGGCTTTTGCGAAACCATTGCTGATAATGGTCCGATCGAACATCTCTGGGCTTATGGTTCCAATGCTTATCTGCTGAGTGCCGTCGTAGAGCAGTCGTTCATAGATTTCGTCGGAGACAACCATGACCTCGTGACGAAGAATCACTTGGGCCAGAGCGCTAAGTTCGGTGGGGCTGTAGACCATGCCCGTGGGATTGGAGGGGGAATTTAGAATAAGCAGTTTGGTCTTAGGCGTGATGGCAGCTTCGAGCTGGGTAGGGGTGATTTTGTAGCGGGCTTCGGGGGGAGTGGGGACAATAACTGGGGTGCCACCTGCAAGCTTGACCATTTCGGGATAGCTGACCCAGAAGGGGGCAGGGATAATGACTTCATCGCCGGGATCGATCAACGCCAGCATAATGTTAAACAGCGAATGTTTGCCGCCGTTGGTGACGAGGATATTTTCGCTCTGGTAGGGCAACTGATTGGTGCTCTGAAGTTTATGGGCGATCGCACTCCTCAACCCCGGTTCTCCAGCGGCTGGGCCATAACGGGTTTTTCCAGCTTTGAGCGCGTCTATTGCGGCTTGCTTAATGTGGAGTGGGGTGTCAAAGTCTGGTTCCCCAGTACTGAAGCTACAGACATCGATGCCATCCCGCTTCATGCCTTTGGCTTTTGCATCGATCGCCAAGGTCATCGATGGCGTTACCTGCCCAATTCGTTCTGCCAACTTCATAATTATTTTGCGGGATTCAACTCAACCGTCCTTCATTATCAGACTTAATGTAACGTTAGTTACATTGAAATTGACTGTTTCGGAAAAGAAGTCCAACACAAGGTTTTAAGCAGGGGTTCTCTATGACGCTCGACTATTCGACCGTGTGGGTCACGATCGTCGCCCAAGATTTTGAGCGATCGCAGGATTTCTATACTCAACTGTTGGGAAAAGCGCCCGATCGGACATTAGGTCCAGCCGATCGGCCCATCTACACTGAATTTCAGCTCAAAGGTCTCCGGATTGGCCTCTACCGACCTCAATCGGAGAATTCTGGCTCAGCATCCAGTCCATTGTCCCTTTGTTTCCAGGTCGAAAGTCTGGAAAAGTCGATGACTCATTTAGCCTCGATCGGTTTTCCGGTAACAGGAAAGATTTTGACACCTCATCATGGTCGGGAGGTGTATGCAGCGGATCCCGACGGCAATCGATTAATTTTGTATCAGCCTCATGGCGGGTAAGCAGCCCTTCAAAATCACCGATCGTCCATTCCGCCTCCGACGTAGGATGGGTTAAGCGAAGCAACCCATGCGGACCGATCATCACCGCCAAAAGGCGTGGATTCCCAAGATCCAAAACCCCAAAAAACGATCGCAATCCATATTCCCCAAGTTAATTCAAAGAATTAACCAAAGCCAGATTCATGCCCCCAAAGTTGGTACTGAGCGCAATATTCAGATGCTCCATCGCCATGACAAGCCAATGAACGGAACTTTGGGTGTGGGACTCATAATGGCTAAACAGAATCGAAAAGCGCTTTTCAAGATAGGGCTTGACCTTCCGACAGAGCAGAACCAGCTTCAGCAGCAGGCTTGTCGTATTGATTGCGCCCAGATTCGATAGCATATCGACGAAAACGAAGTGATTAGGTTGGTTTGGGCTTTGCACAATTAAGAAATTGAGTAACTGACTACAGGTGCGCAACAGCAAAAATTCATTAAAGTCCGATCGATCGTTATCCGGCAAAATCACCCGAAGCTGTTGGTAAAGCTGGTTGTTAAACTGACGACGGCCATACTCCGGATCCACTGCATCGATCAGATACTCATAGAGATCATCTTTAAAATGTCCAAAGCTTTTCTGATCGGTGTTATGAACCAGAAACCGATTAGCTAAGTCTTTGTGGGTACAGCCATTGCGAACCTTTCCAGTAAACTGCTTTAACGCTGCACAAAGCTGTGGTTCATCTAGGAACGTTGGATTAGGCACTGCATAGTGAGTTCGAGCCGCTTGGCTTTGGAGCGATCGGGCGGAGCGACGAACTTGATAGGTAACAAACTGCGATAGATCCAGCTCATAGCGATGCTGCATACTCGTTTGCAACGTTCGGACCGACTGCTGATCTTCCACCGAGCTGCCTTCTGTCACCAGACAGTGCGGATAAAGGTAGGGATAGCGGCGAATCAGGGTCCCGAGCGGTTGGATCTCAGGCTCCGGAACGGTATTCTGCTGCTCCAAGACTCGCGACAATCGACGCAAGGTACTAAACTGATCTGTCCTTTGAAACTGCTGGACAAGTTCACGCAGTTGACGATTGGCCTTGCTACGAGTGAGATCTGTAGGCTTCGTTGGCGAGCTTTCAAGAATACTGATTAACTGAGGAATCGCATATTGAGTTGTGGGACGACCTTGCCAACGGTTCGTCAGAATGTGACAGCAGCGATTAAGAATGAACTGAAATTCTTGAGCAGAGCTTTCGGTGAGCACAATCTGGTCGAGGCTGCGCGTAATATCACGATCGGGATAGCTAGTCCCTTCAATAATCAATTTACGGATGCGATCGAGCACTTGATCGGCACTTTCGGTCTGAACGATCGACAAGAGGTGATCGTAAAGCTTTTGCTCTTCCTGCGTAACAAGGCGATAATAACGACCCGGCTGGTCCGTTACAGACGTTGAACCCTGTTGACTCAATGATTGCCCCATGATTATGAACCCCAAAATCTCTGAACAAAAAGCTCGATTCTTAACGCCCCCTTTCCAATCCTAGTCAGACTCGGTAAAATCCGAAAGCTATAGAAAAACTTTTACCTAATCTACACGGATTGCGGCAATTCAGCTAGAGGCCACTTCATGAAGCGGTCTACCCTGAGAGAAAATCTGATCAATATTTTTAGTAATTTGACACGATTGCCATAGAGGTACTGGACTATCCTCAGCGATCAAACCAAGACTAACCCAAAATCAATCTCAGTTCTCTAAGTGAACGATCAGAGCGATCGATCGGCATTAAGGTTCCGGTGACAGTCCCTATCGTTATATATAGAGAACTAGTCTGGCACTTTATGCGTCCATAAAATGATATCTGCAACACCATCGATTGGTGATGCTAGTTATACCTATTTAGTAATCTCCGATTCCATCACGCTAATCTGCGTCATCCGACGAAGATTGAGAACGTCGCTCATGGTGCGGATTTGGGTGAAGGTCCGCTCTAGCTGCTTGTGATCGCAGATATCGATGCCCAGATCAATCACAGCCGTTTGATCGGGATAGGTCTTGACTTGGGCATTACGGACATTGATCTTGTTGTCAGTCAGACGAGAGAGCAGATCTTTCAGGACGCCAACGCGATCGATCACCTCCACCTGAACTTCAACCGGATATGTCTGAGGACGAGGAAAATCTTCACCCGCATCATTCCAGCGGACCGGAAGCAGCCGAGGACATTCGACCGTATCAAGGTTGGGACAGCCCTGACGATGAATCGAGATGCCATTGCCTCGGGTCACAACGCCCGTGATGAGTTCCCCCGGAACCGGGTTGCAGCACTTAGCAATGTGATATAGCAAGCCTTCTACGCCCGCAATGGGATAGTTTGACGGCTCCAGAATCGGCGCAGCGCGATGACTGAAGAGGGCTGGTTCTGTCTCAATGACCACCGGTTGGGCGGCCTTGATGGTGTCCCGGAGACGGTTGATGGTTTGGTTGGCGGTGACTTCGCCGTAGCCAATTCCAGCAAGGAGATCGTCCACGGTGGGATAGTTCAATTTTTCCGCCACGACCTGCATGGGAGGCGACTTGAGCATCGCTTCAAACCCGGATTTGCCCATGCCTTTTTCGAGCATGTCCCGGCCTCGGGCAAGATTTTCATCTCGATGGGAAAGTTTGTACCAATGGCGGATTTTGTTGCGGGCACCGGGGGTCACGACAAAGTTGATCCAGTCCAAGCTAGGGTGAGAGTTTTTCTGCGTAATGATCTTCACGATGTCGCCGTTTTTCAGCGCCGTGTCCAGCGTAACCATCCGTCCATTGACCTGCGCTCCCGCACAGTGATTACCCACTTCACTATGGATCCGATAGGCAAAATCTACAGGGGTCGCCCCAGGGCTGAGGGGAACCACTTCGCCTTGGGGCGTAAAGGCAAAGATCTCCCCATCAAATAAATTTTCTTTGATATTGTCGAGATATTCTTGAGCGTCCTTAAGATCGCTCTGCCAGTCGAGAAGCTGCCTTAGCCAGGTGAACTTTTCCTCTGTTGTAGAGATATTAGACGCGTTGGATCCCCCGGACTCTTTGTATTTCCAGTGGGCAGCGATTCCGTATTCGGCGACATGGTGCATTTCCAGCGTGCGGATCTGCACTTCTAGAGGCTGTCCGACCAGACCAATGACGCCCGTATGGAGGGACTGGTAGCGATTGGCTTTGGGCAGACCGATGTAGTCTTTAAATCGCCCAGGGATAGGACGAAACATGTCATGGACAATAGCAAGTGCCCGGTAACACTCATCATTGGACTCGACAATAATGCGAACGGCAGCAACGTCGTAGATTTCTTCATACTCTTTGTGCTGTTTTTGCATTTTCTGGAAAATTCCGTAGAGATGCTTAGGCCGACCGCTAACATCGACCCAACGGATGCCCAGTTGATCGAGCCGAGGTTTGAGTCGATCGGTGATTTCGTTGAGTTGGGATTCCCGATCGCCGCGTCGTTCGGCGACGAGGATTTTAGTTTCATTGAAGGAATCAGGTTCTAAGTATTTGAAACACAGATCTTCTAAGGCCCATTTGATATTTCCGATGCCGAGACGATTGGCAAGCGGGGCAAAAATATCGCGGGTTTCGCGGGCAATTCGGCGCTGCTTTTCAGGGGCAAGATGCTCTAGGGTCTGCATGTTATGAAGGCGATCGGCGAGCTTGACAACGATCACCCGAATGTCTTTGGCCATGGCTAGGAACATGCGCCGAAAGTTCTCGGCTTGCTGTTCGGTTTTGCTGGAGAACTTAAATTTTGAGAGTTTGGTAACGCCTTCAACGAGTCCTCGTACTTCGGGGCCAAAGTGCTGTTCTATTTCCTCTAAGCTTACCTCCGTATCTTCAACCACATCATGTAAGAATCCCGCTGCAATCATGCTGCTGCTGCCTCCGAGATCGCGCAAAATCCCTGCTACGGCGATCGGATGGGCGATGTATGCCTCACCGGATGCGCGGTACTGCCCTTCATGCAATCGATAGGCGAAATCAAACGCCCGACAAATTAAGTCGTTAGAGGTCGTCAGATCGGTTGGTGAATCAGTTGGCGCATGAGTTGGCGCAGGGTTATTGAGCCTGCGATCGGAGGGCCGATCGACCGAGCAGCGATTGACCATACAAGTCCGAAGCCATTCAGGGAGAATGAGTTCAGGGGGCGTGGAGGGCGCCGTTGCAGGAGCCAATGTGGAAGGGGTAAGAGTAGCAGTGGCCGCGTGAAGGGGTAGATTCATAGTGTCCGTAGGTACAACGTAGGGAAAAACGCTGAAGGCTAACGAAAACCCACTAACCCATTTGGGCTTAATCAGTGGATTTATGAGCGTTAATCTAGATACTATAAGTAAATTCGATTTCACATACTATGAAGAGATTCAGATATTGTATCAATAGTATCTATTCTTTATTCCCCTTCGATTCATCCGATCGGGTATTTACTGCGTATGATCGATCCTGATTCGGAATGGCTTTTAATGATTCAAGCCTGTGAACATTGCCTCATTCAGCACGCGCAATTCCAAGTTGCCGATCAGCCAAACGACCCTACATCCGTTAGTACTGGCCAGTGGATGAATTTTCAATCTCTGGTCCAGACTGAATTTCTGGCTCAGGTAATGCCAGCGGTTGAACGTGATCCCCAGTTACGATCGCTAGTTCCTGAAGTGGTCCGATTGATGAAACTCTTGCAGATAGACTGGCAGTTTTGGCAAGCGGCTCGGCAACCCGAGAAGCAAGCGGCTCGACGACAGCAGTTTTTTCACCATTTGACTCAGTTAGGCCAGTTGCTCAGTGCGCTTCAGAATCAGTTAGAAGGCCGTGCCGGACTGAAAAAATGCTAGTACAATGCACTGACCTGAGAACAATTCTGTTAGTCACCCTGCTTAGCTACCCCCAATTTTAGCGATCCCTTATTTCTTATGCGATCTTCCCGACATGCGCGCGTGAGCGTCAAAAAGAAAGTCAACTCGTCATCCGAGTTTCCCAGTGGTCGTCAGACCCTAGGGTTCTTGTTTAAGGCAGTGGGAATGCTTTTGTCGGGGGGGAGTTTTGTTTTGGGGTTGGTGGTGCTGTTGACCGTCTGGAAGTCGGGGGACTGGTTTTGGAAAAGCATTACCGCCTGGACGACAGAGCCTCAACCTGCACCTAAAGTGGATGTCCGATCGATCGTGGTCAAGCAAGTTCAAGACGCTAGTGAGCTAACGACAGCTATTTTCACGATGGAAGCGGTGGTCCCAACGCAGCAAGATTCCACCGTGGGCGGATTGGTGATTGGCTCGACCAAACTTTTGTACATTGCCCATGGCGAAGTGCGCGCGGGAATTGACCTAAGCAAAATTTCGGTCGCAGACGTGCAAGCCGTGGGCGAGACGCTTACCGTTAAGCTCCCCCAACCGAAGCTGCTCGATAGCAAAATTGATGTCGGTCGATCGAGCGTCTATGACTACAACCGAGGCACTCTCGGTCTTGGACCGGACGTTGCGCCGCAGCTCCAGAGTCTTGCCCAGAAAGAAGCCCTCGAAAAAATTACCCTTGCTGCTTGCGACAAAGGCATTCTGACTCAAGCTAACGATCGCGCCAAGTTGGTCATCGGTCAATTGCTTAAGGTTCCCGCTTACAAAACGGTCACAGTCCAAGTCCAACCGCCCGATCTTGCCGCCTGTAAGATCGCGTTACCGGTTCCCAGTGTCACCACGCCCAATGTGACAAGCTCATCCAGTCCGTCTGTCGCTTCTCCCACAGCTAGTCTTACCACAATTCCCACAGCTATTCCAACACCCTTGCCCAAGGTTCAAGTTCGCTAAAGCCGTATTGCTAACATTACAGTGTTGCCAACATCGCAATTGTCAACATCACATCTGAGGAAGGTCGATCGCCATGACCGTCGCAACTGACCCACGAATGACGCTGAAGGACTATCTGACCTATGACGATGGTACAGAGACTCGCTATGAGCTTGAAGATGGAGTCTTAATCGAGATGGGTGCTGAAAATCCGTTGAATCCTCAGATTGCCAGTTTTCTACTGAGCGTCTTTTTTCAGTTGGGTGTCCCCATTTATCGATTAGTGATTGAACATCAAATAGGAGTGAGTTCCACTAGAGCAACCGCCCGTCAGCCTGATTTGATGGTGCATTCTGAGGGAGGCGTCGGACGCTGCAATTATGCACGATGGAAAGCTGCTCCAGTTCAGTGCTCCACCGCCGATGTTAGTGGTCGAAATCGTTTCGAGTAGAGATACGGATCAAAAGTCTCGATCGCGCGATTATGTGGATAAGCGACGGGAGTATGCGGCGAGGGGGATTCCTGAGTATTGGATTGTGGATCCGATCGCTGAGATGATGTTAATTTGTACCTTGAGCGATCGGTCCTATCAAAGTGTTGAGTTCCGGAACAACGACACTTTAATTTCGCCCACGTTCCGAGCGCTAGACCTGACCGCAGAGCACGTTCTGAGAGCAGGACGATAGGCATCCATTTTCACTGGCTCAACTGGCGAGTTGAAGTTGATTGGCTCTAAGCTGACCGCAGGCTGCATCGGCATCAAGTCCACGGGCACGTCGGACACTGGCAGCGACGTTTTTGGACTTGAGGGCGCTGAGGAAGACTTGGAGTTGTCGATCGCTGGGGCGCTGATAGTCCACTTCGTTGATGGGGTTGTAGGGAATCAGGTTGACATGGCTCTGAAAGCCCTTAAGCAGATTGGCGAGTTCGTAGGCATGATCGCTGTGATCGTTGACGCCTGCTAAAACGACATATTCAAAGGTGACACGGCGTCCGGTCACGTTAACGTAGTTGCGGCATTCTGCGAGAAGCGCCTCTAGTGGATATTTCTCAGCCGAGGGAATGAGCTGAGTACGAACTTTTTGGTTGGAGGCGTGGAGGCTGACGGCGAGGGTGGCCTGGAGGTGATGATCGGCGAGGCGGGTGATTTGGCCGGGGATCCCAACGGTGGAAATCGTGATGTAGCGTTGTCCGATGCCGATGTCTTGGTTCATCGATCGAACGGATTCGACCACGGTGTCTGCATTCAGGAGCGGCTCACCCATGCCCATGAACACGACGTTACTGACGCGATGTCCGAAGTCGGATTGGACGGTGAGAATCTGATCTACAATCTCGTGGCGCTCTAGGTTCCGCGTAAATCCGCCTTTTCCAGTAGCACAAAAGTCACAGTTCATCGGACAACCCACCTGAGACGACACGCAAACGGTCAGGCGATCGAGCTTCGTTTGACCATTTTGATAGGCGGGAATACCAACCGTTTCGATGATTTGGCCGTCGTTTAGCTTGAGCAGATACTTCACGGTGCCATCGGATGACGGCGCACGGTGAGCAATGGTCGATCGGCCAATGTTCAAGTCTGCCACCGTATCGCGCCACGCCTTCGGAAACACCGACACCTCGGCCAGCGAATGAATGCCGCGCTCATAGATCCATTGGTGAAGCTGCTTGCCTCGGTACGCCGGCTGGCCTTGGGTCTGAATCCACTGGCTCAGTTCCTCAACCGATGCACCGATGAGAGGGGCGATCGTAGGCAACGGGGTTGGAGACGCAACAGTATTCACGGGCGGGAGTGCTCAATAGCGCAAAGAACGCTGACTAGTCTAACAGACGCTTTCCCCTGGTTGCTGTGAATTGCGATCGGTGAATTGCGTCAGTTTGTTTTCGTACTGTAAATCTAGGCTATAGTTTTCATAGAGATTAGATTATAGTGAAGCTAAATGCTTAAACAGCAATAATTTACAATATTCTTTGTGTGATATCGATATACTTTTTGTATCAAAAAACTTTGTATTTATATTCAGAGAGCTTATTTTTGACGATGATAAAGAATGAGAGATTATTAAGTTTCCCTAGGTTATGGTCTGAATGGTTTTGCCTCTACTTTCCGGGTCCACACTGCCGAATAGTCTAGTGAATAGTCCAGATCTCTTCCTGAGTGCCTTAGAGAGAATTCCAGAGCCGATCGTTCTCTCTCAGCCTGAGGGGACAGTGACTTATGTCAATACGTCAGCTCGTCAGGTGTTGAAATTGGAGTTGGGGCGATCGGTAACGACGAGACTGTTGCCGGAGGATTCAGCTAAGGTGATTGAGTCGATGGGAGGAGGAGAGTATGACGGTGATCTAAAATTTTATCTAGCTGAAACGCACAGTATTCCAGTGGCCGTGGCGGTGCGAGTTATTGCAGAGGAGGTCTGGCTGTGGCGGTTTCAGGATTTGACGCGGCAGTCGCAGATGGCAGCAGAATGGGCAGCGGAAAATACTTTGTTAGAGCGATCGAGTCGGTATAAATCAGAGTTTTTGGCGAATATGTCCCACGAGTTGCGGACGCCATTGACGTCGATTTTGGGGTTTTCGTCAATCTTGAAGCAGCAGATTTTTGGGGCGCTCAATCCAAAACAAGAAACGTACATGCATCAGATTCATCGCAGTGGACAGCATCTTCTCGCGTTGATTAATGACATGTTAGATCTCTCAAAAATTGAAGCCGGACAGATGTCGCTGGAAAAAATTCAGCTCACGGTGCGGTTAATTTGTCAGGAGTCTATTGATCTGGTTCAAGCACAGGCGAGCGCCCGCGAAATTGTTATTAAGCTAACCATTGTGGCTCCCGTTCAGTTTCTCTATGCAGATGAACTTCGGGTTCGCCAAATGTTGCTCAATCTCTTAAGTAATGCGATCAAATTTTCACCCCCGTCTGGTGAAATAAATGTCATGGTGACCCAAGGATCGGGCATTGTGAATATTGCGGTGCGAGATGAGGGTGATGGAATTCCGCTGAATAAGCAGGGACTCATTTTCAGACCGTTTCAGCAGGTGGACCCGGTGCGCGACAGGCGTCAGCAGGGGACGGGGTTGGGACTGGCCTTGACGCAACATCTAGCAGAACTTCATCAGGGAACGGTGACATTTGAGTCGGAGCCTGGAGTGGGCAGTTGTTTTGTGTTGCGGTTGCCGGAGTGTGGACAGGGGGCGGTGTGGGATAGCAATCGGCGAGGTCGCGATCGGCGGGAGGGCGATCGGCGGGAGAGCGATCGGCGACAGGGGCGGCGAAAAGGGGATGAGGAGAGAAGGGAGAATTGAGAAGGGCGAAGGGAGCCTGTAGAATGCTGAGTATTGCGATCGGTGGGCACTATGCTGAACTTGGGTGTGACTTGGGGTGTGAGTTTAGGGACAAATCTGGGTTTGGAAACGCTGGGATTTGTGTTTATGTCGCCCGGTGCAGTTGCGTTTGAAATAGGGCCGCTAGTGGTGCGGTGGTATGGTTTGCTCATTGCGGGGGCCGTGCTGTTGGGGGTGAATGTGTCGTCCTGGTTGGCAGTGCGGCGCGGGGTGGACCCGGATTTGGTGGCGGATTTGGCGTTTGCGTTGGTGTTGGGGGCGATTCCGGGGGCGCGAATTTATTATGTGCTGTTCCAGTGGAAGGATTATGTGGGTCATCCGGAAAAGATGGTGGCTATTTGGGAAGGCGGAATTGCCATTCATGGGGCGATTTTAGGTGGGATGTTGGCGGCGTGGGGGTTTGCGCGGTGGAAGAAAATCTCGTTTTGGGTGCTGGCGGATATTGTGGCTCCGGCGTTGATTTTGGGGCAGGCGATCGGACGGTGGGGCAATTTCTTTAATTCAGAAGCGTATGGGTCTCCGACTGAATTGCCGTGGAAATTGTTTATTCCATCCGATCGACGCTTTCCAGGGTTTGAACGTATTGCGTATTACCACCCGACGTTTTTGTATGAGTCGGTGTGGAATGTGATGGTGTTTGGGCTAGTGTTAGGCTTATTTTTGCGTTTGGGCAACCGAGTGCGACCGGGGTTTATTTTTTCGGTGTATGCAGTTGGCTATAGCCTGGGTCGGCTGTGGATTGAGGGGTTGCGATCGGATAGCCTGATGGCGGGAGGACTGAAGATGGCGCAGGTGGTGAGCTTGGTCGGCATTGGGCTGGGACTTATGGGACTATTTATGTTTTCTAAAATGGAAAAACCCTCGAAAACCAATGGTCTACGAGGGAAATAAGTCAGGGTGCATCTACCATTTAACTGTTCGCCCTCAAGTGAGGGCTGTCCGGACAGTTTTATATTTTATGAGCTTGTATCTTATGAACTTATATTTTATTGGGGGTGGGCGATGCTGAACCAGACGATGGGCAATCTAGAACAAATCCTTTTTCGCCACGGTTATTTATGTCACCCTCTCGCCATACTCCACACCAAATTCTAAAATCCGTTTGGGGCTATGACCAATTTCGGGGCAATCAAGGGGAGGTTGTTCAGGCGCTTTGCGAACAACGAGATGCGATCGTCGTGATGCCCACAGGAGGCGGAAAGTCGATTTGTTTTCAGGTGCCAGGGCTGGTGTTACAGGGGCTGACCCTTGTGATTTCACCGTTGATTGCGCTAATGGAAAACCAAGTGCAGGCGCTGAAGGCTAAGCGGGTTCCGGCGGAGCTGTTGCATTCTCAACTCGATCGATCGAAGCAAAAACAGATTCTCCATGCACTCGATGTGGGTGCGCTCAAACTGCTATACCTATCGCCGGAAACATTGCTGAGTGATGCGGTGATGAGTCGGTTACTAGAACCGGAGTTGCGGATTAGCAGTTTGATTTTGGATGAGGCGCATTGTCTGGTGCAGTGGGGGGATGCGTTTCGTCCGGCTTATCTGGAATTGGGCACGGTGCGCGATCGACTTCTAGCGGTAAAAATTCATAAAACGCCTATCAACATTGCGGCCTTTACCGCGACGGCAAATCCCATTGAACAAGCGACAATTGAATCCGCCTTGAAACTGCAAAATCCCGCTCATTTTGTTGAGGTGCCCTACCGATCGAATCTTTACCTCCAGGTCCAACGGGTGTGGACGCCGCACGATCGCCGGAGTAAGCTGCTGACGTTCATTCGATCGCAAGTGAAGGCATCCGGTGCGATCGCATCAGGGATCGTTTATGTGCGTACGCGGAAGGATTCAGAAGAGATTGCGGAATGGCTGAGGAGTCACAATATTCTCGCTGGGGCGTACCATGCAGGATTGCTAACCCGTGAGAAACGGCAGATTGAGGCCGATTGGATGGGCGATAGAGTCGCGTGTGTGGTGGCAACTTCGGCCTTTGGGATGGGGGTGGATAAGCCAGATGTGCGCTGGGTAGTGCAGGTACAGCCGCCGTTTTGGCTGAGTGAGTATGTGCAGGAAATAGGACGGGCAGGGCGTGATGGTCAACGCGCCATTGGGCTGACGCTGGTGAGTGAATCAACGGGATGGATTGATGCAGTGGATTCGCAGAGCTGGAATCACACGCTACAGCAATTGAAAACGCAATTGGGAACGCGATCGGGTGCTGATTTGGTCAAAGCGATTCCGAAGAAACCGGAAGTGCAACAGTATCTCAATCACAAGGGATGTCGCTGGAATTATATTCAATCATTTTTTGGCATAACGACGGTGAATCCGGCGGGATGTGGCCACTGCGATTGGTGTTTGAGCCGATGAGATGAGGGGCTAGTGCGCTGCGCGGTTTTCGGCTGGCGGATGATCAATATGAGCCGATCGTCAATGGTCAAAGTCTAGGATTAGGATTACGTCTAGAGGTTGATGGAAAGCTTATTTCGTTCTATCGATTAGATAATGGTAAGAAGTTGTTGATTCCACTGGAGCTACATGAAAGGGCGGAACAGTTTCAAGCCAAAGCCTATCAGTCAGAAGCTAAAGCCCGTCAATCAGAAGCTAAAGCCCGTCAGTTGGAATATCAATCTCAACAACTTGAAGAACAGTTGATCGCCGAACGATCGCAAGCTCAGGCTCAAATACATAAATTACAACAGCAACTCGATCGCTACCGTGAACGACTAGGTGAATAATTAGATTATTTTGCCGATGCGCTCAAGAATGCGGCTGCACTGCTCTATTTAAGCCATTTTTTGGGGAAATGGGGCGATCGGTAAAAAATAGGGGAAAATCTTTACCCTAAAGTTTTTATAGAAAGTGTGCTGCGTTACGGATCGGGAATCGGCAGAGTGTAAGTATGGTCAAAACGAGAACCAAAAGGAATAGATTTGATGATCTACTGCTTCGGGCGATCGAGCTAGACACTTCACACATCGATCACAGGTTGAGTTTCATGGTTGGGCAATTGGCATGGTTGACGGGCGGCGCTGCGGCAATTGGAGTGATGACAAGTTGGGTTTCAACGTTGGGGCTAATGGCGGAGAGGGCGCGAGATAAAGCGCAAAGTGATGTAAAAGCAGTGAGCCCAATTACAGAAGTTCGGGTGTGGGATGGCGGGGCACGGGCACCTTGGCAGACGGGGCGACTGACGGTTCCGGATCTCAATCCGGCGGTTGCAACTCAGAACTCCCCCCTCCGCCCCTACGATCGACAGGTCGCGAAGCTCTTTGAGCTGACCTATTCGCAATGTCAAAACAACTTACAGTTGCAGGGAATGCAGTGGATCTACGAAGCGGCCAACGGCAACGTCAACTTAGGACAGTTCCAGATTCGGTGCCAGACGGCAGCGGAAGTGGTGTCGGGCTATCAGCTTGCCGAGCGGGAATCCACGAAAATTACGACGGAAGGACGGGAGCAGGTCATTGCTGACCAAGCTCTAATCCCCACCCTCGACATCACAGGCACCAAGGTTCAGAACTGGGCGAAGTTTGTCCGGACGATTCGCCCACTGCGATCGCCCTTGTCCGATTTCAAGGGTCTGACTGTGGTGCTGCGATCGGATCAAGTCAGCGGTGAGCGCCCCCCACTTCCTCTCATAATTCCCCGGATCTTGCCCAAGCTCTCCATGGTCAAAGAAACCGATCGGTTTTTGGTGACGTCGCAATCTCAGGGCTATCAGCTTTGTCCGACGGTCGGGGATGCTCCGGTTTGCGATCGGTCCCGCGTGCGATCGTTCCAACAGTTTTCGGCCAAGAAAGGCGGCGAGTTTTATGCAGAAAATAAGCTCTCCGCGCGCGATATCTATCGCAAAATTGAACTCGCCCAAGGCACACCGGGTCTTTACCTTGAAAACTGCGGCCCTCGCTCTTGCACGTCATCCGTTCAATGGAAGCGCAACGGGATCCTGTATGAAGTCCAAGCCCAATACCGCGAGCAGCCTATCTTGGTCGCGATTGCCAATAGCGCGATCGCCCCTCCTCAGACTAAGTAGTCGTTCTCCCGGCCCAGATGCGTTAAAATATTGTGTCTGTTCAGCGATATTGGGTTCTAGAGGCTATGGCGTCATCATCGCGGTTTAAAAGGCTTCTGAGTTATCTTAAGCCCCATCAAAAGGCGGCTTGGGGCGGGGTTGCAACACTGTTTGTGGTGAATGGATTGTCTATCGCAATTCCGTTAGAAATTCGGAGTGCATTGGGCGAACTTCAAACGACCTTTACCCTCGATCGGGTGCTTTACCATGCAGGATTGATGGCCATGCTGGCGACAGTGATGTGGGCCATTCGATTGATGTCGCGGGTCCTGCTCTTTGGGGTAGGACGGCAGGTGGAGTTTGACCTGAAGCAGCAGTTATTTGAGCATTTATTAAAGCTAGAGCCTGCGTATTTTTCAAGCAATACCATCGGTGATTTGATTAGTCGATCGACGAGTGATGTCGATAATATTCGGCGGCTCTTAGGGTTTGCTATCTTGAGCACGGTCAATACGTTTTTTGCGTACTTGTTCACGCTGCCTGCGATGTTGTATTTGAACGTGAAGTTGAGTTTGTTATCGCTGTGCGTCTATCCCGTCATGCTCGTGGTCGTCAATCTATTCAGTAACCAATTGCGATCGCAGCAAATTGAAATGCAAGAGGCGTTGTCCAACCTGAGTGAGCTAATTCAAGAAGATATTAGCGGCATTGCGCTCGTGAAAATCTATGCACAGGAAGAGACGGAGCGGACGGCGTTTGCGGCGGTGAATGAGACGTTGTTTGATGCAAATCTTCGGATGGCCCAGACTCGAACGTTATTGTTCCCGTTGCTGGGCGGTTTAGCCTATGGCAGTAGTTTGATTATTCTAGCGTTCGGAGGTCCGGCTATTCAAGCGGGTGAATTAGGGATTCAAGATTTGATTCCGCTCTTCATTTTTGTGAATCAACTTGCGTTTCCGACTGCATTGCTTGGATTTACGATTACGGCTTACCAGCGCGGTGAAGTCAGTATCGATCGCATTGAAGCCATTTTGTCGGTGCAATCGAAGATTCAAGATGCGCCGGATGCATTAGCAATTTCGTCCCAGCAAATTCGCGGAGAACTCTACTCAGCGGGTCTGACGTATTATCACGAAGGGAGTAAAGTTCCTGCGTTGGACCACGTTAACTTTACGATCGCTCCGGGCGAAACGGTGGCGATCGTGGGTGCGGTGGGGTCAGGAAAGTCCACGCTAGCCAACACGATTCCGCGATTGCTAGACATCAGGCCGGGGCAGTTGTTTTTAGACGGAACGGATGTCACTCGAATCCGACTTCAGGATTTGCGCGGGGCAATAGCCTATGTGCCACAGGAAAGCTTTCTCTTCAGCACAACGATTCGGGAAAATATCGCCTATGGAATGCCGGATGCGAACCAAGCTGAAATTGAAATTGCGGCAAAAGAAGCGCAGATTCATCCTGAGATTTTGAATTTTCCGCAGCAGTACGATACGCTGGTGGGAGAACGCGGGATTACGTTATCAGGCGGGCAGCGGCAGCGAACGGCGTTGGCCCGAGCACTGCTGGTGCAAAGTCAAATTTTGATTTTGGATGATGCGTTATCGAGTGTGGATAATCAAACGGCGACGCAAATTCTAAACAATCTTTCAACCGGAACCGATCGCAAAACGGTAATTTTCATATCGCACCAGTTGTCGGCGGCGGCGATGGCCGATCGAATTTTTGTGATGGATAAAGGAACGATTGTTCAGGCGGGTTCGCACGATCGGTTGCTGAAGGAAAATGGGATTTATCGGGAACTGTGGGGGAAAGAGAAATTGGTGGCGATGGTAGAGGCTTAGGAAGTGCAAGAATTATATTCAAAGCCGATCGGTAACTCAATCCAAAACTCTGTTCCTTGCTTGGAGTTCGATCGACACTCAAGCTTTCCCTGGTGTGTTTCTACCACAATTTGATAACTAATCGATAATCCTAATCCAGTTCCTTTATCTACTTCTTTTGTTGACGGTAGGCCCGCATGATGTCCGCCATATCGACAAAAGTAATCAGTTCGATCGGAGAGTTGCCATAATAGCCTAGTTCTTGCGCGAGATAAAACGGCGCGTAACCGGGCTATTCGAGTAGGTCAATTCGTAACGGAACAGCAGGTGCTTTTGAAGTACAAGGGGCACAAAATAAGCACGATCGAGACTCCCACCTTAGAAAGCTATTTCAGAGGACTTCAGATTATTTCAAGCATTCCCAAAATGTTTAATTAGCGAACGATTTTTTATCCGGCTTCAGCCATTTATATTTAAATCTAAGTAACGACTTATGGAAATTCCAGTAACGATTTGGCGACAATTTGATTGCCCTCATTGAGCATAAAATCGAGAAAAGTTTGCGCTGCATGGGAGAGCTGTTTGCCCTTGGGATAGACCACATACCACCGTCGCTGAATCGGGAATCCTTCCACATTAAGGCAGGTTAATGGACTACCGGAAACTGCGAGGGACAGGGTATGAAGCGACAACACCGAAATTCCCAAACCGCCGACAATGCCTTGCTTGATCGCTTCGTTGCTGGCCATTTCCATCACCACATTTAAATCCAGCCGATTTTCTGCAAAGAATTGCTCGACGATCGCCCGCGTTCCTGACCCCGGTTCCCGTAGGATAAATGGCTCTTCGGCCATGCGTTTGAGCGAAATTGTTTTGGTTTGCTGGGCAAGGGGATGTTTGCTGGCGGCGACGACGACAAGGGGGTTGGGCAAGATGGGGCGCAGTTCGATGTCGAGATCGTGAGGGGGGCGTCCGGTGAAGTAAAGGTCGTCTTCGTTGCGGGCAAGGCGTTCGAGGACTTCGGCTTGGTTGGTGATGTTGAGGTGCAGTTCGATCGCGGGATGTTGTTTATGAAATATACCGAGTAACCGAGGCACAAAATATTTGGCCGTGGTGGTCGTGGCGAGGCTGAGTCGGCCTTTGTCCAAGCCTTTGAGGTCGTTGAGAGTCGTTTCGAGCTGTTGGAGCCGATCGGTGATTTCGTTCGCAGCGGCGAGAACTTCTTTACCTGCGGCGGTGAGATAGAGTTTTTTGCCGAGTTGTTCGACAAGGGGCATTCCAATCAACTTGGTCAGTTGCTTCATCTGTTGGGAGACGGTGGGCTGTGTCAGATTGAGTGCTTCTGCGGCGCGGGTGAAGCTACTGTGGCGGGCGATCGCTTCAAGGATTTGGAGTTGGTGGAAGGTGGCCTGTTTCACGGGAGGTCCGGGGATTTGAATAGGTTACTTCTATTGTTACATAAATTTAGAATCATAGCTTCTATGATCAGGCGAATCCAGAAATAGGTTATTTCTATGGATTTTCAAGGATTTGATCATTTTTCTAATTTGATTGGGGGATTGGGGAGGGTTAATATTTGCGAAGGCTGATAGAAGGGCGCGGGATGCGCGTGCCCGTAGGGATCAATATTTGGCGGGCAATCGAGCTAAATAAGCATCTGGAAAATCTACCTCCATCAGAGAAGTATATCCTGCGATTACAATATTATATTTGGATCCCAACCCCCCAAAATCGATCGAACCATAGACTTTAGTATAGGGTCAGTAAAGAAAGAATTTGATTATGATTAATGGATTTACTATTGATTTTGTCTATCTACTCAAGGTATAAATACGATCAAGTCACCTAGATTTGACGACTGAATGTGACTGAGTGGTTGGTCAAGCAAATCTGCTCCGAAAACAGCTCCGAAAACAGCTCCAGTCGTGGTTAATCATAAAGACGAATGCCTGCTATCTATTGGAAAAGTAAATGTCCCAACCTATCTCACCATTGTCACGGCGCAAGTTCTTAGTCACAGCGAGCGTAATAGCGACGACATCCGTCCTCCTGAAAGGCTGTGTCGGAAATCCTCCGTCGGATAAATCTGCTAGTGTTTCTTCCACGCCTACGGCTGCCGCTGGTTCAGGAGTGAAAGCAGGAGCAGAGCCGGAAGTTAAAACCATCAAGTTGGGCTATACCCCTATTGTGGAAGCAGCACCTTTAATTATTGCGTCGGTCAAAGGCTTCTTTGCCAAGCATGGCATGACGGATGTCAAAATTGACAAGCAAGCAAACTGGGGTGCGGCCCGCGATAACGTCAAAATCGGTTCTGCGGGAGGTGGAATTGATGGGGGTCAATGGCAAATGCCAATGCCATATTTGATGACGGAAGGGATTATTACCGACGGCACGAAGGTGCCGATGTATATTCTGTGTCAGTTAAATACTCAGGGCAACGGGATTGCGATCGCCAATAAACACAAAGGGAAGAATGTTGGATTAAAACCTGATCCGAAGTACTTTGCTGAGTTGAAAGCCGGAGGAACCCGCTTCAAAGCAGCCTATACCTTCCCGAAAGCCAACCAAGAAATTTGGATTCGCTATTGGTTAGCAGCGAGTGGAATTGATCCCGATTCTGAAGTGGAATTGCTCACGGTTCCGGCGGCGCAAACGGTAGCAGATATGAAACGCGGAGCGATGGATGCCTTCAGTACGGGCGATCCTTGGCCTTATCGGATCGTGGCTGATGACATTGGGTTCATCTCAGCGCTAACGGCTGAACTGTGGGAAGCTCACCCAGAAGAGTATTTGGCGGTAAGGCAGGACTGGGCAGAGAAGTATCCGAATGCGACCAAAGCGGTACTCAAAGCCGTGATGGAAGCACAACAATGGTGCGATAACTTTGACAACCGCAAAGAACTCGTCAAAATCCTGTCTCAACGAGAGTACTTTGGGGTTCCGGAAGCGGTTCTAGAAGCGCCGATGATGGGCAAATACAATCTGGGCGAACGGGTAGTGGATGATAAACAGAAAGCGGTCTTGTACTGGAAGGATAAGAAAGGAAGCGTTTCCTATCCTTACCAAAGCCATGACCTGTGGTTCTTAACTGAAAGCTACCGTTGGAAGTTCCTCGATAAAGCCCAGTATGATGCGACTAAAGCCCTAATTTCTAAGGTGAATCGCGAAGATATTTGGAAGCAATGTGCGCAGGAGCTTGGCATTTCAGCGGGGGATATTCCCACTGATAAGTCACGCGGCATTGAGGAATTTTTCGATGGCGTTAAGTTTGACCCAGCCAACCCCGATGCTTATCTAAGCGGCCTCAAGATTAAGCGAGTTTAGGCCCGATCGATATTAAAGCTTTGCCGTACAATATTTGTGCGGCAAACGTATATTTCAAACCCAAGTCACTTCGTCATTGTTTAGGAGTACCACAATCATGACCGTTGCCCCAAAGCCTGCTACCCGGAGCAGATTCAAACTTGACGCCAAAGCTTGGCAGCGCATTGATGATATTTTGACGCCGCTGGTTACGTTGTTCATTCTGTTGGCGTTGTGGGAGTTTTTCTCACTCTTTAATAAAAGCCTTCCTGGACCCATTAGAGTGGTACGGGACACTTGGACATTGATTCTCTATCCGTTCTACGATCGTGGCGGCACAGACAAAGGACTGTTCTGGCAGATCTGGGCCAGCCTTCAACGGGTATTAATTGGCTATTCGTTCGCAGCGGTTGTGGGAATTACGGTTGGGGTCATCATTGGTCTAAACAAGCGTGTTTACAAAGGACTTGACCCTATTTTCCAAATTCTCCGAACCGTGCCGCCACTGGCTTGGGTTCCGATCGCTCTTGCAGCATTGCAACAAAACCAACCTGCTGCATTATTCGTAATTTTTATTACCGCAGTATGGCCAATTTTGATTAATACCGCTGTGGGTGTGAAGCAGATTCCTCAGGACTATATTAATGTGTCGCAGGTGCTGCAACTGCCTCGGGGTGAGTTCTTCTTCAAAGTCTTGTTTCCTGCTGCATTGCCTTACATCTTCACCGGATTACGGATTGCGATCGGACTGGCATGGCTGGCCATTATTGCCGCAGAAATCGTGATGTCTGGGATTGTGGGTATCGGCTTCTTCATCTGGAATGCCTACCAAAACGGTCAAATTAGCGAAATCATCCTAGCGCTGGTCTACATTGGCCTTGTGGGATGGGGCTTGGACAAATTCATGGAATGGTTACAGGGTCGCATCCTTCCTGGCCAGAACTAGCTACAGATGATTTTCACCTTTTCTCACGATTGATTGTAGTTGCCCATATGGTTCAGTTTTAGGAGTAATGTGCTATGTCTTTTGTTAGCGTTGAAAATGTCGAAAAGACATTTAACCTGAATGGTGGGGGCACCTACGTTGCGCTCAAAGGGATTGATTTAAACATTGAAGAAGGCGAGTTTATTTCGCTGATTGGGCACTCGGGCTGTGGGAAATCCACCTTGCTTAACATGGTCGCTGGACTAGACTTGCCGACCGAAGGCGTGGTGATGTTGCAGGGTGAAAAAATCCTGCGCCCTGGTCCCGATCGGATGGTGGTTTTTCAGAACTATTCACTCCTTCCTTGGCTCACCGTGCGCGAAAACATTCGTCTAGCCGTCAAGAATGTTCTGGTCAATCAATCGAAGGAGGAGCAGGATGCAATAGTCGAACAACACATTGATCTCGTAGGCTTACGCCATGCTGCGGACAAACTACCCGATCAGCTATCCGGTGGGATGAAACAGCGTGTGGCGATCGCCCGTGCATTATCCATTCGACCTAAGTTACTACTGCTGGATGAGCCGTTTGGGGCGCTAGATGCCTTGACGCGCGGCAACTTGCAGGAACAACTGATGAAGATCTGTGAGGCCAACAAAGTCACAGCAATTATGGTGACGCACGATGTTGATGAAGCAATCCTGCTCAGCGATCGGGTGGTGATGCTAACCAACGGCCCAGAATCAAACATCGGTCAAATCTTAACTGTGGACATTCCCCGTCCCCGTAAGCGCATGGAAGTGGTCAATCATCCCCACTATTACAGCTATCGCAGTGAAATAATCTACTTCCTAAACCAACAGAAATTGGTGAAGAAGTTACGATCGCGTAAGCAAACTATTTTGGCCAAGCATGGGCTGGAAAAGGTAAACCTCGAAATCGGTTTCTTGCCATTGACGGCCTGTGCGCCGATCGTGATTGCCAAGGAAAAAGGGTTCTTCACCCATCACGGGTTAGATGAAGTGAACTTAGTCCGGGAATCAAGCTGGCGTGGGATTCAAGATGGCATCGCTGGAGGATATCTTGATGCAGCATTGATGCCCTCGGGGATGCCTGTGTGGATGACAGTGGGAGGGATGGACAACAAGCCCATTCCTGTAGCGACATCGCTTACCATTACGCGCAACGGAAACGCGATCGCCCTTGATAAACGCTTTGCCGATCAAGGGGTTCGGACCCTAAGCGATCTCAAGCGATTCTTGCGGGAAACGCCGGACAAAAAACATATTTTCGGCGTGGCCCATGTCGCATCGTCACACAACTTATTGCTGCGCTATTGGCTTGCGGCGGGTGGAATTGATCCGGATAAAGAGGTTGAAATTCTTCCTTTGCCGCCTGCACAAATGATTGCCAACTTGCAGTCAGGAACAATAGATGGCTATTCGATCGGTGAACCCTGGGCAACACGAGCTGTGGTAGAAGGGATCGGTTATGAAATTGCAACAGATATCGAAATATGGGATGGACATCCCGGTAAAGTGCTGGGCGTTCAGGAAGAGTGGGCTTTGAAATATCCCAATACCCATGTGGCCTTGGTCAAAGCGTTGCTCGAAGCCTGCAAGTATTGTGCTGATCCAGCCAATCATGCGGAAGTTAGAGAAATCCTATCTCAAGCAGAATACCTAGCGATGGACCATGAATACATCTACCTCAGTGATGAACAGCAGGCCACTTGTAGCGTAACGAATGACAGTCGTCAATTGTCACATCACATCTTCTTCGGTGGGTCGGCCAATCGTCCTAGTCGAACCGAAAACCTATGGTTCATGACACAGCTAGCCCGTTGGGGAGATATTGCATTCCCTCGCAATTGGGTGGAAGTTCTAGAACGGGTCTGTAAAGTAGGTGTCTTTAGTATTGCAGCGCGGGAGTTGGGTCTTTCCGAACTCGCAAACTATAGTCGCGGCGCGATCGACCTCTTTGATGGTCATAAGTTCACGGCTGATGATCCAATCAGCTATTTGAACAATCTTGAAATTAAGCACGACGTATACATGGCAGACGTAGTACTGGATGTCCCGATGCCAAAAGCAGCTTAGGAATAAGAGCCGGAATTTCCTCAGCCTAACCCTCTCCTGTAGGGGAGAGGGAGCTAGAGTCCATTTTTATAGCCATAGGAGCGCATGATGCAAACGCTAAAAACAACGAATAATGCGATGTCTACTACAACCACCCGACCCGTCATAACCGCGCCCACAGAGAATGGCTTTCTGGAAATCAAGAATGTCAAGAAAAGCTTTCCAATCGCCGATGGGGGCGAATATGTCGTTCTTGATGGCGTCAACCTGACGGTGCAGCAGGGCGAATTCATCTGTCTCATCGGGCATTCCGGCTGCGGCAAATCTACCCTGCTCAATATGGTCAGCGGCTTTTCCAAGCCGACTACAGGTACCGTTACCCTAAAGGGCAAACCTATTGAGGGTCCCGGTCCCGATCGGATGGTGGTCTTTCAAGGCTATGCACTACTCCCTTGGCTAACGGCTTATGAGAATGTTTACTTAGCCGTTAATTCGGTCTATCCGGATAAGTCTAAGGGCGAAAAAGATGAAATTGTCATTGCTCACCTGAAAATGGTTGGACTGATGGAAGCAAAGGACAAAACGCCCCCCCAAATTTCGGGGGGGATGAAACAACGGGTGGCGATCGCTCGCGCACTATCTATTCGTCCTGAGGTATTGGTGCTTGATGAACCCTTCGGTGCATTGGATGCCATCACCAAAGAAGAACTGCAAGAGGAACTGCTGAAGATTTGGAATAACACGCGCAATACGGTTTTGATGATCACCCATGACATCGATGAAGCGTTGTTTCTCGCGGACAAAATTGTGATGATGACCAATGGCCCATCGGCGGAAATTGGGGAAGTGATCGAAGTTCCTTTCAATCGTCCGCGCGATCGGGCACGCATGATGGAAATGCCGGAATACTATAAAGTCCGCAACTACGTATTAGATTATCTGTATAACCGTTTTGCCCACGATGTCGATTAGGCTAAATAATGAAGACAAGCGAAACGCCCGATCGCCGAGACGTCGTAATCTCAGCAATCGGGCGTTTTTTAGCATCGCTATATTTATGTATTCTTAGAGAAAGAGGAGTCGGTTCGCGATACACTGGGCCACGATAGGTGAGATACCATCCCTATTCGTCCATTATCGTAAAAGCTGGAGCGTTCCCTGATGGGCATGGCTGTTGGAATGATTGAAACGGTGGGATACCCGTCTGTGCTGGCAGCGTCCGATGCTATGCTTAAGGCTGGGCGGGTGGCGCTGGTGAACTACGAAAGTTGTGCGAGTGGTCGTTATATGGTGTCCATTCGGGGTCCGGTTTCAGAGGTTCGATCGGCGATGGAAGCTGGAATCGAACGGGTGAAGGCGATGCCCGGTGATGCAGAAGTAGTCACCCATGTAATCATCCCAAATCCCCCCGATAATCTCGAAGCCGTGTTGCCCATTGGCTATACCGCCCTAGCGGAACCTTTTCGGATCTAGCATTTGCTGACCGGATTAGGGTAGATTGATGTGAATTGGATGGAACCGTTTTTCTTAGGAGCGCAAGAATGCCACAGGCAGTTGGATCGTTAGAAACGAAAGGGTTTCCCCCCGTATTGGCGGCGGCGGATGCAATGGTGAAGGCCGCGCGGGTGACTCTAGTGAGCTATGTTAAGGCGGGAAGTGCGCGCTTTACGATTAATATTCGCGGAGATGTTTCGGAAGTGAAACGGGCGATGGAAGCGGGTATTGAAGCCGCTCAGAATACGCCAGGTGGTGTTTTGGAGACGTGGGTGATTATTGCGCGGCCCCATGAAAATGTGGAGGCGGTGATGGATATTGAGTACACCGAGGCGGTGGAAGTCTTCCGAGAGTCTGTCAATGGTTATAGTCGATTAAACAGTGCTCCTCGCGGTTAAACCCGTTTTGTTAGAGCGAACTCGCGATCGATCGGGGCGGGTTCGAGAATTTGTGATGTATTGGGAGGATTGGGATGACAAAGGCAGTTGGGTCACTAGAAACGATCGGATTTCCGCCCGTGTTGGCCGCATCCGATGCAATGGTGAAAGCCGCGCGGGTGACGTTAGTGAGCTACGTGCGGGCGGGAAGTGCGCGCTACACCATTAATATTCGCGGCGATGTGGCGGAAGTGAACATGGCGATGCAGGCTGGGGTCGAAGCGGCTCAGAAGACGGCGGGGGGACATTTGGTAACGTGGGTGGTGATTCCGCGTCCCCACGAGAATGTGGAAGCGGTGATGAGTATTCGCTACAACGACAAAGTGGAAGGGTTTCGTCGGTCGGTGGAAGGCTTCAATGTGTTGCCTGGAGCAGATAGTCAGTAGATAACCACCCGACTGGCCCGATCGGTAAATCATCTGAGTATGAAAACTGACACGCTTTTCTATGAAATTTTCTAAATGCAGCCCAGACTTTTGTTGGAGTTGCTGGGGCAAGAAGGTGATGATATTGAAGAATATGATTTTCGATCAGTCGAGATCAAACAAACAGCCAAACGAATTGATGGGTTATTGATTCCGAAGAGCGATCGATTGAGTAGCCCTGTTTATTTTAATGAAGTCCAGTTTCAAAAAGACTTTTAGATTTACCATCGCTTCTTCGCTGAAATTTTCACTTATCTGAAACAATATCCGGACACTCCAGATTGGCATGGAATTTTAATTTTCCCCAGGCGTAGCTTCCTTCCACCCCAAAAATATTGGCATCTGTATCGATCGCAATTTCAAGGCGGACAGGTTAGTTTTGTATATCTGGAGGATTTAGCCGATCGTCCAGACCGAACACTCGGCCTAGAAATCATCCAACTGATCATCCAACCCAAGAGCCGTGCTAAGGGGTTTGCCAAACAGGTCATTCAGCGTGTCCAACAGGAAGAGTCTCAGGACCTCCCCCACGCACGGCTCTTGGATTTAATTGAGACTATACTGGTGTACAAGTTTGGCAATTTAACTGTGCAGGAGTTAGGAGCAATGTTTGGACTGAGTGAATTGAAGAAGACGAGGGTTTATCAAGAGGGGCGCGATGAAACGATCGTGGCTTTGCTCCAACGGCGATTCAATATTATTGATCCAGCATTGCAGTCTACGGTACCTAAGCTAGTGGCATTACCGTTGTCGCAGGCATTGGATCTCATTTTGGAGCGATCACAAGAAGAGATTGTCGATCGCTTTTCACCCTAGCTTTTTAGGTACAGGGGCCAACATCGATCGTATCTTCCCACCTCACCCCACTTCGCCTCCACCCTATGAACATGCCCTTACCATTCAGCTAAAGTGAGAGCGTCCGATCGGTTGTAAGTAAATATGTTCAGTGACGATCGAAGCTCCTTTCAACATTGAAGCGATCGTTCTAACTCAAACCAACACATCTGCGATCGTCCTTACCTGTTGCGCTCAATGGTTAGCCACAGTCACAATGGACTGCCGAACACAAGCCACCAAGGCTGCGTCAATCGATTCCCAAATCCCCCGCCGGACCCCGCTCCGAAAATAGCTGTAAACCGTCTGCCATGCTGGAAACTCACCGGGTAAATTTTGCCACTTTTCCCCATTGTCAGCACGATCGTTGATTGCGTTGAACACCTCACGCAAATCGACCTCTCGAAGCCGTCCGACTGCTTTGTCCGCTGGTAATAAGAGCTAAATCAATTACTAAAGTTACGGCATAGTAGTGTTCGACGGTCGCAATGGCCTATAAAATTAGACCCATTTAGATCTTCGTCAAATGACGGGCCGCTTCGAGTATGATTTCTGTAGAGTTACTCTAAAAGATACTATCCGCACAGCAAATTTCCGTAATTCAAGTGCAAAATCTGCGGACGGGTTAGACAAGTCGTTCGAAGTCCTAATACTAGCTTTGTTTGCGCCATAGGACTAGCCCCAAATTCCTGATTCTTCCGTCATGACCCAAATCCCCTCTCAATCCAACCCCAGTACCAAAACGCCAATTCTCCGGCTCAAAGATGTCACCAAGACCTATCGCAACGGCACCCAGGCGTTGCGAAACCTGAATTTTGATATTTATCCCGGTGATTTTTATCTGCTCACAGGCGCGTCTGGTTCCGGCAAATCAACTCTTCTTAAACTGCTTTATGGCGAAGATCGTCCCACTGAGGGCGACATCTGGGTAGATAACATTCATCTCAATCCTCTCAAAGGCAACAAACTCGCCCATCTGCGCCGTCGTC
>ENA-OBIO01000049-OBIO01000049.1-metagenomes-genome-assembly--contig:-NODE-49-length-73762-cov-6.26805_pt1 | contig 73762 bp, 73 predicted proteins | sample MGYA00153383_OBIO01 | MGnify analysis MGYA00153383 | reverse complement strand
GCCATGGGGCCGCCCGTTTTGCTATGCGTGGCGCCGCGATCAGGCCGGCGCCATCTCCATCGTCGGATAGTCGGTATAGCCCTCGGCGCTGCCGCCGTACAGCGTCTCGCGCACCGGCTGTGCGAGCGGCGCATCGACGCGCAATCGCTCGACCAGGTCGGGGTTGCTGATGAAGTGCTTGCCGAACGCGACCATGTCGGCGCCGCCGCTCTTCACGACCTCGATCGCCATTGCACGCGTGTAGCCGTTGTTGACGATCCACGCGCCCTGCGGGTTGCCTTGTTTGAAGCGCGCGCGCAGCGCGACGAAGTCGAACGGCGCGTTGTCGCGCGGACCGCCGGTCGCGCCTTCGACGACGTGGATGAACGCGAGCTTGAGCGGTGCGAGTTTGTCAACCACCAACCCGTACATGGCTTGCGCGTCGGTGTCGGGCCCGGCATCGTTGGCGGGCGTGACCGGCGAGAGGCGAATGCCGGTGCGGCCGGCGCCGATCTCGTCGGCGATCGCGGTCATCACCTCCACCACCAGCCGCGCGCGGTTTTCATGCGAGCCGCCGTAGGCATCGGTGCGGTCGTTGATGCTGTCGCGCATGAACTGCTCGAGCAAGTAGCCGTTGGCGCCGTGTACCTCGACGCCGTCGAAGCCGGCGGCGATGGCGTTGCGGGCGGCGTGGCGGTAGTCGGCGATCAGGCGCGGGATTTCGTCGGTGCGCAGCGCGCGCGGCTCGGAAACATCCTCGAAGCCCTGCGCAGTGAAGGTCTTGCCTTTCGCGCGCTTGGCGGTGCTCGACACCGGCACCACGCCCGCCGGCAACAGCGAGAGGTGCGAGATGCGGCCCACATGCCAGAGTTGCACGACGATCTTGCCGCCCTTGGCGTGAACCGCGTCGGTGACCTTCTTCCAGCCCGCGATTTGTTCTTCGCTGTAGACGCCCGGCGTGTCGAGGTAGCCCTGGCCTTCGGCCGAAATCTGCGTGCCCTCGGTGACGATCAACCCGGCGCTGGCGCGTTGCTCGTAGTACGTGACCATCAGCGCGGTGGGCACCTGGTTCGGGCCGGCACGGTCGCGGGTGAGTGGTGCCATCACGATGCGGTTGGCGGCGGCGATATCGCCGAAATGGATCGGATCGAACAGCGTGGTCATGCGGCTACTTTCATTGAAATGAGTTGCCGGCGATGCTACGTCTGCGTCGAATAACAGGACGACGCGCAGCCGCGGTCGAAATCGGTTAAAGCCGGCGCGAACCCAGCCCTGCCAACGGCTACAGTGCGGGCCCGAATCCGACGACACTAGTGCCATGCTCGCTTACCGACACGCCTTTCACGCGGGCAATCACGCGGACGTGCTCAAGCACACCGTGCTGACCCTGCTGCTGCGCTACATGAACCAGAAAGACAAGCCGTACCGGCTCGTCGACACGCATGCGGGCGCTGGCGGCTATTCGCTCGAAGGCCGGTTCGCGCAGAAGAAAGGCGAGTTCGAGCAAGGTGTGCTGCGGCTCTGGGATCGCGACGATTTGCCACCGGCCGTGGCCGACTACATGCAACTCGTGCGCCAGTTCAATCCCGACGGCATGCTCGAGCAATACCCCGGCTCGCCGGCTTTCGCGCACATGCTGCTGCGCGCGCAAGACCAGCTTCGCCTGTTCGAGCTGCACCCGACCGATCACCGCATCCTGCAGTCCTACATCGGCGAGGTCAAAGGCGCAGAAGTGTTCGACACCGACGGCTTCGACGGGCTCAAAGGCCAAGTGCCGCCGTCGTCGCGCCGTGCGGTCGTGTTGATGGACCCGAGCTACGAGGGCCACAGGGACTACAGCAAGGTCATCACGTCGCTGCGCGAGGCGATCGCGCGGTTTCCGGAGGGTGTGTACGTCGTCTGGTATCCGCAGGTCAGCAAGCTCGAAGCGGCGCAACTGCCCAAGCGCCTCGAAGGCATCGCGCCCAAGGGCTGGCTGCACGCGCGGCTCACGGTGCAGCAGCCCTCCAACCAAGGCTTCGGCCTCGCCGGCAGCGGCATGTTCGTGATCAACCCACCGTTCACATTGCACGACGAGTTGCTCGAGGCGTTGCCCTACCTCACCGACACGCTCGGCCAGTACGACGGCGCGAATTACATGCTGGAGCAGCGCGCAGCTTGATCTAGTTCGCTGGCGCCACGCGCTTCAAATCACGAAAGGCCGCGAACAGCCACGAGCGCATGCCGACGACCAACGTGTAGGGCCGCTTGTGCTCGGGCGCGAGCTTTTGATCGGCCAAATGTTGCTGCGCGAAATCTTGCCCGACGCGCTGCAGCCGCTCGACGAAGTTGGCTGCTTGCGCGCTGCTGATCTGGCCATGCACCAGCATCAGCGTCTCGCCCTCGCCGTCGAAGCCACCGCTGTAGTAGTCGCCTGCGACGTGCTCGCGAAAGTACGCCATCACCGGCCCGTTCGGGCGCCACCTGAAACCCTTCGCCACCTTCAGGCGGTAGCGGTTCAGCGGCCGCAACTCGATGAAGCCGAGCTTGTCGAGTTGCAACAGGTAGCGCACGCAGTCGGCATCGCTGATCGCGTAGCTCGTGACCATCTGCTCGAAGGTCCACTGGCTGATGCAGCAGATGGCCAGCAGCATCAGCTTGCGGTCGGCGACGACGGCGGTCTCTTGCTCGAGCGTGAGCTCGCGGCGCAGTGGTTGCGCATCGGCGATTTTGCGGGCGAGTTCGGCGAAGTCCATCTTCAGCACGCGCAACACTTCGTCGACGCGCGACAACGGCATGTCGCCCTTCGCGAAGACGCGCTTGATGCTCGACTCGGCCATGCCGAGCTGCCCTGCGAGCTCGGCGTAGGTGATGCTGGCGGCCTTGAGTTCGCGCTTCAGCGCGGTGACCAGGTCGTGCGTCGTGCTCATCGGTACAACTCCTCAAAAAGTACCTTTAGAAGATACCAGAGGAGCAAACCGATGCAGCCCTCCTTCAGGTGATTGATACCGTCCGACGCGCACCTGAAGATGCACCCGTGTTCAACAAACCCATGAAAGACCGCACCATGCAATCCACCACGATTTGCAAAGACACCAGGGCCTGGAAGCTCCAGGTCTGGGTCTCGTTCGGCCTGGCCGTGCTGCTCTGTGGCTCGGGCCTGGCTTACCTGCCGGGCGCCGACCTCGACCGCGCCTTCATGGTGATGGGCTACATGTTTTGCCTCTCGACCGCGTTCGCGCTCGCCAAGTACGTGCGTGACAACGAGCTGCGCAAGACCGACACGCCGATGTGGGGTGCGGTGGTCTGGGGCGGCTTCGCGCTCGCAATGGGGCTCACGGCCTGGGGCCTGTGGCGCATGGACGTGAACCCGACCTACAAGGCCTTCCTCGGCGTCAGCTGGTTGTTCCTGATCTCGACCGTGTTCACGCTGGCCAAGACGCTGCGCGATGCGCACGAAGCGCTGATCGCCGAGGCGCGCGCCCAAGGCATGGCGATGCGTGTCGGCAACGACGCGCGCTGAACCTCGTTCATTACCGCATCTTCATCTTCAGGAGTTCTCGCATGAACATTCACACCATTCGCCGCAGTCTGTTGTCCGCCACGGTGGCGACGCTGTTGACCCTCAACCTCGCAACCGCGCAGGGGCAATCCGAAGCTTCGGCACTGAGCGCGCTGTCGGCCTTGCCGATCGCGGTCTCGATCGCTGCGCCGGTGATGATTCTTTCGGCCGGCGTGACCTTGACGGTCGTCGCAGTCGAGGCTTCGGCGACCGGCGCGCTCTGGGTGTTGGAGCGCGCCTCCGACGGCGCGCGTGCCACGGTGAAGCTCAGCGCGCAGGCGGCCGGCGCGCTCTCGGTGGCGGCCGGCACGGCGGTCGTCGTCACGGCAGTCAGCACCGGCTGGGTGCTCTCGACCGCCAGCCGCGCGATCGCGTTCATCCCGAACGAGATCGGCGCGGCGCTGCTGTACAACGAACGGGTAACGCGGTGATCAACGCGGCATCGCGAGCCGCGTTGATCACCGCCGCGCTCGCCGCGTCGCTCGCCACATTCGCGGGCGCGGCGCGCGCCGGCCGCAGCTGCGAGAACAAGCCGCCTGCGGTCGACGCGATTCAACGCTCGATGGCGCTGGCCGAGCACACGGCCAGGCAGCTCGACCAGAGCGGCGCACAGGTGGTCGTGCTCGCCCGCATGGGGCAGAACCTGAGCGAATACAACATCCGCTACTCGCACCTCGGCCTCGCGTACCGCGATGCCGACAACAAGTGGCGCGTCGTGCACAAGCTCAACCAGTGCGGTACGTCGCACGCCTCGGTCTACCGCCAAGGGTTGGGTGAGTTCTTTCTCGACGACCTCTACAAATACGAGGCCGCGGTCGTGATCCCGAAGCCCGAGGTGCAGGCCAAGCTGCTGCCGATGCTCAAACACAACGCGCGACTGGCCCAGCTCAACACGCCGGAATACAGCATGGTCGCGTACCCGTGGGCGCAGACGTACCAGCAGTCGAACCAGTGGGCGATTGAGACGCTCGCGATGACGCAGGAGCCGGCCGCGCAGACGCGTGAGCGCGCCCAGGCCTGGTTACAGCTGCAGAACTACCAGCCGACCACGCTGCGCATCTCGGCGCTGAAGCGCCTGGGCGGGCGCCTGACAGCCGCCGATATCGCGTTCGACGATCACCCGAGCGAGAAGCGGTTCAGCGATCGCATCGAAACCGTCACGGTCGACTCGGTCTTCGCATGGCTTAACCGCAGCGGCCTGGGCGGGCCGGTGCAGGTGATCCGGTAGATTCCGGCTGCGCTCCAACACACCGACAGATCAACGACAGAGGCTGCATGAACCCGAACGAGCACGCTCACCCGAATCAGTTCGCGCTGCTGAAGCAGCGCCGCTTCGCGCCGTTCTTCTGGACCCAGTTTCTCGGCGCCGGCAACGACAACCTGTTCAAGTTCGCGTTCACCGTGATGATCACCTACCAGCTGCAGATCGGCTGGCTGCCGGCGAGCATGGCCGGCCTCGTCATCGGCGCGCTGTTCATCCTGCCGTTTCTCGTGTTCTCGGCGACTGCCGGCCAGGTCACCGACAAGTACGACAAGACGCAGGTGATCCGCTTCGTCAAGAACCTCGAGATCGCGATCATGGCGTTCGCGGCGTTCGGTTTCTGGACGACCAACGTTTATGTGCTGCTCGGCTGCGTGCTGTTGATGGGTTTGCACTCGACAATCTTCGGCCCGGTCAAGTTCGCCTACCTGCCGCAGCACCTGAGCGAGCGCGAGTTGACCGGCGGCAACGGCATGGTCGAGATGGGTACGTTCGTGGCGATCCTGCTCGGGCAAGTGGCGGGCGGGCTGCTGGTGGCGATCCCGGATGTCGGCCGGCGCTACGTGGCGATCGGCTGTGTCGCGCTCGCGTTGTTGGGGCGCATGACGGCGCAAGCGGTGCCGGCCACCCCCAGCACCGATCCGAACCTGCGCATCAACTGGAACCCCGTGACAGAAACCTGGCGCAACCTGATGCTGGCGCGCCAGAACATCGTCGTGTTCCGCTCGCTGCTCGGCATCTCGTGGATGTGGTTCTTCGGCGCGGTGTTCCTGTCGCTGTTCCCGGCGTTCGCGAAAGACGTGCTGCACGGCGACGAGCGCGTCGCGTCGCTGTTGCTCGTGGTGTTCTCGATCGGCATCGGCACCGGTTCGCTGCTGTGCGAGATGCTCTCGAAGCGGCATGTGGAGATCGGCCTCGTGCCGTTGGGTGCGATCGGCATGAGCGTGTTCGCGATCGATTTGTACTTCGCATCAAATGGGCTGGCGCCATCGGCGGGCTTCGGCCTCGCCGAGTTCGTCGCGCAGCCCGCGCACTGGCGCGTGATGGCCGACCTGGCGTTGCTTTCGCTGTTCGCGGGGCTCTACAGCGTGCCGATGTACGCGCTCATTCAGATGCGCTCGCAGCCCAGCCACCGCGCCCGCATCATCGCGGCGAACAACATCCTGAATGCGCTGTTCATGATCGTCAGCTCGATCGGTGTCGGCGCGTTGCTGGCGGCGAAGGTCACGATCCCGCAGGTGTTCCTGATCACGGGTTTGCTGAACGCTGTGGTCGCGTTTTACATCTTCATGTTGGTGCCGGAGTATTTGCTGCGCTTCGTCGCGTTCGTGATCACGCGCTTCGTCTACCGCTTCAAGGTGCGCGGCGACGAGCACATCCCGACCGAGGGCGCGGCCATCCTGGTGTGCAACCACGTCGCATTCGTCGACCCGGTGTTGCTGATGGCCGCAAGCCCTCGGCCGATCCGCTTCATCATGGACCACAAGATTTTCGCGATGCCGGTGCTCGGCGCGTTTTTCAAGCTCGCCAAGGCGATCCCGATCGCGCCGCAACGCGAAGACCCGGCCGCCTACGAAGCCGCGTTCGCTAAGGCACGCTCGGTGCTCGACGACGGCGACCTGCTGTGCATCTTTCCCGAGGGTGCGTTGACGCGCGACGGCGAGCTCGGTGAGTTCAAAGGCGGCGTGATGAAGCTGCTCGAATCGAACCCGGTGCCGGTGGTGCCGCTCGCGCTGCAGAACCTGTGGGGCTCGTACTTCTCGCGCAAGGGCGGCTCGGCAATGAGCAAGCCTTTCCGCCGCGGCTGGTTCAATGTCGTCGGGCTGGTGGCGGGCGATGCGGTGCCTGCTGCGGCTGTCACGCCGGCGGGTCTTCGCGAGAAAGTGTCGCTGCTTCTGGCATCCTGAGCGCCTTTCGCAGTTCTGGGAGTCGACAGGAATGGCCTTGCAGTTGAGCCGCGCCGCCGTCGCGCGCATCGTGCCGTTCGCGGCGTTCATGGTCCTGCTGGTCGCGCGCGGTGAGGTGCCGGCGGATGGCTCGTGGGGCATCGACACGCGCTGGGTCTACGGCGTCACGGTGGGGGTGGTCGGCGGGCTGCTCGCGTACTTCTGGCGTGAGTACGGCGAGCTGGTCGCGCAGACCCGGCCATCGCTTTTCGAGACCGCGCTCGCTGCGGGCGTCGGCTTGGTGGTTTTCGCGTTCTGGATTCGGCTGGATGCGCCGTGGATGACGATCGGCAGCCCGTCTGCGAGCTTCCTTCCGCTCGACACGCAGGGCCATTTGATCTGGCCGCTGGTCGCGGTGCGCTGGATCGGCGCGGCGCTGATCGTGCCGGTGATGGAGGAACTGTTTTGGCGCTCGTTCCTGATGCGCTGGATCCAAAGCCCGCAGTTCGAGTCTGTCGTGCCGCAGCGTGTGGCGCTCAAAGCCATCGTGCTCTCGACCTTCGTCTTCGTGCTCGCGCACACGCTGTGGCTCGCGGCGATCATCGCCGGCCTTGCCTACGCGTGGCTCTACGTGCGCACCGGGAAGCTCTGGGTGCCGATCATCGCGCACGCGGTCACCAACGGCGCGCTCGGCGTGTGGGTGGTGGTGACGGGGAACTGGGCGTTCTGGTGAGGCTCACGTCGTCGTCGATTCACGCCCGAGCCGCTCGTATTCCGAGATCACCTGCGCGCCGAGCAGCAAAAGCGTCGCCGCGATCTCCAGGCTGAGCAGCACGACGATCGCGGTCGTCAGCGAGCCGTAGACCACGCTGACCTGCGACAGCGTCGCGAAGTACCACACGAGCACGTGGCGCGTGATCTCCCACAACACGGCCGCTGTCACGCCGCCGATCAGCGCGTGCGTGATGCGGCGGCGCCCGTAGGGCATCACGAGGTAGACCGAGGTCAACACGAACACCTCGCCCGCGAAGCCGAGCAAGTAGAGCAACGCGCCGGAAACACCGTGCAGCGACCAGCTGCGGCCGAGCAGCTCGACCCGTTCCTGACCGATCGCCGTCAGGCTGCCCGCCACCAGCGTGACCAGCAACATGCCGACGCCGAGCGACAGGATGTAGAGGTAAGGCAGCAACGCCGAGACAAGGTAGTGGCGTTTGCGCGCGACCACGCGGTGCAGGAAGATCACCGACATCGCGCTCTCCAGCACCGTGAACGCGAGCGAGCTGAAGAACAGCATCGTGATGCCGAGCACCCAGCCGATCAGCTCGCGGTGATCGAGAAAGTTGGCCAGCTCGTGCACGATCGCGCGCGACTGGCCGGGCATCAGCCATTCGAGGTAGCGGCCCAGCGTGGCGAGCAGCGCGGCCTGGTCGATCACGTGCGACAGCGCGATCACGATCAGGATCAGCAACGGCACGATCGAGAGCAGCGCGTAGTACGCCACCGCGCCGGCCAGCAGCAGGCCCTGGTTGGCGCGGAACGCTTTCAGCGTGCGCCAAGCGAAGCCGGCCGGGTCGTGCAGGACGATGCGGGCGCGTGAGGCGATCCTCATCGCTTGAAGGCGCCGACATGTACAAGTAAACTAACAATTGTTATAACTTCAGGATTCGCCATGCACACGCTCAAGTTGACCCAGATCGGAAACTCCGTCGGTGTGATTCTCCCGAAAGAGGTGTTGGCGCGCTTGAAGGTCGAGAAGGGTGATGTGATCTACCTGACCGACAGCGCCGACGGCCTGCGCATCACGCCGCACGACCCGACCTTCGAAGCACAGATGAAAGCAGCGCGCGCCGTCATGCGCAAGCGCCGCAACGTGCTGCACGAGTTGGCGAAGTGAAGTCGGCCAACGACCCTTGGGTATGGATCGACCTGTCGGTGATTCATGCGGTTCAGGACGGGCAGCTCGGCGAGCACGGTGGTTCGGCGGGCTTGCGCGATGCAGGCCTGCTGGAGTCCGCGCTTGCGCGCCTGCTGCAACTGGCCGCTTACGGCGAGCCCGACGCAGCCTCGCTGGCGGCCGCGTACGGGTTCGGTCTCGCGAAGAAACAACCGTTCATCGACGGCAACAAGCGCACGGCCTTCGTCGCTGTCGAGTTGTTCCTCGCGCTCAACGGTTGGTCGCTCATTGCCACCGATGCGGATTGCGTGATGGAGATGCTGCGTCTTGCGGGCGGTGAGTCCAGCGAGGCGCAGTTCGCCCACTGGGTTCGCACGAACATCAGCAAAGACTGACTCGTTACACCCCGCGCGCCCGGTCCTCCCGGAACCGCTGCGCGAACGCCGCGAACGCCCCGGCATCGAGCGCCTCGCGCGCCTGTCGCATCAGGTTCACGTAGTAGTGCAGGTTGTGGATGCTCGCGAGCATCGGGCCGAGCATTTCGCTGCAACGGTCGAGGTGGTGCAGGTAAGCGCGCGAGAAGTTCTGGCAGGTGTGGCACGCACAGCTCATGTCGGGCGGCGACTCATCCGTTTTGTGGCGCGCGTTGCGCAGCTTGAGGTCACCGAAGCGCGTGAACAGGTGGCCGTTGCGCGCATTGCGCGTCGGCATCACGCAATCGAACATGTCGACGCCGGCCTCCACGCCTTCGATCAAGTCTTCCGGCGTGCCCACGCCCATCAGGTAGCGCGGCTTGTGCGCCGGCAGCCGGTGCGGCGTGTGCGCGACGATTTGTTGCATCAGTGGCTTGGGCTCGCCGACGCTGACGCCGCCGATCGCATAACCCGGAAGGTCGAGCGCGACCAGCGCATCGAGCGACGCTTCGCGCAGGTTCTCGAACATGCCGCCCTGCACGATGCCGAACAGTGCGTTAGGGTTCTGCAACGTCGTGTGTTCCACCAGGCAGCGTTGCGCCCACCGCAAGCTCAGTTCCATCGAGACGCGCGCCTCGCGTTCGGTCGTGACGTGGCCCTTGGTTTCATAAGGCGTGCACTCGTCGAACTGCATCACGATGTCGCTGTTGAGCACGCGCTGCACTTGCATGCTGACTTCAGGCGTTAGAAAAAGCTTGTCGCCGTTTACCGGCGAGGCGAACTTCACGCCCTCCTCGCTGATCTTGCGCATCTCCCCCAACGACCACACCTGAAAGCCGCCGCTGTCGGTCAGGATCGGCTTGTGCCACGCCTCGAAGCGATGCAGCCCGCCGAACTGTTTCAGCACATCGAGCCCCGGCCGCAGCCAGAGGTGGAATGTGTTGCCCAAGATGATCTGCGCGCCCATCGCTTCAAGCGAGGCGGGCATCACGCCTTTCACGGTGCCATAAGTGCCGACCGGCATGAAAACCGGCGTCTCGACAACGCCATGGTTCAGCGTGAGCCGGCCGCGGCGAGCAAAGCCTTCGGTTTTAAGGAGATCAAAGGTCAGCATGGTCGAACTCGATGTGACTCGGCGCGCGCTGCAGCAGCATCGCGTCGCCGTAGCTGAAGAATCGGTAGCGCGCATCGATCGCGTGGGCATACAGCGCGCGCATGTGGTCGAACCCCGCGAACGCGCTGACCAGCATCATCAGCGTGCTCTTGGGCAGGTGGAAGTTGGTGATCAGCACATCGACCACGCGGAACGTGAAGCCGGGCGTGATGAAGATGTCGGTGTCGCGGCTGCCGGCCTGCAACGTACCGCCGGCACCACCCGAGACGGCAGCCGATTCGAGCGCGCGCAGCGTCGTGGTGCCGACCGCCACGATGCGCCCGCCGGCCGCGCGCGCGCATGCGATCGCGTCGACGGTGCGTTGCGGCACGTCGAACCACTCGCTGTGCATCGTGTGCTCGGCCAGGTTCTCGGTGCGCACCGGCTGGAAGGTGCCGGCGCCGACGTGCAGCGTGACGCTCGCCGTGTCGACGCCACGCTGCGCGAGGTCGGCCAGCACCATGTCGTCGAAGTGCAGCGCGGCGGTGGGCGCGGCGACCGCCCCCGGGTTCGCCGCGAACACGGTCTGGTAGCGGCGCTCGTCATCGGCGGTGTCGGCATGGGTGATGTACGGCGGCAGCGGCACGTGACCGTGCGCTTCGAGCAGCGCGAACGGATCGGACGGAAAGCGCAGGTGAAACAGCGAACCCTGCGGTCCCGCGCGGCCGAGCACCGCCGCGTCGAACGCTTGCGCGCCGTCGACACCGAAGAAGCGCACCACGCTGCCCGGCTTCGGCGACTTGCTCGCGCGCAGGTGCATCAGCACTTCATGCATCGGCAGCACGCGCTCGACCAGCGCCTCGACCGCGCCGCCGCTCGCCTTCGCGCCGAGCAAGCGCGCCTTGATCACGCGCGTGTCGTTGAAGACCAGCAGGTCACCGGCACGCAGCAGCGCGGGCAATTCGCGGAACACGCGGTCGACGGGAGCGGCGCCGGTGCCATCGAGCAAACGCGAACCGCTGCGCTCGGCGGCGGGCTGCTGGGCGATGAGTTCGGGCGGCAGAGCGAAATCGAAATCGCTCAGCGAATGAAGGGGCGCGGTGTTCGTCATGGGTCGAGGGCTGGACCGGCCCGTGCCAACAAGCTTATCGAAACGAAGCCGGCAGGCCGCTGCAGGGAGGCAGAATTCTCCCATGTCCGCCGTACCCAAACAGCCCGTCGCGAAGGAGAAGTCCGGCCCGCAGCGCGCGCTCGAGAAGCTGGGCTTGGTGCGCCCGATCGACTTCGCGCTGCACCTGCCGATGCGCTACGAAGACGAGACGAAGCTCGTGCCGATCGCGAGCCTGCGCGATGGCAGCGTCGGGCAGGTCGAAGGCGTCGTGAGCGACAGCGAAGTGCAGATTCGCGGCCGGCGCATGCTGGTGGTGCGGGTGCACGACGGGCAAGACGACTTGGTGCTGCGCTTCCTGCACTTCTACCCGTCGCATCAGAAAACTCTCGCGGTCGGCCAGCGCGTGCGTGTGCGCGGCGAAGCGCGCGGCGGTTTCTTCGGGCTCGAGATGGTGCATCCGAGCTTCAAGGCCGTGGCCGAGGGCGCGCCGCTCGCGACCGCGCTGACGCCGGTGTACCCGACGAGCGCACAGCTGCCGCAGCTCTATTTGCGCAAGGCGGTCGATGCGAATCTGGCACGTGCCGATTTGTCGGAATTGCTGCCGGCCGAGGTGGTGCCGAACGGCATGCTGAGCTTGCGCGATGCGCTCACCTTTCTTCATCACCCAGCCGCAAATGTCGGCATCGCCGCGCTCGAAGACCGCAGCCACCCCGCCTGGCAACGCTTGAAGTTCGAAGAGCTGTTGGCGCAGCAACTCTCGCAACTGCAAGCCAAGCGCGAGCGCGAACTGCAGCGTGCGCCGCCGTTCGGTGTTCGGGCCGGTGGCTTGCAAGCGCAGTTGCTCGGCGCGTTGCCGTTCGCGTTGACCGACGCACAGCGCCGCGTCGGCGAAGAAATCGCGCGCGATCTTCAACGTGCCGTGCCGATGCACCGGTTGCTGCAGGGCGACGTGGGTTCCGGCAAGACGGTGGTCGCCGCACTCGCGGCGGCGATTGCGATCCACGCTGGCTGGCAGTGCGCGCTGATGGCGCCGACCGAGATCCTCGCCGAGCAGCACTTGCGCAAGCTGGTCGGCTGGCTGGAGCCCCTGGGCATCACCGTCGCGTGGCTCACCGGCAGCCGCAAGGGCAAGGTGCGAGCGAGGATGCTGGAGCAGGTCGCGTCCGGCGAGGCGATGCTGGTCGTCGGCACGCACGCGGTGATCCAGGAGCAGGTGCGGTTCGCGAAGCTGGGGCTGGCGATCATCGACGAGCAGCATCGGTTCGGCGTGCAGCAACGGCTCGCGTTGCGCGAGAAGCTGAGATCGACCCCCGGCATCGCCGACGATGCCGGCGTGCGGGCGATCGAGCCGCACACCTTGATGATGAGCGCCACGCCGATCCCGCGCACGCTGGCGATGACGCTGTTCGCCGACCTCGACGTGAGCACGATCGACGAGCTGCCGCCCGGCCGCACGCCGGTCGTCACCAAGCTCTTTGCCGATGCGAAGCGCGAGGCGGTGATCGGGCGCATTCGCGATGCGGCGGCGCACGGCCAGCAGGCGTACTGGGTCTGCCCGTTGATCGAGGAAAGCGAGACGCTCGACCTGCAGAACGCGACCGAGACCCACGCGTACCTCACGGAGGCATTGCCCGGCCGCATGGTCGGTCTGCTGCACGGCCGCATGAAGGGCGCGGAGAAGGCCGCGGTGATGGCGCTGTTCACCTCGGGCGAGATGGCGGTGCTGGTCGCGACCACCGTGATCGAGGTCGGCGTCGATGTGCCGAACGCATCGCTGATGGTGATCGAGCACGCCGAGCGTTTCGGGCTGTCGCAACTGCACCAGCTGCGCGGGCGCGTCGGCCGCGGCACGGCGGCGAGTGCGTGCGTGCTGATGTACGGCGCGCCGTTGTCGGACACGGCCAAGGCGAGGCTGAAAGCGATGATGGAAACGGGCGACGGCTTCGAGATCGCGCGCCGCGATCTCGACATCCGCGGGCCCGGCGAATTTCTCGGCGCGCGGCAGTCGGGCGCGCCGCTGCTGCGCTTTGCCGATCTGGTGCTCGACGAAGCGCTGGTGCACCAGGCGCGGGCCGCCGCGACGCGGCTGCTCGACAAGCATCCGCAGGTCGCGATCGACCACGTGACGCGATGGCTCGGTGGTCGATCCGATTACCTCAAGGCCTGAATTGCCGACAGAATGCCGCCATGACCTTGACCGAACTCCGCTACATCGTCGCCGTCGCCCGCGAACACCATTTCGGCCGCGCGGCCGAGGCGTGCTTCGTCTCGCAGCCGACGCTGAGCGTGTCGATCAAAAAGCTCGAAGAAGAACTCGACGTAAAAATCTTCGAGCGCGGTGCGAACGAAGTCACCGTCACGCCGCTGGGCGAAGAGATCGTGCGGCAAGCGCAGTCGGTCATCGAGCAGGCCGCGGCGATCAAGGAAATCGCCAAACGCGGTAAAGACCCGGTGAGCGGCCCGCTGCGCCTGGGCGTGATCTACACGATCGGCCCCTACCTGCTGCCCGACCTCGTGCGCCAGGCTATCGAGCACGTGCCGCAGATGCCGCTGATGCTGCAGGAAAACTTCACCGCCAAGCTGCTCGAGATGCTGCGCAACGGTGAGCTCGACTGCGCGATCATGGCCGAACCGTTTCCCGACACCGGCTTGGCGGTCGCGCCGCTCTACGACGAGCCTTTTCAGGCGGCGGTGCCCAGGCTGCACCGGTTCGCCAAGCGCAAAAGCATCAGCACCGACGAGCTCAAAAGCGAAACCATGTTGCTGCTCGGCACCGGCCACTGCTTTCGCGACCATGTGCTCGAGGTCTGCCCGGAGTACGCGCGCTTCGTCAGGAACGACACCGGCAACGAGAAGGGCGTGGGCATCCGCAACAGCTTCGAGGGCTCGTCGCTGGAGACGATCAAGTACATGGTTGCCTCGGGCATGGGCGTCACGGTGGTGCCGCAGCTCAGCGTGCCCAAAGACAAGCAGCCGCACATCGCCTACGTGCCGTTCACCAAGCCGGTGCCGACGCGTCGCGTGGTGCTTGCGTGGCGCCGCACCTTCACGCGCTACGAGGCGATCGCGGCGCTGCGCAACGCGATCTACGCGTGCCCGTTGGAGGGCGTGACGCGGCTGTCGTAACGACCGGTCGCCGGCAGGTATCGCAACGGGCAGCGCTGAAATGTGACTATCTATCAAATAGACGTCATCAATTGTCACGGACTATGGGAGCCCCTAGACTCGCTGGCATTGCAGTAACCCATGACAGGAGATGACCATGGCCGATGATTCCAAGTGCCCGGTGACGGGCGTCACGAGCGCGAAGGCGGCAACGCGGGGCACGACGAACACGGCCTGGTGGCCCGAGGCACTGAACCTCAAGGTGCTGCACCAGCAGTCTGCGTTGTCGAATCCGATGGACCCGGACTTCGATTACGCCGCCGAGTTCAAAACCCTCGACCTCGATGCGGTGGTCAAAGACCTGCACGCGCTGATGACCGACTCGCAGCCCTGGTGGCCGGCGGACTACGGGCACTACGGCCCGTTTTTCGTCCGCATGGCGTGGCACGCCGCCGGCACGTACCGCACCTTCGACGGCCGCGGCGGCAGCGGCAGCGGTGAGCAGCGTTTTGCGCCGCTCAACAGCTGGCCCGACAACGGCAACCTCGACAAGGCGCGCCGGCTGCTCTGGCCGATCAAGGCGAAGTACGGCCGCAAGCTGTCGTGGGCCGACCTGTTCATCCTCACCGGCAACGTCGCGATGGAGTCGATGGGCTTCAAGACCTTCGGCTTCGGCGGCGGCCGCCCGGACGTGTGGGAGCCCGAAGAAGACATCAACTGGGGTACCGAGACCACCTGGCTCGGCGACGCGCGCTACAGCGGCGACCGTGAGCTCGCCGACCCGCTCGCTGCCGTGCAGATGGGCCTGATCTACGTCAACCCGGAAGGACCGAACGGCCAGCCCGACGCACTCGGCTCGGCACGTGACATCCGCGAGACCTTCGCCCGCATGGCGATGAACGACGAAGAGACCGTCGCGCTCACGGCCGGCGGCCACACCTTCGGCAAGGCGCACGGCGCGGTCGACGCGAAGCACCTCGGTCACGAGCCCGAGCGCGGCGACATCGAGCACATGGGGCTCGGCTGGGTCAACAGTTTCGAGACCGGCCACGGCGTGCACACGACCACCAGCGGCATCGAAGGCGCGTGGACGAAGAACCCGATCCGATGGGACAACGGTTACTTCGAAAACCTGTTCGGCTACGAGTGGGAGCTGACCAAGAGCCCCGCCGGCGCGCACCAGTGGAAGCCCGTGGGCGCCACCGGCGACGGCACCGTGCCCGACGCGCACGACCCGACCACGCGCCACGCGCCGATGATGACGACGGCCGACATGGCGATGCGCATGGACCCGGCCTACGAGAAGATCTCGCGTCGCTTCATGGCCAACCCGAACGAGTTCGCCGATGCGTTCGCGCGCGCCTGGTTCAAGCTGACCCACCGCGACATGGGCCCGATCGCCCGCTACCTCGGCCCGTTGGTGCCGAAGGAGGAATTGCTTTGGCAAGACCCGGTGCCCGCCGTCGACCACGCGCTGGTCGACGCGAACGACGTGACCGCGCTGAAGGCGAAGCTGCTCGCTTCGGGCCTGTCGGTTTCGCAGTTGGTGACCACCGCCTGGGCGTCGGCCTCGACCTTCCGCGGCAGCGACAAGCGTGGCGGCGCCAACGGCGCGCGCCTTCGCCTCGCGCCGCAGAAGGACTGGGAGGTCAACCAGCCGGCCGAGCTTGCGAAGGTGCTGGCCAAGCTCGAGGGCGTGCAAAAAGACTTCAACGCTGCGCAGACCGGCGGCAAGAAGATTTCGCTCGCCGATCTGATCGTGCTCGGCGGCTGCGCAGCCGTCGAAGCCGCGGCGAAGAAGGCCGGTCACGCCGTGACCGTGCCGTTCGTGCCCGGCCGCACCGATGCCACGCAGGCGCAGACCGACGTGGCCTCATTCGCGCCGCTGCAGCCTCTGACCGACGGGTTCCGCAACTACGTTCGCAAAGGGCACGAGGCCGCTGTCGCCGAGCAGCTCATCGACAAGGCCAACCTGCTGACACTGACCGCGCCCGAGATGACGGTGCTGATCGGTGGCCTGCGATCGCTGGGCGCGAACGTGGGCAACGCCAAGCACGGTGTTTTCACGAAGCGCACCGACGAGCTGACCAACGACTTCTTCGTCAACCTGCTCGACATGAACACGAAGTGGCAGAAGTCCACTGTTGCCGAATTCGTGCTCGAAGGCCGCAACCGCCAGAGCGGTGAGCTCGAGCTTACCGGCACGGTCGTCGATCTGCTGTTCGGTTCGAACTCGCAGTTGCGCGCGCTGGCGGAGGTCTATGCTTCAGGCGACTCGCAGCCGGTGTTCGTGCGCGACTTCGTGGCGGCCTGGAACAAGGTGATGAACCTCGACCGCTACGATCTTGCGTAATCGTCCGCCAACACAAAACCTGGAGAAGAACCATGGCAAAGAGCAAACCCAAAATGGCACCGGCGGCAACGCCGCGTGTCGGCATCCACATCGGCATCAGCGAGAAAGACCGCAGCGCCATCAGCGAAGGCTTGTCACGTCTGCTGGCCGACACCTACACGCTCTACCTGACCACGCACAACTTCCACTGGAACGTGACCGGGCCGATGTTCAACTCGCTGCACGCGATGTTCATGGCGCAGTACACCGAGCTGTGGAACGCGGTCGACCCGATCGCCGAGCGCATCCGCTCGCTCGGCCACGTGGCGCCGGGTTCGTACGCGCAATTCGGCGCGCTCACCTCGTTGAAAGACGCGCCGGCCGTGCCGCCGGCCGCGCTCGACATGGTGCGCGTGCTGGTCGAAGGCCACGAGGCCGTGGCGCGTACCGCGCGCAGCATCTTCGCGATCGCCGACAAGGCGAGCGACGAGCCGACCGCTGATCTGATCACGCAACGCCTGACGGTGCACGAGCAAGCGGCCTGGATGCTGCGCGCGAACCTCGAAAGCTGAACGCCGCACCGGGATCGCCATGCGCGTTGCAATTGTCACCTTCGACGGCTTCAACGAGCTCGACTCGTTCATCGCGCTCGGGCTGTTGAACCGGCTCGGTGACCTGGACTGGAAGGCCGAGATCACGAGCCCGACGACGCATGTGACCTCGATGGGCGGCGTGACGGTGCAGGCGCAACAGCCGCTCGAATTCGCGAACGAAGCCGACGCGGTGATTTTCGGCAGCGGCATTTACACGCGTGCGATCGCGCAAAACAGCAAGCTGCTCGACCGCCTGCAACTCGACCCGATCCGCCAGTTGATCGGCGCGCAATGCTCCGGCGCTCTGCTGCTAGCGCGCCTAGGCCTGCTTGCCGACATGCCGGCCTGCACCGACCTGACGACACGCCCGTGGCTGATCGAAGCCGGCGTGCGCGTCGAAGAGGCGCCGTTCCACGCGCGCGGGCCTGTCGCCACCGCCGGAGGCTGCCTCGCGTCGCAGTACCTCGCTGCCTGGATGATGGTGCGCGGTGCGGGCGTCGACGCGGCTGTGCGGGCTTTGCACTACGCCGCGCCGGTCGGTGAGAAAGAAGCGTACGTTGCGAAGTTGCTGGACGTGGTGCGACCGTTCGTTCCGGCAATGTAGCGGGCAGCGGTCGCGCTCGATGACGTGAGAAAGGCCGCCATGACCACGATGACCCCGCATTTGCGCCGCGTTGTCTGCGCATTGATGTTCGGCTTGTCCGGCGCGGCGTTCGCAGCGCCCGGTGCGACGTTCTCGACCGACCGGGCCGAGGTCGGCTACCGCAACATCGACGAATTTTCCGAGATGACCCGCCTCCACGGCGTGCGCACCGATTGGCTCGACGATCTGAGCCGTTATGTCGCCAAGCGCGCCTCGCGCAACGTGCCCGAGGGCGCGCGCTTGCTGGTGACGATCACCGACGTGCAGCGCGCCGGGCAAATCGAGCCTTGGCACGGGCCTGCGTCGAGCGACCTGCGCATCGTGCGCGACTCCACGCCGCCCCGCATCGACCTGAACTTTCGGCTCGTCGCGGCGAACGGCGCGGTGCTCGAGGAAGGCACGCGCCAGTTGCGCGACATCGACTTCCTGAGGCGCGCCGGCTTTCACCGCGACGAGCCGCTCGCGCACGAGAAAAACCTGATCGACGACTGGCTGCGCAAAGACTTCGGCCCGGCCCGGCGCTGAGCCCAGCGGGCGGGTGGCGCCGCCGATAATCGCGGGTTGTTTCTTCGAGGCGGCCCGGTGATTCGGCCGCGCATGCATGTCCGATCCCACCCTCTCGCTGCTCGCCAAAGAAGTGCGCCGCCGCCGCACGTTCGCGATCATTTCCCACCCCGACGCCGGCAAGACCACGCTGACCGAGAAGCTGCTGCTGTTCTCGGGCGCGATCCAGATCGCAGGCTCGGTGAAAGCGCGCAAGGCCACGCGCCATGCGACCAGCGACTGGATGGAAATCGAGAAGCAGCGCGGCATCTCGGTCGCGTCGAGCGTGATGCAGATGGAGTACCGCGACTGCGTCATCAACCTGCTCGACACGCCAGGCCACCAAGACTTTTCGGAAGACACGTACCGCGTGCTGACGGCTGTGGACGCTGCACTGATGGTGATCGACGCGGCCAACGGTGTCGAGCCGCAAACGCGGCGCCTCTTGCAGGTTTGCCGCGCGCGCAACACGCCGATCCTCACGTTCGTCAACAAGATGGACCGCGAGGTGCAGGAGCCGATGGCGCTGATGGACGAGATCGAACGCGAGCTCGGCATGGAGGTCGTTCCCTTCACCTGGCCTGTCGGCATGGGCAAGGCGTTTCACGGCGTAATGGATTTGCGCATGAAGCGCATGCGCCTGTTCGGCGGCGGGCGTGACGAAAAAGAAGGCGGCGCCGAGTTTCTCGACGGCCTCGACAACCCCGCGTATCCGGAGCGCTTCGGCATGCAATACGCGCAGTCGAAAAGCGAGATCGATCTGCTGACCGACGCCGCACCGGCGTTCGACCGCGCGGCCTTCTTGTCAGGCCGGCAGACGCCGATGTTCTTCGGCTCGGCCGTCAACAACTTCGGCGTGCAGGAAGTGCTCGACGCGCTGGTCGACTTGGCGCCCTCGCCCGGGCCGCGCGCGGCGATCCAACGCATCGTTCAGCCCGACGAGCCCAAGCTCACCGGCGTCGTCTTCAAGATCCAGGCCAACATGGACCCGGCACACCGCGACCGCATCGCGTTTGTGCGCGTCGCGAGCGGCCACTTTAAGCGCGGCATGCGCATCAAGGTGGCGCGCTCGGGCAAAGAGATGCGGCCGAACACCGTGGTCTCGTTCCTGAGCCAGCGCCGCGAGCTGCTCGACGAGGCCTTCGCGGGCGACATCATCGGCATCCCGAACCACGGCGTGCTGCAGCTCGGCGACACGCTCACCGAAGGCGAGAACCTGCTCTACACCGGGCTGCCGTTCTTCGCCCCCGAGATGTTCCGCACCGTCGAGGTCGCCGACCCGTTGCGCACCAAGCAGTTGAAGGCCGGCCTCACCCAGCTCGGTGAAGAAGGCGCAATCCAGGTGTTCCGGCCGGTCGCGAGCTCGCTGCTGCTGCTCGGCGCCGTCGGCCAACTGCAGTTCGAAGTCGTCGCGCACCGGCTCGAACACGAATACGGCGTGAAGGCACGCATCACGCCGAGCCGCTACCAGGTGGCGCGCTGGGTCACCTGCCCCGAGGAGAGCGGCGGCGCCAAAGAACTGCAGCGCTTCATCGACGGCAACGCGCATCGTGTTGCCTACGACGCGGTCGACGCGCCGACCGTGCTGGTCGAGTACGCGCCCGAGCTGCGCGCGATCGAAGCGAACTGGCCGAAGATCAAGTTCCACGCACTGCGCGAGCATGCGGGGCTGGTATTCCAGAAGCAGTTGGACGGGTGAACGCGGGGTGGCGTCAACGCAACGCTGCGAGCAAAACCCTGAGCTGATCCCGCAAGCGCGGCACGCAGGTAAAGCGTGTGGTCCCGCTCAGACGATGGGGATGGCGTCTCGTTCGACATAGGGCTTGAGCTGCGGTCGAAGGGCCCGTTCGGTGACCAGATCGACGGCACAGCCGAACAAGTCTTCGAAGTAGAACTGCATGCCGAAAAATGCTTCGGGCGTGGCCACGCTATCGAAACCTACCAGCACATCGATATCGCTGTCGGGCGTGGCGCAGTCGCGCGCGGTCGAGCCGAACAGCGCCAGCCGCACGACACCGAAGCGCGCGGCGAACACTGGCTTATGAGCAGTCAGCAGTTGCAGTGCAGCGGTTCATCGCCGGATCGTGCCGCACTTCGCATCCCACTTCGAGCTCGGCGATGCGCGAGTGAAACCACCACTCGCGCATTGCCGGTCCGTCGCCGAAGATCGTGTTTTGGGGAGCGTTCATGAAAGCCCTCATCGCCTTTTCGATCGCGACGCTGCTGGCCGGCTGCACCACTCTGCCGCCAATGCCACCCGCCGCCGATCTGTTCCACGACGCGCTGTTCGCCGCGCCCTCGGCGGCGATCGAGCCGCAGGCCGCGCTCGCGATCAGCGTGGCGATGCGCGACTACCTCGCGGCCAAGTTCATCAGCCGCGCACGTGGGTGGGATCGCCGCAAACAGTTGATCGACGCGCTCTACCGCGGTGACCTCAAGCTCGAGTACGACGCTGCGATCACACGCACCGCGGCGCAGGCCTTCGAGGCGCGCTCGGGCAACTGCCTTGCGCTGGTGCTGATGACCGCGGCGTTCGCGAAGGAACTCGGGCTGACGGTGCGCTTTCAGACCGTCGTCGGCGACGAAGCTTGGGATCGCGCCGATGACTTGTACATCGCGATCGGCCATGTGAACCTGCTGCTCGAAGAGCGCAGCGAGCCAGCGGGCTTTTTCGCCACGACGGCCGGTGCGATGGTGGTCGACTTTCTGCCGCCGGCCGACGCGCGCCGGCTGGTCACGCGCCAGGTCGAGGAGCGGACCGTCGTCGCGATGTACCTGAACAACCGCGCGGTCGAGTCGCTCACGCAAGGCCAGCTCGACGACGCTTATTGGTGGGCCCGCGAGGCGATCCGCACCGATCCCGAGCTGCTGAGCGCGTACGTGACGCTCGGTGTGGTGTGCCGCGCGCGGCGGCATCCCGAGTTGTCGGAGGCGGTGCTGCGGCGCGTGATCGAGCGCGAACCAGGCAACCTGCATGCGATGTCGAACCGCGTTCTCGCGCTGCGCGATCTGGGCCGCGAGGCCGAGGCCAGTGCGTTGGCCGAACACCTGTCGCAGCTCGATCCGCACCCGCCGTTCAGCTATTTCCGGCAAGGCATGGCGGCGCTGCAGCAAGAACGTTTCGAGGCGGCGCGGCGGTTGTTCGCCAAAGAATTCGAGCGGGCGCCGTACCACCACGAGTTCGAGTATTGGCTCGCAGTCAGCTGTTTGCAGTTGAACGACGCCGAGCGCGCCACGGCCCACCTGAAGCGCGCGATGGCCGTGAGCACCACGCGCAGGGACCACGACCTCTACGCTGCCAAGCTCGATCGGTTGAAGGCGCTGGGCTCGCGGTAGCGGGCTGCCAGCGCGCGCGGGTCAGAGCTGGTTGGCCCAGTTCAGAATCACGGCATCGGTGCCGTTGTAGTTCAACGCGACGACACCGACCAGCCCGGTCTGCGGATCGGCCGGGAACACCACGATGGCGTCGGTGCGGGCGCGCCGGCCCGAGTCGTAGACCAGCCCGCCGTCGCTCGCGCGGCTCAGGCGCAGCCGGCAGTTGGGGCTGCGTGAGAGTTGTGCGGTGGCGCGCTCGAAGGGCAGGACCGAGGTCTGCACGTTGCCGTTGCCATCGTCGAGGTCGACGATCAACGACACGGACGACTCGAAGTAGTTCACGATGCCCAGCGGCGAGGCGCCGAGCCGCGCCGTATTGCCGTAGCGGTAAAGCACGCTGATCGACGGCGTGTAGTCGTCGACGATGAAGTCGCTGAAGTTCAGTGCGCGGCCGCTCGGCCGGTCGAGCAGCCCGAGCACGTAGTTGCCGAACTCGGCCTCGATGCGCGGCGTGAGATCCGGGAACCGCAGGTCGGAGACGACCCGGTCGCGGCCGAGGGCCACGTCGACCGATGTGAATTCCGGGTCGAGGTTGAGCACCCAGACGAAGCGCGTTGGCGCGTTGCCGTAGCCGTCACTGCCACCACCTCCGCAGGCGGCCAACACAGTGGTGGCGCCAGCGGCGGCGAACAGGCCGAGGACTTTGCGGCGGGCGATGGTCATGCGAATCTCCGTTGTTGCGATCTTCAACGCGCCGCAGCGCAAATTGGGTGACCGGCGAGGCCCAGTGTTTCAGTGCGTTACCCTTGCGCGCCGCGTGGTGCCGGCCAACAAGAGGGCATGCGATGAAGTGGATGCGTTACCGACATGACGGCCTCGAAGGGTTTGGCCTGCTCGACGTCGATCAGGTGCTGGTGCACGCGGGCGACCTGTTCGACGCGCCTCGCGCCACCGGCGAGCGGCTCGACGTGGCTGCGGTCGAATGGCGTGTGCCGTGCCGCCCCGGCAAGATCATCGGGCTGTGGAACAACTTTCGCGCCGCGGCGGAGAAGAACGGTTGGGCGCGGCCGGACGAGCCGCTGTATTTTCTGAAGGCGACCAGCAGCGCGCTCGCCCACGCCGCCGATATTCCTCAGCCCGTGGGCTACGACGGCCGCGTCTCGTACGAGGGTGAACTGGCGATCGTGATAGGCCGCCGAGCCCGCGCCGTGGCACCCGCCGAGGCGCAGGCCCACATCTTCGGCTACACCTGCGCGAACGATGTGACCGCGATGGAATTGCTGCAGCGCGACCCATCGTTCCCGCAATGGGCGCGCGCGAAGAGCTTCGACGGATTCGGCGCGTTCGGCCCGGTGATCGAGACCGATTTCGATGCCGGGAGCGCGACCCTGCGCACCCTCGTCGGCGGCCGTGAGCGGCAGAACTACCCGATCGCGGACATGTTCTTCGGCCCGCACGAATTGGTCTCGAAGCTGTCGTTCGACATGACCTTGGAGCCTGGCGACCTGATCCTGTGCGGCACCTCGCTCGGCGTGCTGCCGATGAAGGCGGGCAGCGTGGTCGAGGTGGTGATCGACGGGATCGGGACGTTGCGCAACACGTATGCGCCGGGGTGACTTCTAACGGCGGTTAGCGACTGGCGGCAGGCGCGCGAGCGCTGCGCCGGGTCGCTGTATTCCGCTCATGTCCCCCGGCCCGGAGTACCAGCCCTCCCCCTTGACTTCGCTCCACACAACGACCCGTCACAGCGCTCCAGCCCCTGTTCGCTGTTTCTCGGTTCTCGTCTTGAATATCAACTCACGCCACGACGTTGCCTGCTGGTGAGGTCGTCGGGCGACCGGCGGAGTGAAGTCAAGGAAGAGGGCCGGTATTTCCGGCCGGGTGGACATGAACGTAGGCGGTGACCCGACGGCCTCGCCAGTACCGCGCTGTGCTGGCAGGTTCAAGCCTCGTCAGCCCGTCTGCACCGCCAGCCGCCCACCCTGCTGCGCGAGCGTGTGGCCAAGCAGGCTCGTGGCTGCGTAGACGGCCTCGATCGTCGGCGTCGGCACCGCAGCGATGCGGCCGAGTTCGATGACGGCGCCGACCAGCGCTTCGAGTTCGAGGGCGCGGCCGTGCTCGACGTCGAGGAGCATCGAGGTCTTGTGCGCACCGACCGCTTCGGCGCCGGCGATGCGCTGCGCGAGCGAGATCTTGAACACCACGCCGAGTTGCTCGGCGACGGCTTGCGCCTCGCGCATCATGCGTTCGGCGAGCGCGCGGCTGGCGGGGAAACGGCAGATGTCTTCGAGCGTGGCGTGCGTCAGCGCCGAGATCGGGTTGAAGCTCAAATTGCCCCACAGCTTGATCCAGATTTCGGCGCGAATGTCGCGTGCCACGGGTGATTTGAAGCCGGCGCGCATGAAGGTTTGCGACAGCGCCTCGATGCGCTCGCTGCGGCTGCCGTCGAGCTCGCCGAGCGTGAAGCGATTGCCTTCGATCACGCGCACCACGCCGGGCTCGAACAGCTCGGCGGCCGGGTAGACGACGCTGCCGATGATGCGCTCGGGTTCGATGTTGGCGGCGATCGTGCCATCGGGGTCGACGCTGGTGACGGCCCGGCCTTCGTTCGGCCCCGCGAGCCGGTGGAAGTACCACCACGGCACGCCGTTGATCATCGTCACGACCATCGTCTTCGGGCCGAACAGGCCGCGCAACTGGGGCAACACGTCGCGCACCTGATGCGCCTTGAGCGTGAGCAGCACGGCGTCTTGCGGACCGGCGTCGGTCATGTGCTCGAAGGCGCGCACGTTGGCGGCGTGCTGCTCGCGGCCGTCTTCGAGGATGAGCCGAAAGCCGCGTGCGTTGATGGCCGCGAGGTTCTGGTTGCGGGCGATGAAGCTCACATCTTCACCGGCAAGCGCGAGCTTGGCGCCGAGGTAGCCGCCGATGGCGCCGGCACCGACCACTGCGATCTTCATGCACTCTCTTTCACAGCCGCGGCGTACTCACGCCGGCGCGCCATGCGTTGCATCGCGCCCCAGGCGGGTGACAGCAGCAGCACGATCGCGAGGCCGGCGATGCTACCGACGAGCGGGTTCGACCAGAAGATCGAGAGGCTGCCTTGCGAGAGCAGCATCGCCTGGCGAAAGCTCGCCTCGGCCATGTCGCCCAGCACCAGCGCGAGCACCAGCGGGGCGAGCGGGTATTTGAGTTTCTTGAAGCCGTAGCCGAGCACGCCGAAGACCATCATCATCACCACGTCGAACATCGAGCTGTGCACGGTGTAGGCGCCGATCGCGCAGATCACGACGATCACCGGCGCGATCACCGCGAACGGGATGCGCAGCATCGCGGCCCACCACGGCACCGTGGTCAGCACCACGAACAGGCCGACGAGGTTGCCGAGGTACATCGAGGCGATCAGGCCCCAGACGAAGTCCTTGTGCTCGACGAACAGCATCGGCCCCGGCTGCAGGCCCCAGATCATCAGGCCGCCGAGCAGCACCGCCGCGGTCGGCGAGCCGGGGATGCCGAGCGTGAGCATCGGCAACAAGGCCGAGGTGCCGGCCGCGTGCGCGGCGGTCTCTGGCGCGATCACGCCTTGAATGTCGCCCTTGCCGAAGGTGGTCGGGTCGGGCGCGAAACGCCGCGCCATGCCGTAGCTCATGAACGAGGCCGGCGTGGCGCCGCCGGGGGTGATGCCCATCCAGCAGCCGACCGCGGTCGAGCGCAAAAATGTCTTCCAGTGCTTGGCGATCTCGCCCCATGTTTGCCACACGACCTTGAAGCTGATGCGCGCACTCTGGCCCTTGAACGCGAGGCCTTCTTCCATCGTCAGCAGGATCTCGCCGATACCGAACAGGCCGATCACCGCGATCAAAAAGTCGAAGCCCTTGAGCAACTCGGGGAAGCCGTAGGTCATGCGCAGCTGGCCGGTGACCGAGTCCATGCCGACGGCGGCAAGCGCGAAGCCCAGCATCATCGAGGCGATGGTCTTGGCGGGCGGCTCTTTGCTCATGCCGACGAAGCTGCAGAAGGTGAGCAGTTGCACCGCGAAGAACTCGGCCGGGCCGAACTTGAGCGCGAATTTCGCGAGCAGCGGCGCGAGAAACGTGATCAGCAGCACCGCGAACAGCGCGCCGACGAACGAGGAGGTGAAGGCCGCGGTGAGCGCTTGCGCGGCCTTGCCTTGCTGGGCCATCGGGTGGCCGTCGAACGTGGTCGCGACCGACCACGGCTCGCCGGGGATGTTGAACAGGATCGACGTGATCGCCCCGCCAAAAAGGGCGCCCCAGTAGATGCACGACAACATGATGATCGCCGACGTGGGGTTCATCGAGAACGTCAGCGGCAGCAGGATCGCGATGCCGTTGGCGCCGCCGAGCCCCGGCAGCACGCCGATCAACACGCCGAGCGTGATGCCGATCAGCATGAAGCCCAAATTGGGCAGCGTCAGCGCAACGGAAAAGCCATGCGCCAGGTTGTTGATTTCATCCATTCGCGGTACTCATCGATTCTCAAAGGCCGAGCCAATGTTCGATCGGCCCTTTCGGCAGCGGCACCAAGAACCAGCGCTCGAAGACGAAGAAAAACACCAGCGGCACGCCGACAGACACGGCCGTCGTCAGCACCCATTTGTATTTGCCGTAGCGCCGCATGAAATACGCGATCAGCGCGGTCGACGCGAGGTAGATGCCGAGCGGAAAAATCAGCGCCACGTACACGCACATCGGCCAGAACACGGCGAGCACTTGTGCCAGTTGCGCGCGCGTGGCGAAGGCCGGATCGGCCCGCCGCCAGCGCCACAGTTGCGAGGCCGCCAGCCAGCCGCTGGAGGCCAGCAGCAGCAGGCCGATGCGGAACGGAAAGTAGCCCGAGCGCGGCCCGTCGTCGGCCCAGCCGATGCCCACGCGCAGGCTGTCGGCGATGACCAGCAGCGCGAGCACCATCAAGAACGCGGCGATGCCGAGCTCGGCCCAGCGCGAGCCGACGGTCGGCTCGGTGGCTTCGGAAGATTCGTTCATGCGGAGGTCGGTCAATTGGCCATGAACCCGGCTTCTTTCATCAAGCCGCGGTGCAGTTGTTCGTTCTTGCCGAGCCACTCGATGAACTCGGCGCCGCTCAGCTGCGAGGGCTTGAACGCGCCCTTGTCCATGAACTCTTTCCACTCCGGCAGCGCGCGCATCTTGCCGAACAGGCCGATGTAGTAAGCGACCTGATCCGGCGTGGCGCCCGGCGGCATGAAGATGCCGCGCAGCATCAGATAGTCGACCGGGATGCCGGCCGAGGCGCAGGTCGGGATGTCGGACCAGGCCTGCGTGGCGGTGAGCTTGGCGGTGTACGGGAGCTTGTCTTTGTCCATCACGCACAACGGGCGCAGCTTGCCGGCGCGCCACTGCGACTCGGCTTCGATCGGGTTGTTGACGGTCGAGTCGACATGCTTGCCGACGAGCTGCACCGCGACCTCGCCGCCGCCCTTGTACGGGATGTAGGTCATCTTCTTGCCAGCGGCTTTCTCGAGCATCACGGTGATGATCTGGTCTTCTTGCTTGGAGCCGGTGCCGCCCATCTTGAAAGTGTTGGCGGGCTGCGCCTTGATGGCCTCGAAGTAGGCCTTCGCGGTCTTGTACGGCGCCTCTTCGTTGACCCACAACACGAACTGATCGAGCGCCAGCATCTGCACCGGCGTGAGGTCGCGCCAGTTGAACGGCACGCCGGTGGCGAGCGGCGTGGTGAACAGGTTGGAGAGCGTGATGACGATCTTGTGCGGGTTGCCCTTGTCGCCCTTCACATCGAGAAAGCCCTCGGCGCCGGCGCCGCCCGACTTGTTGACGACGATGATCGGCTGCGCACTCAGCTTGTGCTTGGCGACCACGCCTTGAATGAAGCGCGCCATCTGGTCGGCGCCGCCGCCGGTGCCGGCCGGCACGACGAACTCGATCGGCTTGGTCGGCTCCCAGGCGGCGAGCGCAGGGCTTGCCAGCAGGCTGACGAATGCGGCTGCGCAGGCGACCTTGAAGGCGCGAAGGTTGGGTCGGTTTCGGGTACTGCTCACAAAAAATCTCCTGTTGTTGAATGAGGGGTGTTTTGTCAGCCGAGGCCGAGCTTTTGGGCGAGGCCGATGCGTTGCAGCTTGCCGGTCGCGCCCTTCGGGATCTCATCCATGAAGAGGATCTTTTTCGGCACCTTGTAGTCGGCCGCGCGCGTGGCGACGAAGGCGGCGAGCTCGCGCTCGGTAGCCGCCTGGCCTTCGCGCAACACCACCACCGCGGCGACCTCTTCGCCGAGCTTCGGGTGCGGCATGCCGAAGCAGACCACCTGTGCCACCGCGGGGTGGTCCATCAAAATTTCATCGACCTCGCGCGGGCTGATCTTCTCGCCGCCGCGGTTGATGATTTCCTTCAGGCGCCCGGTGATGCTGACGTAGCCCTCGTCGTCGACCCGGCCCTGGTCGCCGGTGCGAAACCAGCCGTGCGCGAAGCCTTCGGCGTTGGCGGTCGGGTTGTTCTCGTAGCCGGCCGTGACGTTTTCGCCGCGGATCACGATTTCGCCGATGCCGCCGGCTGGCAGCAACTCACCTTGCTTGCCCATGATCGCGACCTCGGGCCCGGCCGCGCGGCCCACGGTGCCGGGCTTGCGCGCCGCGGGCGGCAGCGGGTTCGAAGTCATCTGGTGCGTGGCCTCGGTCATGCCGTAGGCTTCGATCAGCGGCGCGTGGAACACGTCCTCGAGCTCGCGGATCACCTGCGGCGGCATCGACGACGACGACGAGCGCATGAAGCGCAGCGGGTGGCGCGCGATCACGCCAGCATTCTTGCCGGCGCGCGAAACGATCGCCTGGTGCATGGTCGGTACGGCGGTGTACCAGGTGGGTTTGGCTTCGTCCATCCACGCGAAGAATTTCAGCGCGTTGAAGCCCGGCGTGCAAAACACCTGCGAGCCGGCCGAGAGCGGCGCGAGCACGCCAGCGATCAGGCCGTGGATGTGGAACAGCGGCATGACGTTCAGCCCGCAATCGGTGGCGTTGAACTGCAGCGTGCGGCCGATGTTGGTGGCCGACGCGCACAGGTTGGCCTGCGACAGCGGCACGATCTTCGGCCGTGAGGTGGTGCCCGAGGTGTGCAGCACCATCGAGGTGTCGTCGGGTTGCGCGTAGCCGCCGTTCGACGCGGGCTCGACGGCGGCGCCGGCATCGCGCACCTGCAGCGTGAAGCTGCCGGCGCCGGCAACAGCGTCGGCCACCAGTTCGATCACTCGCACTCCGAGCTTGTCTGCCACCGCGACCGCGGGCGAGGCGCTGCCGCGCTCGACGATCAACGCCTTGGCGTTGAGGTCGGACAAATAGAACTCGAACTCGTCGGCGCGGTACGCGGGGTTGAGCGGCGCACTCGTGACGCCGCAGGCGCACGCGGCGAAGCAGGTCGCCATCTCGGGTCCGTTGTTCAGCACGATCGCGACCCGGTCGTTGCGGCCTATGCCGAGTGCGTTGAGGCTGGCCAGCGTGTTGGCGATCAGCGTGCGCAGCGCGGCGAAGTCGAGTGCCGCGCGGCCAGGCGCGGTGATCGCGGGCGCGGCATCGGCGCCGGTTTTCAACAGGTCTGCGAGCGAAAACGGGTGCATGGCGTGAAGTCCTGGAGGTGCGGGAAATGCGGGTATTGCGGGTATTGCGGGAGTCGCGTCACTGCGGGTCGGATCATTGCATCGACGGCAACGGCTGCCAAGAGGAGTGCGCCCGGGTGTGGCGCCCGTGCGTTGCCCCGCCATGACAATGTCGTCATGACAGACCCGCTTGCAATAGCCGACGGCAGGGCGCGGCTGGGTCGCTACCTCGACCTGATCCGCTGGAGCCGCCCGGCCGGCAACTACCTGCTGCTGTGGCCGACACTTTCTGCGTTGTGGATCGCGGCGAACGGCTTTCCCGGCTGGCATTTGATGTTTGTCTTCGTGCTCGGCACCTTCCTGATGCGCAGCGCCGGCTGTGCGGTCAACGATGTGGCGGATCGCGATTTCGACAGACACGTCGAGCGCACCGCGCAGCGGCCGGTGACGAGCGGCGCGGTCAGCGTGCGCGAGGCATTGGTGATCGGCGCGCTGCTCGCGCTGCTCGCGTTCGCACTCGTCTTGACAACCAACGCAGTGACGACCCTCTGGAGCGTCGCCGCGCTCGCGGTCACGCTCGCCTACCCGTTCACCAAGCGCTTTTTCTCGATGCCGCAGGCGGTGCTCGGCGTGGCGTTCAGCTTCGGTATCCCGATGGCGTTCGCTGCCGTACGCGCCGAGGTGCCGGCGCTCGCGGGGTGGCTGCTGCTCGGCAACCTGTTCTGGGTGCTGGCCTACGACACGGAGTACGCGATGGTCGACCGCGCCGATGACCTGAAGATCGGCATCCGCACCTCGGCGATCACGCTCGGCCGCCTCGACGTGGCAGGCGTGATGGCGTTCTATGCCACGTTCATTGCGATCTGGGCCGCGATCGGCATGCAGCTCGGTCTGCATTGGCCGTACTTCGCCGGGCTCGCGGTGGCGGCGATGTTGGCGGCATGGCACTTCACGCTGATTCGCTACCGATCACGCGCCGGTTGCTTTCGCGCGTTCCGCCTGAACCACTGGCTCGGCTTCGCGGTGTTCGCCGGCGTGGTGGCGAGCTTTTCGCTCCAGCGCTGAAGCGCGCGCTTGAGCGCGCTACTTCGCGCTCAAGCGCGGCGCGGGCTACTTCAAGTCCGAGGTCTACACGGTGCTGATGAAGAAAGAGGGCTTCGCGGACAAGGAGTTGACCGTCACCGGCACGGTGAGCGGCTGGTACATCGGCGACATCCTGTTCGGTGGCGCGATCGGCATGCTGGCCGTCGACCCGGTGACCGGCGCGACGTACACCCTCCCCGATGCGGTGACCGGTGCGCTCGAACCGAGCACGGCCAAGACATCGTCGCGCCCACCCGAGTCGGTCGACACCCTCACGATCGTCTCCACCGAGAGCCTGACGCCCGAGCAGATGAAGGTCGCGCGCCTCGTCGTGGCGCCGCGCTGAAGAAGCAACCGGGGCGCGCGGTTGCCCGCGCGCCCTGCCAGCGTCAGGGGTACAAGCCGCGCTCCTCGCGCGCGATGAGAATGCGCTCGCAAGCCACCGCGAAGGTGGCGGTGCGCAGGCTGATCTGGTGGCGGTCGGCGGTGTCCCAGATCTTGCGCAATGCGTCGACCATGATCTTGTCGAGCCGCAGGTTGATCTCGTCTTCGCTCCAGAAGAACGACGAGAAATCCTGCACCCACTCGAAGTAGCTGACCGTCACGCCGCCGGCGTTGCAGATCACGTCGGGCACGACCAGCACGTTGCGGTCGTGCAGCACATCGTCGGCGTCGGGCAGCGTGGGGCCGTTCGCGCCTTCGAGCACCAGCTTGGCCTTCAGCCGATTCGCGCGCGCGGCGGTGATCTGGCTCTCGAGTGCGGCGGGGATCAGGATGTCGCAGTCGACATCCCAGAACGCTTCGTTGTCGATGCGCTCGGCGCCGGTGTAGTTGCCGATGCCGCCGTCGCGCTTGAGCACGTTCATCGTGTCGGCGATGTCGAAACCGTTCGAATTCACGAGCGTGCCGGTGTGGTCTTGCACCGCGACCAGCTTCGCACCGGCCTGCACGAACAACTCGGCCGCCGAGCCGCCGACATTGCCCATGCCCTGCACCGCGACGCGCGCGCCTTCGAGGTTCAGGCCGATGCGCCGCGCCGCTTCACGGCCGGTCACGAACACGCCGCGGCCGGTGGCTTTGACGCGCCCGAGCGAGCCGCCCAGGTGGATCGGCTTGCCGGTGACGACACCGGTCGCGGTGCTGCCGGTGTTCATCGAATACGTGTCCATCATCCAGGCCATGATCTGGCCGTTGGTGCCGACATCGGGCGCGGGGATGTCGCGCTGCGGGCCGATGATCAAACCGATCTCGCTGGTGTAGCGGCGCGTCATGCGCTCCAGCTCCTTGATCGACAGCAGCTTGGGGTCGACGCGGATGCCGCCCTTGGCGCCGCCGTAGGGCAGGTTCACGGCAGCGCACTTGACCGTCATCCAGGCGCTCAGCGCCATGACTTCTTCGAGCGTGACATCGGGGTGAAAGCGTACGCCGCCCTTGCCCGGGCCGCGGCTCAAGTTGTGTTGAACCCGGTAGCCCTCGAAGTGCGCGACGACGCCGTTGTCGAGCTCGATCGGCACATCGACGATCAGCGCGCGCTTCGGGCGCTTGAGCGTCTCGACCCAGCGCGCGAGGTTGCCGAGGTAGGGCAACACGCGGTCGACCTGGCTGATGTAGGTGTCCCAGGCGGTGTCGCCCTTCTGGCTGACGTAGGAGAGGTAGCTCATGGTTGTTTCGTTGAGTTGGTTAGTCATGCGTGGCGCTGGCGCGCTCGTGACGCGCTGGCTCGCATGGGGCGAGACTGTAGACCCGGCCGTGCCGAAAAGCATGTTGCCCCTCATGCGGGCTTTGCATGACCTCACCGAAAGCCGGCATCGCGCGCCCTCGCGCCGTGACGACGTCTGGTGTGATCAACCGCCGAATTCGTCGCCGAGTTCGCGGGCGCGCAACTGCGCGGCCTTCAACGCGGCGATGAACGCGGCCTTCACGCCGCTCGCCTCCAGCGACGCGAGCGCCGCGTGCGTCGTGCCGCCCTTGGACGTGACGCGTTCGCGCAGCACCGCGGGCGACTCGTCGGACGCCTGCGCCAGCGAGGTGGCACCGGCGAAGGTCGCGAGCGCGAGGGCCGATCCCTGCGCTTCGCTCAAGCCCATCTCACGCGCGGCCTGCACCATCGCTTCGACGAAGTAGAAAACATAGGCCGGGCCGGAGCCCGAGAGCGCGGTGACGGCGTCCAGATCTGCCTCGCGCGCGACCCACAACGTGCGGCCGGTCGGCGCGAGCGCCGCCTCGACCTCGGCGCGGTCGGCGGCGGTCACGGCGTCGCGTGCGAACAGGCCGGCGATGCCTTCACCGATCAGCGCCGGCGTGTTCGGCATTGCCCGCACGACGCGCGCCGCGCCGGTTGCTCGCGCGATGGCGTCGCTGCGGATGCCGGCCATCACGCTCAGGTGCAGCGCGCCGCTGACGTGCGCTGCGCAAGGCGCCGCGGCGGCCTGGAAGAACTGCGGCTTGACGGCCCAGACGATGGTCGCGGCTTCGCCGAGCGCGGCATCGGCTGCGGCGTGCGTGCGCACGCCGAAGTCGGCTTGCAGCTTGGCGCGCTGTGCGTCGAAAGGCTCGACGACAGAGATCGACCCGGCTTCGCGGCCGCTCTTGACCAAGCCGCCGATGATGGCCGCGGCCATGTTGCCGCCGCCGATGAATGCGATCATGTTCATGAACCGGTTCTCGCAGGAATTGGGTGGGGAACAGCGAACACAGGAGAAGCAGGAATGCGTCTGGAAGGCTCATGCCATTGTCGCGCGGTGCAGTTCACGGTCGAGGCGCACTGCCCGGCGCCGTTCATGCATTGCCACTGCTCGATTTGCCGCAAAACCGCGGGCAGCGGCGGCTACGGCATCAACCTCGGCGCCGATGCCACGACCTTGACGGTGAGCGGGCAAGCGCACGTCGCGGTCTACCACGCCGTGTTGCGCGAACCCGGCAAACGCGACAAGCGTTCGCCGGCCGGCCGCCACTTCTGCCGCGAGTGCGGCAGCGCGTTGTGGCTCTGGGACCCGCGCTGGCCCGAGCTTATGCACCCACACGCGTCGGCGATCGACACACCACTGCCAAAGCCGCCCGAGGTGGTCGAGATCGGCTTGGCCTGGGCGCCAGAATGGGTTGACGTGCCGCGCCGGTCGGGGCATGTCCGGTTCGAGTTCATGCCGGGCGAATCGCTGGAAGATTGGCACCGGCGGCAGGGGTTGTGGGACGGTGACTGATCGTGCCGGCGTCCGCCCGCAGCGCGTTGGTGACGCACGCAGCGCGTTTGCCTTGGCTCTCAGTTCATCGATTCGCCGAACACCGCGACGAACGCCTCGACGAAGGCGTGCGACCCCGTCAACGTCAGCGCCACCGCATGCCAGCCACCCGGCTCGGCGCTGATCTGCAAGTCGTCGTCCCAATCCATCCCCGCGTCGGCCGGGCCATGCGTATGCGGGAAGCGCCGCCACGCCCAGTCGAGCACCTGCTGCACTTCGGCCATCACCGCGGCGTGCTGGTCGGCCGGCGTGGCGGCCAGCGCCTCCAGCGTGATCACGCCGTCGCTGCCGTCGTCCGTGCTCGCGCCATCGCCATCGCTGAGGTCGAAGCTGAGGTAGTTCATGGCAACGTGTTCGGTCGCTTCAATGCCCGCCCGCCAGCAGCGTCGCATTCCCGCCCGCCGCGGCCGTGTTGATCGTCACGGTCTGCTCGGCGCAGAAGCGGTACAGGTAGTGCGGGCCGCCGGCTTTCGGGCCGGTGCCGCTCAGGCCTTCGCCGCCGAACGGCTGCACACCGACGACGGCACCGATCATGTTGCGGTTGACGTAGACGTTGCCGATGCGCGCGGCTGCCGCGAGGCGCAGCGCGCGTGAGTCGATGCGGGTCTGGATGCCGAGCGTGAGCCCGTAGCCGAGCGCGTTGATCTGCGCGATGACGAGGTCGACATCGCCACTCCAGCGCACGACATGCAGCACCGGTCCGAAAATTTCCTGCTTCACATCGGCAACGCGCGACAGCTCGAATGCGATCGGCGCGATCAAGTGCTTTGCTCCCTCTCCCGCTGGGAAATGGCTGGGGTGAGGGCCGGTGCCGATCAACGTGGCCTCTTCATGCAGCCTCGCAACATGCGCCGAAATCCCCTCGAACGCCTCGGCATCGATCACCGGCCCGACATCCGTCGCGAGCAGCGCCGGGTCACCCACGTTCAGTTCGTGCAACGCGCCGCGGATCATTTCGATCACGGCGTCGGCGATGCCTTCGTGCACGCACAGCAGCCGCAATGCCGAGCAGCGTTGGCCCGCAGAGCGGAAGGCGCTTTGAACGACCGCGTCGACCACCTGCTCGGGCAGCGCGGTGCTGTCGACGATCATCGCGTTGATGCCGCCGGTCTCGGCGATCAGCGGCACGATCGCGCCGTCCTTCGCGGCAAGCGCGCGGTTGATGATTTTCGCGACGGCCGTCGAGCCGGTGAAGCAGACGCCGGCGGTGCGCGCATCGGCAACGAGTGCCGCGCCGACTGTCTCGCCCGCGCCGTGCAACAGCGCGAGCGCGTCGAACGGCACACCTGCCGCGTGCAGCAGTTCGACGAAGCGCTGCGCGACGGCGGGCGTTTGCTCGGCCGGCTTCGCGGCGACCGTGTTGCCGGTCACGAGCGCCGCTGCCACCTGCCCCGCAAAAATCGCGAGCGGAAAGTTCCACGGGCTGATGCAGACGAACACGCCGCGGCCGTGCAGGTGCAGCGCGTTGCTCTCGCCGGTCGGGCCGGGCAGCTGTTGCGTGGTCAAACGGGCTTCGGCCTGGTCGGCGTAGTAGCGGCAGAAGTCAACCGCCTCGCGCACTTCGGCAACGCAATCGCCGAGCGTCTTGTGCGCTTCTTTCACGAGCAGCCCGCAGAACGCGGGCAGGCCGAGTTCGAGTGCGTTCGCGGCGCGGCGCAGCGTGGCAGCGCGTTGTGCGAGCGGCGTGGCGTTCCAGGCTTTGAAGCCGATGTGCAGGCGCTGCATCGCGGCGTCGACATCGGCGGTGCTCGCCTCCGGCACCGCGGGCACGGTGGCCGCGGCGAGCGCGTGCATCAGCGGTTCGCGTTCGGCGAGGCAGGCGAGGTCGACGCCGGACGAGTTCGCGCGACCAGATTCGCCGTCGAATCCATACAGCGAGATCGGTGCCGCGATGCCTGCTTTCGACGCCGGCATCAGCGGCGATGCGAGCAGCGCATCGATGTCGACGGCCTCGTTGGACAACTGGTGCACGAACGATGAGTTCGCGCCGTTCTCGAGCAAGCGGCGCACGAGGTACGCGAGCAGGTCGCGGTGCTCGCCGACCGGCGCGTACACGCGCACGGGGATCGTGGTCTGGCCCGGCGCTTGTCGCATCACCTCGCGGTAAACACCCTCACCCATGCCGTGGAGGCGCTGCATCTCGTACTTGGCTCCGGCGCGTGAGGCCATGCCGATGATCGCGGCGACCGTACCGGCGTTGTGCGTGGCGAACTGCGGGTAGATCACATCGGCGTTCGCGATCAGCGCGCGGGCGCAGGCGAGGTAGGCGATGTCGGTGTGGTGCTTGTGCGTGAAGACCGGGTAGCCCGAGAGGCCGAGTTCCTGCGCGCGTTTGATCTCGCCGTCCCAGTACGCGCCCTTGACCAATCGCACCATGAAGCGCAGGCCGTGCGCACGGGCGATGCGCGCGACTTCACCGACGACTTCGAGCGCGCGGGTTTGGTACGCCTGCACCGCGAGGCCGAAACCGCGCCACTGCGGATGCTCTTTTGCGATGCGCGCGGCGAGAGCGTCGAACACGTCGAGCGAGAGTTCGAGGCGGTCGCTCTCTTCGGCGTCGATCGTCAGGTTGAGGTCGGCCCGCGCGGCCGGCTCGATGAGTTGCCAGACGCGCGGCAGCAGCTCGGCGAACACACGCTCGCGCTGCGCGTCTTCGTAACGCGAGAACAGCGCGCTGAGCTTGATCGAGATGCCGTCGGCCACCTCCGGGCCTTGCGTGTTCTTCGCGCCCGCAATCGCGTGGATGGCGTTGAGGTACGACGCGAGGTAGCGCTCGGCATCGGCCTCGGTGCGCGCGCCTTCGCCGAGCATGTCGTAGCTGAAGCGCAGGCCGCTCGATGCCTTGCGCGCCGAAGCGGCCTCGCCCATCGCCTCGCGGATGTTGCGGCCGAGCACGAACTGGCGGCCGAGCAACTGGATCGCGCGCACCGTCGCAGCCACGACCGTTTGCGCGCCGAGGCGCCTGAGGATGCCGCTTTCGGCATCGTTCTCCGGCAGGAACTTCTTCGACAGCGCGATCGCGCTCGCCGAGAGGTTCGCGAGCATCTTGTGCGGGCCGCCCGAGGCAGTGTCGAAATTGGCCTTGCCGAGCTGATCGGCGGTCAGTGCGATGGCTGTCTCGGCATCGGGCACACGCAGCAGTGCCTCGGCCAGCCGCATCAGCGCCAACCCTTCGGCGCTCGAGATCGGGTACTCCTGCAACAGCGACTCCATCGCCCAAAACGGCGCCGGGTTGTCGCGCACTGCCTTCACCCAGGATGTGGCGGTGCGCACCGCGGCGGGCCAGTCGACCTGCCCCTGCATCGAGCGCAGCAGCGCCGCGAGCACCGCGAACTCGTCGCGGTACGGTTGAGGCAAACGGGCTTCGGTGGGTGCGGCGCTGAACATGGTTGACCTCGTGGGCTGTTGGGCAGGATCGGTCGCCAGGCTGTGGGCTGCACCCGGCATCCATCTTCGAAACCTTGGCGACACGGCAGAGAATAAGCCGGCGTGCACACCGAAGATTTGCCGTGTCGTGCCGCCGAGGCCGCACGTGCTGCTCCGTTCGCATTCAACCCGCCGCCACACCGATGCACATCGAACTCGACGACCTCTCTCGCCCGGTCATCCACGCTTTGTTGGAGGAGCACCTGCGCAGCATGCACGCGCTCGGGCCGCCGGAGAGCGTGCATGCGCTCGATCTTGAATGTCTGCGTCGGCCCGAGGTCACGTTTTGGTCGGCCTGGGAGGACGAGGTGCTGCTCGGCTGCGGCGCGTTGATGGCGCTCGGCGACCAGCACGGCGAGGTGAAATCGATGCGCACGCCCGAGGCGCGGCGCCGCACCGGCGCGGGTCGCGCGCTGCTGGTGCACATCATCGCGGTGGCGCGCGAGCGCGGCTACGAACGGCTGAGCCTGGAGACCGGCACGGTCGCCGCGTTCGTGCCGGCGCACCGTTTGTACGAGAGCGCGGGCTTCGTCCGCACCGGCCCGTTCGGCAGCTACGCCGAAGACGTGAACAGCGTCTTCATGACGCTGGCGTTGGTGCCGCCATTGCCGGTGGCCACGGTCCGGTAGCTGCGGTCCCGCAACGCGGCTCGGTCGCTGCGACCCGATTCTGCGACGCCGAGTTCAGCCCGGCGCGCCGCAGCGCGTCGTTGAGGTGCGACAGGTGCGCGTAGCCGCAGCCCGCGGCGATCTCGGCGAGCGTCGATCGACCCTGCGCCAGCAGTGCGCGGGCGCGGGCCAGGCGCCGCTGCATTACCCACGCGTGCGGGCTGCAGCTGAAGCTGGCTTTGAACATGCGCGCGAAGTGGTACTCGGAGAGACAGGCTGGGTCGGCGAGCGCGGCAAGGCTGAGCCGGTCGTGCGCGTCCCGCAGCCCCGCGTCGATGCGCTCCAGCACGCGCCGCCGTGCTGCTGGCGCAAGCCCGCCGCGCAGCGGGCGGCGGTAGACGGTGTGCGCGGCCAGCAGGCGTGATTGCACGTCGAGCGCGAGCTGCTGCAAACGCAATGGCGCATCGGTGGCCTGCCAGTCGGCAATCGCAATGCGCGCGAACAGCGCTTCGAGATGCGCGTCGCGAAAGTAGATTTGGTCGGCGAGTACGGCGCTGCGCGGGTCGAGGTCAAGCTGCAACTCGGCACGGTGCCGACCGCGTGGTCGATCGCCTACCGCTTCTGGCTCGCCGCGCTGGTGCTGTTCGCGTGGCTGGCGTGGCGGCGTGGGTGGCGCGATTCATGGCGCGTGCCGCCTCGCGCGATCTGGCCGCACCTGCTCGGTCAGGGCCTGTGCCTGTTCTGCCTGAACTTCATGTGTTTTTTGTACGCGAGCCAGTGGATCGCGAGCGGCCTGGTCGCGGTGTGCTTCTCGACCGCGCCGGTGTGGAATGCTCTGAACGGTCGACTGTTCCACGGCAAAGCCTTGTCGGCGCGGGTGATGCTCGGCGCCGGGTTTGGGCTCGCCGGGTTGCTGCTGCTGTTCGGCGGTGAGGTGCTGAAAGACCTGGGCCGCGCGCAAACGCTTTAGGGCCTGGGCCTCGCGCTCGCCGGCACGTACTGCTTCTCGCTCGGCAACCTGCTGTCGGGTGCGATGCAGCGGCTCGGCCAGACGCCGGTCCAGACCAACGCTTGGGCGATGACGTTCGGCGCGACCGTGATCGCGGGCTGGGCGCTGGCGAGCGGGCATCCGATGCGCTTCGATCCGTCGCTGCAATACATCGGCGCATGGCTGTACCTCGCGATTCCCGGGTCGGTGATCGGTTTGACTGCGTACCTCACGCTGGTCGGCCGCATGGGCGCCGACCGCGCGGCGTATTGCACGGTGCTGTTTCCGATCGTCGCGCTGAACGTGTCGGCAGCCGTCGAGGGCTACCACTGGGGCGCGCCGGCGCTGTTCGGCCTGCTGCTGGTGGCAGCCGGCAATGTCGTTGTGTTCTGGCGCGGCACGGAGCTGCGGCTCGGGTCAGCCCGGGCTTGAACGCCCGCCGAAAACTGCACTGCCCACGCGCACGATCGTCGCGCCTTCGGCGATGGCGGCTTCGAGGTCGGCGCTCATGCCCATCGAGAGCGTGTCCATCGCCGCCAGGCCGGCGGCTTGTAAGCGCGCAAGCAGCTCGCGTAACGCGCGGTGCGGCGCGCGCTGCGCAGCGAAGTCGGCGGCCGGTTCGGGAATCGCCATCAACCCGCGCAACACCAGCCGCGGCAGCGTCGCCACGGCTTGGGCGACCTCGGCCACTTCGTCCGGCCGCAGCCCGCTCTTGCTCGGCTCGCCGCTGATGTTGACCTGCAGGCAAATCTGCAACGGCGGCAGATGCGCCGGCCGCTGCTCGGCCAGGCGTTGCGCGATTTTGAGGCGGTCGACCGAATGCACCCAGTCGAAGTGCTCGGCGACGACACGCGTCTTGTTCGATTGCAGCGGCCCGATCAAATGCCATTCAAGCGCCGTGCCGAGCGGCGTTTGCAGGTCTGCCAGCGCCGCGATCTTTTCGACGCCTTCGAGCACGTAGTTTTCGCCGAAGCGGTGCTCGCCCGCCGCCACGGCTTCGCTCACCGCGTCGATGCCGAAGGTCTTGCTGACGGTCAGCAGCGTGACGCTTTGCACGGGACGGCCGGCCTGCGCGCACGCCCGGGCGAAGCGCTCGTGCACTTGTTGTAAGTTGGTTGCGATCATCGCCATAATGCATCGACAGTATCCGCCAATGCGCCGCAGCGGCCGCCTCGCGAGCCGATCGACACCACCCGAAAGCGGCCCGACGCCAACCCACCCAAGACCCCATGGACATCACCCAACTGCTGGCGTTTTCGGTCAAGAACAAGGCGTCTGACCTGCACCTCTCGGCTGGCCTGCCGCCGATGATTCGCGTGCACGGCGACGTGCGGCGCATCAACGTCGACCCGCTCGACCACAAGCAAGTTCACGGCATGGTGTACGACATCATGAACGACTCGCAGCGCAAGGCCTACGAAGAAACTCTGGAGTGCGACTTCTCGTTCGAGATTCAGGGCCTCGCACGTTTTCGCGTCAACGCGTTCAACCAGAACCGCGGTGCTGGCGCTGTGTTTCGCACCATTCCATCGAAGATCTTGACGCTCGAGCAGCTCAACGCGCCGAAGGTTTTTGCCGAGCTCTCGCTCAAGCCGCGCGGCCTCGTGCTCGTGACCGGCCCGACCGGCTCGGGCAAGTCGACCACGCTCGCGGCGATGGTCAACCACCTCAACGAAAATGAGTTCGGCCACGTGTTGACAGTCGAAGACCCGATCGAGTTCGTGCATGAATCCAAGAAGTGCCTGATCAACCAGCGCGAGGTCGGCCCGCACACGCTGAGCTTCAACAACGCGCTGCGCAGCGCGCTGCGCGAAGACCCGGACGCGATCCTGATCGGCGAGTTGCGTGACCTCGAGACGATTCGCCTGGCGCTCACCGCCGCCGAAACCGGCCACCTGGTGTTCGGCACCTTGCACACGTCGAGCGCCGCGAAAACCATCGACCGCGTCGTCGACGTGTTCCCTGCGGCCGAGAAAGAAATGGTGCGCGCGATGCTGTCGGAATCATTGATCGGCGTGATCTCGCAGACCTTGTGCAAGACCAAAGACGGCAGCGGCCGGATCGCGGCGCACGAGATCATGCTGGGCACTGCGGCGATCCGCAATTTGATCCGCGAGGCCAAGATCGCGCAAATGTATTCGTCGATCCAGACCGGCAACGCGATGGGCATGCAGACGCTCGACCAGAACCTCGCCGACCTCGTGCGGCGCAACGTCGTCGCGCCGGCCGAGGCGCGGGCCAAGGCCAAGTTCCCCGAGAATTTTCCAGGCTAAGCAGCACACAACACGCACACAAGGACGGCGACGACATGGAACGCGACCAGGCATCGAAATTCGTCAACGACCTGCTGCGGCTGATGGTCTCGCGCAGCGGGTCCGACCTGTTCCTCACGGCCGACTTTCCGCCCGCGATCAAGGTCGACGGCAAGGTCACCAAGGTCTCGCCGCAGCCGCTGACCGGCCAGCACACGCTGGCCCTCACGCGCTCGGTGATGAACGATAAGCAGGCGGCCGAGTTCGAGCGCACCAAGGAGTGCAACTTCGCGGTCGCGCCGCAAGGCATCGGGCGCTTTCGCTGCAACGCGTTCGTGCAACAGGGCAACGTCGGCATGGTGATGCGCACGATCCCGCAAGTGATCCCGACGATCGACAGCATGAACTTGCCGCAGGTGCTCAAAGACATTGCAGTGACCAAGCGCGGTCTCGTGATCTTCGTCGGTGCCACGGGCTCGGGCAAGAGCACGTCGCTGGCGGCACTGGTCGACTTTCGCAACGAGAACTCGTTCGGCCACATCATCACGATCGAAGACCCGGTCGAGTTTGTCCACCCACATAAAAATTGCATCATCACGCAGCGCGAAGTGGGCATCGACACCGACGGCTGGGAGCAGGCGCTAAAGAACACGCTGCGCCAAGCGCCCGACGTGATCCTGATGGGCGAGATCCGTGACCGCGAGACGATGGAGCACGCCGTTGCGTTCGCCGAGACCGGTCACCTGTGCCTGGCCACGCTGCACGCCAACAGCGCCAACCAGGCGCTCGACCGCATCATCAACTTCTTCCCCGAAGAGCGGCGTCAGCAGTTATTGATGGACTTGTCGCTGAATCTCAAGGGCCTGATCTCGCAGCGCCTGATGCCGCGCCAGGAAGGGCGTGGGCGCGTCGCGGCGGTCGAGATCATGCTCAACACACCGCTGATTTCCGACCTGATCTTCAAGGGCGAAGTGGCCGAGATCAAGGAGATCATGAAGCGCTCGCGCGAGCTCGGCATGCAGACCTTCGACCAGGCGCTGTTCGACCTTTACGAAGGCCAGGCGATCACCTTCGAGGATGCGCTGCGCAACGCCGATTCGGTCAACGACTTGAGGCTGCAGATCAAGTTGCACAGCCAGCGCGCGCGCAGCATCGATCTGGCGGCCGGCACCGAGCATCTCACCATCGTGTAGTAGCCTTCGGGCGCACCATTCCAGCGGCCTCTGCGGGGGCCGCTTCGCATTTCAAGGAACACATCGATGAGCAAGACCTACGAACCCACGCCCGCCCGCCGCGTCGCCTTTCTCGGCCTGGGCGTGATGGGCTACCCGATGGCCGGCCATCTCGCCGGTGCGGGTCACCACGTGACGGTCTACAACCGCTCGCCGGCCAAGGCCGCGCAATGGGTTGCCGAGCACGGCCACGCGAGTGCCGCGACGCCGCGCGCGGCGGCCGCGAACGCCGACATCGTGTTCGCCTGCGTCGGCAACGACCATGACCTGCGCTCGGTCGTGCTCGGCGAGCACGGCGCGTTCAAGGGCATGAAACCCGGCGCGGTCTTCGTCGACCACACGACCGCCTCGGCCGAGATCGCGCGCGAGTTGAATGTGGCCGCGCAAGCGTCGAAGCTGCACTTCATCGACGCACCGGTGTCGGGCGGCAACCTCGGCGCGATCAACGGCGCGCTGACCGTGATGTGCGGCGGCGACGCGACCGCGTTCGAGGCGATCAGGCCGGTCGCGATGGCGTTCTCGAAGGCCGTGACCTTGCTCGGCGCGAGCGGCGCCGGCCAGCTCGCGAAAATGGTCAACCAGATCGCGATCGCCGGGCTCGTGCAGGGCTTGGCCGAAGCGATCGCCTTCGGCGAGAAGGCCGGGCTCGACATGAAGGCCGTGCTCGGCGTGATCGGCAAGGGCGCGGCGCAAAGCTGGCAGATGGACAACCGCGGGCCGACGATGGTCGACGACCGCTTCGACTTCGGCTTCGCGGTCGACTGGATGCGCAAAGACCTGGGCCTCGTGCTCGACGAAGCCCGGCGCAACGGTGCGCGCGTGCCGGTGACTGCGCTGGTCGATCAGTTCTATGCCGACATCCAGGCCGACGGTGGCAACAGGCTCGACACGTCGAGCCTGTTGAAACGCCTCCGCTGACGGCGGGCGGCTGAACGCTCAGGGCTTGCCGGAGGCGGGCGTCGAAGCCGGCTTAGGCTGCGTGTCGGCGAGCTCGGCCTCGCTGACGATCTCGAACACACGCACGACTTTTTGCACGCCGCTCACGCCACGTGCGATGTCGGAGGCGCGGCTGGCCTCGCGCTCGGTCACGCGGCCCAACAAGTAGACGATGCCGCGCTCGGTGACCACCTTGTAGGCGTTGACCTGAACGTCTTTCGCATCGACGAAACTGGCCTTGACCTTGCTCGTCAGCAGCGTGTCGTTCGAGCGGTTGCCGAACGACGCGGCGGTGCCCACCGCGACCTCGTTGACGACCGATTTGACGTTCTCGATGCTCGCCGCCGCGCGCTCGACGGCTGCTTTGTCGGCCTCGGCCAGCACCGTGCCGGTCAGCAGCACGACGCGGTTGTAGCTGGTCACGCTGACGCTGCCGCGGTCGCCGATCGCGTCGTTGACTTTTCGGATGCCCTTGAGCTCGATGCCTTGGTCGTCGACCTGCGTGCCCGAGGTGCGGCGGTCGGTCACGACGATCGAGCTGCCGACGATGGCGCCGCCGAGCAGCAGCGGCGCGCAAGCGCCGAGCGTGGTAGCGGCGACGAGGGCCGCGAGCAGCGCGGTCAGGCGCAGTGAAGGGAGGGTGCGTGTCATGTGTTTTCCTGTTCGCCGAGCAATTGCAGATCGACCGCATCGCACAGGCAATGCAGCGTCAGCAGGTGCACCTCTTGAATGCGTGCGGTGCGCTCGTGCGGGACGCAAATGAGCACATCGGTTTCGAGCAGCAGGTCGCGAATCTTGCCGCCCTTGTGGCCGGTGAGTGCGATCACGACCATCTCTTTGGCGCGTGCCGCTTCGATCGCGGCGATCACGTTGTTCGAGTTGCCGCTGGTGCTGATCGCGAGCAGCACGTCGCCGGGCGCGCCGAGCGCTTGCACTTGCTTCGAGAAGATCGAGTTGAAGTCGTAGTCGTTGCCGATCGCGGTCAGGATCGAGCTGTCGGTCGTGAGCGCGATGGCCGCGAGGCCGGGGCGCTCGCGCTCGAAGCGGCCGACGAATTCGGCGGCGAAATGTTGCGCGTCGGCGGCCGAGCCGCCATTGCCGCAGGCCAGCACCTTGCCGCCCGAGGTGATGCTGCCGACAAGGGCGCTGACCGCGTCGGCGATCGGCTTGGCGAGCACTTCGGCGGCGGCGTATTTCAGGTCGGCGCTGTCGAAGAACTGCTGTTGGATTCGTTGTTCAAGCATAGGCGCGGATGATATGACAGCGACTCACCGCGTTGGTTCCCTGCCGCTGGCGAGCCGCGGTGAGCAAGACGAATCACGCGGCGTCGAACGCGCCGCGCAGCCACTCGATGCGGTCGCCGTCGATCGCGACCACATCGAAACGGCACGGCGGCAAGGTGCGCTGCGTGCGCAAGAAGTGCTGCGCCGCGAGGATCAGGCTGCGCTGCTTCGTAGCAGTCACGCTGGCCGCCGCGCCGCCGTGTGAATTGCTGCGCCGCGCGCGCACTTCGGCGAACACCAGCGTGCCGTCGCGTTCACGCAGGACCAGGTCGATCTCGCCGCCGCGCGCGTTCGGCCCGCGTGCGACACGATAATTGCGCTGCACAAGAGTCAGGCCCTGGGCGAGCAGGTGCGCGAGGGCGCGCAACTCAGCGGCATCGCCGCTCTCTTTCTTCGTCGCCGCTTTTGGCGCAACCGCCGTCGCTGCATTCATCGTTTGGAACCCCAGTGACCACACCCGTCGCCTCGTTGATGCTGCAAGCCGCCGCGAGCGCGGCCGGCGCGCAGCACTACCCGCCGGGCGCACTGTACGTGGTGGCCACGCCGATCGGTAACCTCGCCGACATCACGCTGCGCGCGATTCACGTGCTTGCGCTGGTCGACGCGATCGCCTGCGAAGACACACGCCACAGCGGCCCGCTGCTGCGCCAACTCGGCATCGACAGCAAACCGCTGCTCGCGGTGCACGCGCACAACGAACGCGAAGCCGCGGCCGGCGTGCTGCAGCGGCTGGCGCGCGGCGAGCGCGTGGCCTACATCAGCGATGCCGGCACGCCGGCCATCAGCGACCCGGGCGCGGCGCTCGTCGCAGCGGTACAGGCCGCGAGCCATCGCGTGCTGCCGATTCCGGGGGCGAGCAGTTCGGTCGCGGCGTTGAGCGTGGCCGGCGACGCGGTCGGTGGCCCGTTCATGTTCATCGGCTTTCTGCCGCAGAAGGGCGGCGAGCGCGCGCTGGCGTTGAAGCAACTCGCCACGAGCCCGCAGGCGCAGGTGTTGTTCGAGGCCCCGCACCGCATCGACGCACTGGCCGCCGCCTTGGCCGAGGCTTGCGGCGCACGCACGTTGACCGTGTGCCGCGAGCTGACCAAGCAGTTCGAGACCGTGCACACGCTGGCCGCCAACCGATTGCCGGCGTGGCTCGCGGCCGACCCCAACCGCAGCCGCGGTGAGTTCGTGCTCGTCGTGCACGCGCTGGCCGCGATCGTGGACGACACCGCCGCGCCCGCGCATGACGCGACTCTGCGCACCTTGCTCGCCGCGCTGCCGCTGAAGCAGGCCGTTGCGCTCGCCGCCGAGCTGACCGGCGCGCCGCGCAACGCGCTGTACGAACGCGCGCTGGCATTGAAAATTGCCGCCGACGGCGCTTAGTGCAGGGGCAAAGGTGCGGTGAACCGCGCGTCGCAGGGGGCGACTCCTACAATTGCCGAATGTCGTTCAACGCTTCAGGAAGCCGACCCATGATCTCCCGCGAACCCACGATCGAGCGTCTCGCCATTGCGCGCTCGCTGTTGCTCGAACCCTTCGGCCTGACGGACGCAACGCTCGCGAAAGCGCTGGCAACGATTGCCACGCACCGCATCGACGACGCCGACCTCTACTTCCAGTACACGCGCAGCGAAGGCTGGAGCCTGGAAGAAGGCATCGTCAAGAGCGGCAGCTTCGGCATCGACCAGGGCGTGGGCGTGCGTGCGGTGGCGGGTGAGAAGACCGCGTTTGCGTACTCCGACGACATCACCGAAGCCGCGCTGATGGACGCCGCGACGACTGTGCGCACGATCGCTGCGGCCGGCCAGAGCCGCAAGGTGAAAGTGGGCACGAAGCAGAAGGTCGCGAGCAGCCGCGTGCTCTACGCGCCGATGGACCCGATCGCCACGATCGACAGCACGCAGAAGGTCGCGCTGCTCGAGAAGGTCGAGAAGCTCGCGCGTTCCAAAGACCCGCGAATCGTGCAAGTGATGGCGGGTTTGGCCGGTGAGTACGACGTGGTCATGATCGCGCGCGCCGACGGCACGCTCGCCGCCGACGTGCGCCCGCTGGTGCGCCTCAGCGTCACCGTGATCGCCGAGCAAACCATCAACGGTGAGGTGCGCCGCGAGGTCGGTTCGGGCGGCGGCGGCGGGCGCTTCGGCTTCGGCTATTTTCAAGACGACGTGATCGAAAGCTATGTGAGCGACGCCGTTCGCGCTGCGCTCACGAACCTCGAATCGCGGCCTGCCAAGGCCGGCGAGATGAGCGTGGTCCTCGGCTCGGGCTGGCCCGGCATCTTGCTGCACGAGGCCATCGGCCACGGGCTCGAGGGCGACTTCAACCGCAAGGGCTCGAGCGCTTTCAGCGGCATGCTCGGCAAGCGCGTCGCCGCCAAAGGCGTGACCGTGCTCGACGACGGCACGATCCCCGACCGCCGCGGCTCGCTCAACGTCGACGACGAAGGCAACGCCTCGCAGCGCAACGTGCTGATCGAAGACGGCATCCTGAAGGGTTACATCCAGGACTCGATGAACGCGCGGCTCAGTGGCGTTGCGCCCACCGGCAACGGCCGGCGCGAAAGCTATGCCGCGGTGCCGATGCCGCGCATGACCAACACCTACATGCTGGGCGGCGACAAGACCAAGGAAGAGATCGTCGCGGGCTTGAAGCGCGGCCTTTACGCCAGCAACTTCGGCGGCGGCCAGGTCGACATCACGAGCGGCAAATTCGTGTTCTCGGCGAGCGAAGCGTTTTGGGTCGAGAACGGCAGGATCCAGTACCCGGTGAAGGGCGCGACGATCATCGGCAACGGCCCCGATGCGCTCACGCGCGTCAGCATGATCGGCAACGACATGAAGCTCGACCCGGGCGTCGGCGTGTGCGGCAAGGAAGGCCAAAGCGTGCCGGTCGGCGTGGGCCAGCCGACGCTGCGGATCGACCGCTTGACGGTTGGCGGCACGGCGTGAGCGCAGGGCTCGCGGAGTGCCGTGATACATTCGTCTGCATGACATTCCTGGCCACTTATTTCGCGTATTTTTGGAGCTCCCACCGCCCTGCGGCCGGAGAAGCCAGCGCATACGCCGAGTAAAGCGCCAACGAATCTCCGAAAACCGCCGGGCTCACCCCCGGCGGTTTTTTTTCGGCCGCACGAACTCGAACTTTCTTCAGGAGCTACCGACATGCCCAACGCCACGAACACCGCACCCAGCGAGGGTTGGTATGCACACAGCGAACGCACCAGCCAGACCGACGACCAGCGGATCAAGGACGTGACGCCGCTGCCGCCGCCGGAGCACCTGATCCGCTTCTTTCCGATCGCCGGCACGTCCGCCGAAGCGCTGATCAGCGGCACGCGCCAGGCGATCCGCAACATCATGCAGAAGCGGGACGACCGGCTGCTCGTCGTCATGGGGCCGTGTTCGATCCACGACCCGGTCGCCGCAGTCGAATACGCCAGGAAGCTCATGGCCGAGCGCGCGCGATTTGCCGGCACGCTCGAGATCGTGATGCGGGTGTATTTCGAGAAGCCGCGCACGACGGTCGGCTGGAAAGGGCTCATCAACGACCCGTATCTCGACGAGAGCTATCGCATCGACGAAGGCCTGCGCATCGGCCGCCAGCTGCTGCTCGAGATCAACAAGCTCGGCATGCCGGCCGGCAGCGAGTTCCTCGACGTGATCTCGCCGCAGTACCTGGGCGACCTCATCGCCTGGGGCGCGATCGGCGCGCGCACGACCGAGAGCCAGGTGCACCGCGAGCTGGCTTCGGGCCTTTCGGCGCCGATCGGCTTCAAGAACGGCACCGACGGCAACATCAAAATCGCGATCGACGCGATCCAGGCGGCGGCGCGGCCGCATCACTTTTTGTCGGTGCACAAGAACGGGCAGGTCGCGATCGTCGAGACGCGTGGCAACGCCGATTGCCACGTCATCCTGCGTGGCGGCAAGGCGCCGAACTACGACGCGACGAGCGTGGCCGCAGCTTGCAAGGAGATCGAGGCCGCAAAGCTCGATTGCACGCTGATGGTCGACTGCAGCCATGCCAACAGCAGCAAGCAGCACGAGCGCCAGGTCGACGTGGCACGCGACGTGGCGGCGCAGATGAAGGCCGGCAGCCGCTGCATCTTCGGCGTCATGGTCGAGAGCCACTTGCACGCCGGTGCGCAGAAGTTCAGCGCCGGCACGGACGACCCGGCCGCGCTCGCTTATGGCCAGAGCATCACCGACGCCTGCATCGGCTGGGAGCACTCGCTCGAGGTGCTGGCGCTGTTGAGCGACGCGGTCGAAACGCGCGCGGCATTGAGCCACGCGACAACGTAAGCGGCGTAAGGGCGCGCAAGCCTGCTAGCGACTCGGCCCCGATGCGGGTCAAATCGCGGCTGGTTTTCACGCGCGGGACACATTGAATGCTGCATCACTTCGCTTGGCTGCGCCGCTGCGGCCTGATCGCGATCATGGCCCTCGCGGCGACGGCCTCACTGCCGGCCGTGGCCGGGCTGTCGGCGGTCGATCGTGAAGCGATCGAGGCGGCGTTCGCCCGTGCCGATGCGAACGGCGACGGCAAGTTGTCGCGTGACGAGGCGCAGCGATTCCCCGAGATTGCCGCCCGCTTCGACGAACTCGACCGCGACCACGACGGCTTTTTGTCGTTGATCGAGTTCTCGGTCGGCGCGACCCCGCCGGCGCGCTGATCGACTCGGCGCAACCAAGCCGGGCGCCGCTACGGCGTGGTGCCGTCTTGCTTCAGGCTTCGCAACCGCAGCGCGTTCGAGGCCGCCACGGGAGTCGTCGTGTTGGCTTTTGACAGCCACCCCAACGCTTCGCAGCGCAGTGCGGTGCGCTCGGCGGGCAGCAATTCCGCCAACAACATCAGCGCCTCGGCGGCGTTCAGTTCGGCCTCGCGCGCATGGCCCTCGCTCGCGACGAGCGTGCGCAGGGCCGCGACAGCATGCCGCGCTTGGGCCGCGGCCTGATCTCTGGTATCTGGTGTGCCGCCGAGCGCCGCAGACGAGCACGCGCGCCCCGCCCTGACCATCGCGCCGGTGCGGGCCGCATTGGTCCAAGCGCGTTCGTTGGCTGCGGTGCGCTCGGTCGCTTCCCAGTACGCCAGTGCCGTGTCGGATACCTGCAGGGCTTGGGCGTGCAGGCCCATGCCGGCGAGCGCGAAACCCTGCTGCGTGCCGAGTTGCGGCAACTGGCGTGCCCATTTGCTGGCAGGCCCTTCGTCGAGCGCGAGTTGCGCGCCGACGCGTCGTGCGAGCTCGACCGCCTCGAGCGCGGGCGCGAACTCGCCGCGCCGCAGATGCACCACGGCGAGGTGGCTGGCCTCGGTGGCGAGGCCGTCATTCCAGACCCAGGTGGCGGGGTCGTAGACGACGGCGTCGCGCTTGAGTTGCAGCGTTTCCTTCGCGGCGGCCAAGGCCTGGTCGAGCTACTCCATGCGCACATGCACCCGGGCGCGCGCGCCGACGACCACGCCGGTCTGGTTCAGCACATCGGCATACGACTTGGGTTCTTCGGGCCGGCCGGCCGGCGAGGTCGGGTCGTTCGAGCATTGGGCGCTGGTCGAACAGGGGGCGCAGCACCGCTTCGGCGTCGTCGAGTTTGCGCAGGGCTTCGGTGGGCGCGGTGTTGTCGCGCTGCGCAAGCTGTTCGAGCAACTGCGCTTCGAGAATCAGCATGGTGGCGCGCTGCGCGGGCACGCCAACGCGGCCCAGATCATCGGCGTTCGAGAGGTCGGCCCGGGGCCAGTACGGCAGCGCCGAGGTCGAGCTCGGCGATGCCTTCGCGGGGCTTGTCCTGCCCGCGCAGCACCTGTGAGCGGGTGCCATGGGCGCGTGCCGTCCACTGGGCTGGTTTCCAGTCATCGCGACGCCGGGGCAGCAGGTCGGTTGCAATGGCGATGGCCTTGTCGGTGTTGATGCGTGCGGCCTCGGGCTTGCCGAGCGAGAACGCCTGGTCGTTGCCTTGCAGCTCGGCGAGGCGCGCGTAGGTGGTGGCCACGTCGGCCAGCAGTGCCGGGTCACGGTCGGGCGAGCTGGCGAGGCGGTCGAGGCTGCGCAGCACGTTTTGCAGCATGTCTTCCTTGACCTTCATGCCGCCGGGCAGGTAACTCACCGCGTTGCCGAAACGGAACACGAGGTCGCGCGTGATGCTGCGAATGTCGGCGAGGCGGCGCTGTGCCTCGTCGCGCGCAACACGCGCCTCGTGCCCTTGCCAGGCAGCCACACCCAAGCCCGCGGTGAGCGCGAGCACGGCCGCGGCAGCGCCTGACACGGCGGCGGCGAGTGCGTCGACGCTCGCGTAGCGGCTCTCGACCGGCTTCTCGAGCGCCCTCATCAGGAGGTTGTCGAGGTCGCCCTCGAGCCGCTTGCGCGTGGCCAGCCAATGCGGGTCGGCGACGAGGTCGGCGGGCAGGCTGCTCGGCCGCGCCGGCACGTCTTCGAGGACGCTGCGTGCCGCCTCGGCCGGCTTGGTGGCGAGGCGGCCGGTCGGGCGCACATCGGTGAGCAACTGGTACAGCAGCACGCCCAGGCTGTAGAAGTCGGTCGCAGTCGTCACGGGTTCGCCGCGCACCCGCTCGGGGCTGGCGTAATTCGACCTGAAAGGGCGCGCCGTGCCGACGGTGGTGTCTGCATCGGTGCCGTCGAGCGGGTCGAGCGCCTTGGCGATGCCGAAGTCGAGCAGCTTCACTTGGGCCTCGGGTGTGACGAGCACGTTGCCGGGCTTGAGGTCGCGGTGCACGAGCAGGCTGCGGTGGGCGTACGCGACCGCGTCGGTGAGCTGCAGGAAAGAGGGCGATGCGCGCCTCCAGCGGGCGGCCTTGCGCGGCTTCGTCGATGGGCACGCCTTCCATGCACTCCATCACGAAGTAGGGCGGGCCCTCATCGGTGGCGCCGGCATCGAAGAGGCGCGCGATGTGCGGGTGGTTGAGGCGCGAGTGCCTGGCGTTCTTGCGCCAAGCGTTGCAGCACGGCCGCGCTGTCCATGCCGCGTTTGAGCAGCTTGATGGCGGCGCGGCCTTCGAACGAGCCGTCGGCGCGGCGCGCTTCGAACACCTCGCCCATGCCGCCGCTGCCGAGCGGGCGCACGATTTTCCATTCGCCGATGCGTTGGCCGGTGCGCGCCGTAGCGGGTGCATCGTCATCGGCCAGCGGCTGCATCGCCGAGGCGGCCATGAAGTCGAGCGCCGCAGTGAGCGAGACGTTTGGCGTACCGCTTGACTCACTGTTCAGCGCGTCATGGTGGGCCAGCACCGCAGCCTGGGCTGTCGAAAAGGCTCACGGCGCGCGAAATATTTTCGCGCGCTCGGGGCGCACGGCGCAATGCGCGCGAACTACTCCGAGTCGCGCGCGAGTCGCGCGCTCTGCCAGTACACGTCGTCACCGCCGAGCCCGTCGAGGTTCGCGCGGTTGAGCACGCGGGCGAGCACGAACAGCAGGTCGCTGAGCCGGTTGAGGTAGTGGCGCGGTTCGGCGCGCACGGCGCCGGCTGCCTCCGCCGCGGTCAACGCGACCACCGCGCGCTCGGCGCGACGCGCGATCGTGCGGCCCACGTGGGCGAGCGCCGCGCTGCGCGTGCCGGCCGGCAAAATGAACTCTTTCAGCCTCGGCAGCGCCGCGTTGTAGTGCGCGAGCGCCTCGTCGAGCCGCAACACGGCCTCGGCCTTCAGCAGCTCGTAGCCCGGGATCGACAGCTCGCCGCCGAGGTTGAACAGCTCGTGCTGGATCACGCCGAGCAGCTCGCGCACGTCGTCGGGCAAGGGCTCGGCGAGCAGCACGCCGAGCTGCGAGTTGAGTTCGTCGACCTCGCCCATCGCGTGCACGCGCAGGTGGTCTTTGGGCACGCGGGTGCCGTCGCCGAGGCCTGTCGTGCCGTCGTCGCCGGTGCGGGTTGCAATTTGGGTGAGTCGATTGGCCATGGCAGGATGCTAGGGCATCGTCAGTCGTGCTGGCTTCGGTATTGGCACAATGTTCGACGGGCTGCCGCTGAGCGACCCTGGAGATCCGCCATGAACGCACCACTGCCTGCCCACTTGCTGCCCCGGCTTGAACCGCGCCCGGTGCCAGCCGCGATGCTCGACGCGCTGCGGGCGCAGTTCGGCACGCGCTGCTCGACCGCGCTCGCGGTGCGCGAGCAGCACGGCCGCGACGAGTCGCCGATCGACGCGCCGCCCCCCGAAGCGGTCGTCTACTGCGAAAGCACTGACGACGTGGCGGCGGTCGTGAGGCTTGCCGACCACTACGCAGTGCCGGTGATCCCGTTCGGCGTCGGCTCGTCGCTCGAAGGGCATTTGCTGGCGGTGCAGGGTGGCATCAGCATCGATTTGTCTCGCATGAACAAGATCGTTGCGATGCAGCCCGAAGACTTGACGGTGACGGTGCAGGCGGGCGTCACGCGCATGCAGCTGAACAACGAGATCCGCCACACGGGCCTGTTCTTCCCGATCGATCCGGGCGCGGATGCCAGCCTCGGCGGGATGAGCGCGACGCGCGCCAGCGGCACGAACGCGGTGCGCTACGGCACGATGCGTGAAAACGTACTGGGCTTGACGGTCGTCACCGCAAACGGCGAGACCATCCGCACCGGAACGCGTGCGCGCAAGTCATCGGCCGGCTACGACTTGACGCGGTTGATGGTCGGCAGCGAAGGCACGCTCGGCGTGATGACCGAGATCACGCTGCGGCTGTACCCGCTGCCCGAGGCCTTGCTGGCCGCGACCTGCACCTTCCCGAGCATCGACGCGGCGGTGCGCACGACGATCCAGATCATCCAGATGGGCATTCCGATCGCGCGCTGCGAGTTGCTCGATGTGCACGCGGTGCGCGCCGTGAACCGCCACGACAAACTCACGCTGACCGAAGCGCCAATGCTGCTGATGGAGTTCCACGGCAGTGTGGCAAGCGTGAAGGAACAGTCGGCGACCGTGCAAGACATCGCCGACGAGTTCGGCGGCGCCGGGTTCCAGTGGGCGACGACGCCCGAAGAGCGCACCAGGCTCTGGACGGCGCGCCACCACGCGTATTTCGCCGGCGCGCAGATGAAGCCGGGCTGCCGCACCGTGACCACCGACACCTGCGTGCCGATCTCGCGCCTGGCCGAGTGCGTGACGGCCGCGTCCGACGCCGCGACCGCCGCCGGCATGCAGCACTACATCGTCGGGCACGTGGGCGACGGCAACTTCCACATCGCGTACCTGGTCGATCCGAAGGTTCCGGCCGAGCGCGAATTGGCCGAGAAGCTGAACCTGGAGTTGGTGCAGCGTGCGATCGATGTGCAAGGCACCTGCAGCGGTGAGCACGGCATCGGGCTGCACAAGATGGGCTTCCTCGTCGACGAGGCGGGTGCTGGCGCGATCGAGATGATGCGCGCGGTCAAGCGTGCGCTCGACCCGAAGAACATCATGAATCCGGGGAAAATTTTCGCGCTTTAGTTTTGCGGTGCCGGTGCCGGCACCGACAAGGTCTGCTGGCTCGTACCCGAGCCGTCGACGCTTTCAAGGTAAACGCCGAAACCCCACAGCCGCGCCACGTGCTTGAGCACTTCTTGCGCACCTTCGTGCAGCGGCCGGTTGTTGTGCCGCGTGTGCCGCAAGGTCAACGAACGATCGCCGCGCAGGTTCACGTTCCAGACCTGGATGTCGGGTTCGCGCGAGCTGAGGTCGTATTGCTTGGCGAGCGCCTCGCGCAACCGCTTGAATCCCGACGGGTCGTGGATCGCCGAGACCTGCAGCTTCTCGGCCTTATCGTCGTCGAGGATCGCGAACAGCCGCAGGTCGCGCATCAGCTTGGGCGAGAGGTACTGGCCGACGAAGCTCTCATCCTTGAAGTTGCGCATCGCATGGTCGAGCGTTGGCAACCAGGGCTGGCCGGCGATGTTCGGAAACCACTCACGGTCCTCATCGGTCGGTTGCTCGCAAATGCGCTTGATGTCGGTGTACATCGCGAAGCCGAGCGCATACGGGTTGATGCCGCTGTAGGCACGGTGGCCGAGCGGCGGCTGGTACACCACGTTCGTGTGCGACTTGAGCCACTCGATCATCACGCCGTCTGTCAGGTACCCGTCGTCGTACATCGTGTTGAGCAGGTGGTGGTGCCAGAACGTGGCCCAACCTTCGTTCATCACCTGCGTTTGCCGCTGCGGGTAGAAATACTGCGCGATCTTGCGCACGATGCGCACGATCTCGCGCTGCCAGGGTTCGAGCAGCGGCGCGTTCTTTTCGATGAAGTACAGGATGTTTTCTTGCAGCTCGGCCGGAAAGCGTTTCGCATCGGTCGCTTCGCCGGGCTTCTCGGCCTTCTTCGGCAGCGTGCGCCAGATGTCGTTGACCTGCGACTGCGCATGTTCGAGGCGGTCTTTGCGGCGCGCAAGTTCTTCGGCGAACGAGAGTTTGCTTGGCCGGCGATAGCGGTCGACGCCGTAGGTCTGCAGCGCGTGGCAACTGTCGAGCAATTCTTCGACCGGCCCGAGGCCGTGCTTCTCTTCGCACTCGGCGATGTAGTTCTTCGAGTAGACGAGGTAGTCGATGATCGACGACGCATCGGTCCAGAGCTTGAACAGGTAATTGCCCTTGAAGAAGCTGTTGTGGCCGTAAGCGGCATGCGCGATCACGAGCGCCTGCATGGCGGTCGTGTTCTCCTCCATCAGGTAGCTGATGCAGGGGTCGGAGTTGATGACGATCTCGTAGGCCAGGCCCATGTGACCACGCTTGTAGTTCTTCTCGTTCGAGATGAATTCCTTGCCGTAGCTCCAATGGCGGTAGTTCACCGGCATGCCCACCGAGGCGTAGGCGTCCATCATCTGCTCGGCCGTGATGATCTCGAGCTGGTTCGCGTAGGTGTCGAGGCCGAAGCGCTGCGCGGTCGCGCGAATCGCCTCGTGGTACTGCTCGATCAGCTCGAAGGTCCAGTCGCTCGGGTCGGGCAGTGGCGCCGCCGGGCGCGGGCCAGGCGGGCGCGCCCACTGCAGCGGTCCGGCCTCGGCCTTGCGCCGATCGTGAGGGTACGGCGCGGGCGCCGCGACCGTCACTCGCCGTTCGCCAGGGAAGCCGCTCATGGTGTCTCCTTGTTCAAGATGTGACTCCTTCCTTCTTGAACAACTCGCGGAACACCGGGTAGATCTGCGAGGCCTGCGTGACCTTGCGCATCGCGAACGCCGGATGCGTTTCTTGCAGCCGCGAATATTCTTCCCAGAGGTTTTGCTCTTCTTCGGCCACCTGCACATAGGCGAAGTAGCGGCACACCGGCAGCAGGCTGTCGGTCAGCAACTCGCGGCAGCGGCCACTGTCGTGGTGCCAGTTGTCGCCGTCGCTTGCTTGCGCGCCGTAGATGTTCCATTCGGCCGGGGAGTAGCGCGCCTTGATGATCTCGTCCATCAACACGAGCGCGCTCGACACCACCGTGCCGCCGGTCTCGCGGGCGTGAAAGAAGTTTTCTTCGTCGACCTCTTGCGCCTGCGTGTGGTGGCGAATGAAGACGAGCTCGATCTTGTCGTAATGGCGGGTAAGAAAAAGATAGAGCAGGATAAAGAAGCGCTTCGACAACTCCTTGCGCGCTTCGTCCATCGAGCCCGACACATCCATCAGGCAGAACATCACCGCCTTGGTGGTGGGCACCGGCACCCGCACGCGGCTGCGAAAGCGCAGGTCGATCGGGTCGAGGTACGGAATGCGCGCGAGGCGGTTCTTCAACGTGTCGATGCGCAGTTGCAGGTCGTCGCGGTGCGCGTCGCGCAACGCGCCCGCGGGTTCGGCGAGCACCGCGACGAGTTGTTCTTCGAGCTCGCGCAGTTCCCCGCGTGAACTCGCGCCGATCGCGAGCCGCCGGCCGATCGCGCCGCGCATCGATCGCACCACGCTCAGGTTGCTCGGCGTGCCGTCGCTGACGAAGCCGGCGCGATGGCTCTTGAACTCGGGTGTCTCGGCGAGCTGTGTTTGCGTCATGCGTGGCAGCGCGAGGTCGTCGAAGAAGATCTGCATGAACTCTTCTTTGGTGAGGTGAAAGACGAAGTCGTCTTCACCATCGCCCGAGTCACCGGCTTCACCTTTGCCGCTGCCCTTGCCGCCGGCACCTTTTTGCCGCTCGATCTGGTCGCCGGCCACGTACTCCTGGTTGCCCGGGTGCACCATTTCGCGCGTGCCGCCGGGGCCGTGGCCGAATGTAGGTTCGTTGATGTCGCGCTTGGGAATGCGGATGTCTTCGCCGCGCTCCATGTCGCGGATGCCGCGGCCGTCGACAGCCCGCCGCACGGCATCGCGCACTTGGCTATGGTGGCGGCGCAAGAAGCGCTCGCGGTTGCCGATCGACTTGTTTTTCCCCGCCAAGCGTCGATCGATGATCTGCTGAAGCATGAATTCTCCGGTGATCGCTGGTTGGGATCAGCTGCTCTTGCGCACCCGCAGATACCACTCGCAGAGAAGTCGAACCTGCTTGGCCGTGTAGCCCTTCTCGACCATCCGGTTGACGAAGTTCTCGTGCTTCTTCGCTTCGTCAGCGCTTGCCTTGGCGTTGAAGCTGATCACCGGCAGCAGCTCTTCGGTGTTCGAGAACATCTTCTTCTCGATCACGGTGCGCAGTTTTTCGTAGCTGGTCCAGAGCGGGTTCTTGCCGGCGTTGCTGGCGCGCGCGCGCAGCACGAAATTAACAATCTCGTTGCGAAAGTCCTTCGGGTTGCTGATGCCCGCCGGCTTTTCGATCTTCTCGAGTTCGGCGTTGAGCGAGCCGCGGTCGAAGACTTCGCCGGTGTCGGTGTCGCGGTATTCCTGGTCCTGGATCCAGTAGTCGGCGTAGGTCACGTAGCGGTCGAAGATGTTCTGGCCGTACTCGCTGTAGCTCTCGAGGTAGGCGGTCTGGATTTCCTTGCCGATGAACTCGGCGTAACGCGCCGACAGGTGTTCTTTGATGAAGCCAAGGTACTTCTGCTCGGTCTCGGCGGGGAATTGCTCGCGCTCGATTTGCTGCTCCAGCACGTACATCAAATGCACCGGATTCGCCGCGACTTCGGCCGGGTCGAAGTTGAAGACCTTCGACAGAATCTTGAACGCGAAGCGCGTCGAGACGCCCGCCATGCCTTCGTCGACACCGGCGTAATCGCGGTACTCCTGGTAGCTCTTGGCGCGGGGGTCGGTGTCTTTTAGGTTCTCGCCGTCGTAGATCTGCATCTTCGAATAGAGCGACGAGTTCTCGGGCTCCTTCAGGCGCGTGAGCATCGCGAACTGGCTCATCATTTTGAGCGTGCCGGGCGCGCACTTCGCTTCGGCCAACGACGATCCGCGGAGCAATTTCTCGTAGATCTTCACCTCTTCCGAGACCCGCAAGCAATAGGGCACTTTGACGATGTAGATGCGGTCGAGGAAGGCTTCGTTGTTCTTGTTGTTGCGGAAGGTCTTCCACTCGCTCTCGTTGCTGTGCGCGAGCACGATGCCGTCGAACGGGATCGCACCGAAACCTTCGGTGCCTTTGAAGTTACCTTCTTGCGTGGCGGTCAGCAACGGGTGCAGCACCTTGATCGGCGCCTTGAACATCTCGACGAATTCGAGCAAGCCCTGGTTCGCGAGGCACAGGCCGCCCGAAAAGCTGTAGGCGTCGGGGTCGTCTTGCGCATAGGTTTCGAGCTTGCGAATGTCGACCTTGCCGACGAGTGCGGAGATGTCTTGGTTGTTCTCGTCGCCCGGCTCGGTCTTGGCGACGCCGACTTGACGCAGCACGCTCGGGTGCCGCTTGACGACCTTGAATTTGCGAATGTCGCCGCCGAAGTCTTCGAGGCGCTTGACGGCCCACGGGCTCATGATGCGGTTGAGATAGCGCGCCGGAATGCCGTATTCTTTTTCGAGCAACGGGCCGTCCTCCAGCGTATCGAACAGACCGAGCGGTGACTCGTTCACCGGCGAGCCCTTGATCGCGTAGAACGGCACCTGCTCCATCAGCAGTTTCAAGCGCTCGGCGATCGAGCTTTTGCCACCGCCCACCGGGCCGAGCAAATAGAGGATCTGCTTCTTTTCTTCGAGCCCTTGCGCAGCATGACGGAAGTACGAAACGACCTGTTCGATCGCGTCTTCCATGCCGTAGAACTCGGCGAACGCGGGGTAGATCTTGATGATCTTGTTCGCGAACAAGCGCGACATGCGTGGATCGTTGCGCGTGTCGACGAACTTGGGTTCACCGATCGCCTTGAGCATGCGCTCGGCCGCGCTCGCGTAGGCGACGGGGTTGCGTTTGCACTCGGCGAGGTAGTCCTCGATCGAGAGTTCTTCTTCGCGGCTGCGCTCGAAGCGAGCGGCGAAGTTGCTGATCACGTCCATGCTGATCTCCTGTGCAGTTGCCAAGGAGACGTTGAGGGCAAGTACGGTGGCCGTTCAACGTCTGGGGGAAGTTCTGATGACACCCGGTGGGCGCCATCAGAGCTTTCCGTCGTCAGCGGATCATGTGACTCAAGCTTCGTTCATTCTGCGCCAGCCGGTCTTTGGAGTACACGGTTCAAGGCCATCCATTTCAGTGGCAAAAGCAACGCTACCCGTTTAGCAAACAACGTGCCGATGAAGCGTTCGTTGACCTTGATACGTTGCAAACCGTGGGCGGATGCACGAAGTTTCGAGGCTCGAGTTCAGCGTTGCGTGAGCCCGAGTCTATTGAGCAGCCCATTGAGTTCGTCGAGCGAGCCGAATGCGATCGATATCTCGCCTTGCTCGCCGAGTTTGGTCCGCTTTTTGATGCGAATCTCGACCGCCGCCGTCAACGCATCCGACAGTTCTTGCTCGATGCGCTGCAGGTCGCGCGGCTTCTCGTGCCGGGCACGCAGCAGTGGTGCGTGCCGGCCCGAACTCGCGCTTGCGCGTGCGACCAGTTTTTCGGCCTCGCGCACCGAGAGCTTCTTCGCGACGATCTCGCTCGCACTCAGGATTTGCTGTGCGCCTTCGAGCGGCAGCAGCGCACGCGCGTGGCCCATGTCGATGTCGCCGGCCATCAACATTTGCTGCACCGGCTCGGTGAGGTTGAGCAGGCGCAACAAGTTGCTCGCCGCGCTGCGCGATCGGCCGACGGCTTTGGCCGCCGTCTCGTGCGTGAGGCCGAATTCGTCGGTCAGGCGTTTGAGGCCTCGCGCTTCTTCGAGCGGGTTAAGGTCTTCGCGCTGGATGTTCTCGATCAGCGCCATCGCGGCGGCAGCTTCATCCGGCACGTCGCGCACGAGCACTGGCACGTCGTCGAGCCCGGCGAGCTTGGCGGCGCGCACACGACGCTCGCCGGCGATGATTTCGTACCGGTCTGGTCCGACCGATCGAACCAAAATTGGCTGCATCACGCCTTGCGCTTTGATGCTTTCGGCGAGCTCGTACAGCGAGCCTTCGTCCATGCGCGTGCGCGGCTGGTATTTGCCGGGTTGAAGCTGCGCAAGCTTCAACACATGCGGCAGACCGTCGCTGACGGTTGCGGGCGCATCGCCGGCTTCTTTGACGCGTGGGCCGAGCAGTGCTTCGAGGCCGAGGCCGAGGCCTTTGGGTTTCTTGGTGACCATTGGGCGATTGTCAGCGATCAAATCTGGAGCGTTGGCAAGAGCGCCCAGCCCTGCGGCCAATCGCCGAGGCCCGATTCGCCGTTGACGTGCCCGCAGCGGCCGATGTCGAAAGCGACAGCGCCCCAGCCGCCGGCCATTTTCTCGGCGCGTTCGGGCGCGCAAAAGGGGTCGTCGCTGCTGATCACCGCCAGGCTGCCGAAGGACAGGCGTTCGCGCACGATCGGCCGCCAGTTGAACAGGTTGGGCGGCATGTCGTCGCGCTCGGTATCGGGCGGGGCGACCAGCAGGGCGGCGTGCACACGTGCGGTGTGTTGTGAGTGCGCGGCCCACGCGGCGACCAGGTGGCAGCCGAGGCTGTGCGCGATCAGCACGGCAGGCGCGTCGGATTCGAGCAGCACCTCGTCGAGCCGCGCCATCCAGTCGCCGCGTTTGGGCCAGAGCCAGTCGGCCTGCTCGACGCGGCGGCAGCCGTGCAGCGCCTCCCAGCGGGTTTGCCAATGTGCTGCATCGGAGTCGAGCCAGCCCGGCAGCAGCAAAAAGCGGGTGTCGGCGGTGGTCTCGTGGGTCATCGGCGTGCTTTATCCTCGGTTGCTGTTTCGAGAGGACCAAAGATGGTGACCCTTGCGTTTGTCGACGGTCAGGAAGGCACGACCGGGCTGCGGATTCACGAGTATCTCGCGCAGCGAGACGACATCGAAGTGCTGCGCATACATGCCGACAAGCGCAAGGATGCCGGCGAGCGAGCGCGCCTGCTGAATGCCGCCGACGTGGCGTTTTTGTGCCTGCCCGACGTGGCCGCGAAAGAAGCGGCCGCGCTCGTCACGAACCCGAACACCTGCCTGATCGACGCGAGCACCGCGCACCGCACGGCGCCGGGCTGGGCGTTTGGCCTGCCGGAGTTGGCACCGTCGCAGCGCGCGTTGATCCGCCAGTCCAAGCGCATTTCGAACCCGGGTTGCCACGCTTCGGCTTTCATCCTGCTGCTGCGGCCACTCGTCGATGCGGGTCTGGTGCCGGCTGGGCTGGCGGTTTCGGGCAGTTCGATCACCGGCTACTCGGGCGGCGGCAAAAAGATGATCGAGCAGTACGAAGCCGGCGGCGATTCGCGCCTCGATGCGCCGCGCCCTTATGCACTCGGTCTCGGGCACAAACACGTGGGCGAGATGGCGACCCACAGCGGCCTGGCGACGCGACCGATCTTTCTGCCGGTCGTCGGCAAGTTTTACAAAGGTTTGTCGGTAAGCGTGCCCTTACATCTTTCGATGTTGAAGCCCAGTACGACGCCCGAGGCGGTGCACGCTGCCTTCGAGCAGCGCTATGCCAGCGAGCGCTTCGTCCGCGTCATGCCGCTTCGCGACCCGGCGTCGCTGGCCGACGGTTACTTCGACGTTCAGGCTTGCAACGACACCAATCGTGTCGACATCTTCGTGTTCGCGAACGACACGCAAGTGGTGCTGATGGCGCGGCTCGACAACCTCGGCAAGGGCGCCAGTGGCGCCGCGGTGCAGTCGATGAACGTGCACCTCGGGATCGACGAAGGCAGGGGCCTGTGAGCCGGCGCTGATCGATCAGGCAGCCGACGGATCGCGCGTGCGGTAGTGGTACGCGTAGGCGTAGGTGAACCCGAGGCGCAAGTAGATCGAACGCGCGGCGTGGTTGTCTCCGTCGACCTGCAGGTAGGCATGACGCGCGCCGCGCAAGCGCGCTTGCGTGAGCAAGTGCTTGCACAGCGTGCCGGCCAAACCTCGCCCACGTGCCGCCTCGGTGGTGAACACGTCGTAGAGCCCGACGAGATCGTCTTCGATCGCGAACTGTCCGCACGCGACGGGCTCGCTGTTAGCAAGCAGCTCGAAACCGAAATGCGCCACCGGTGAGTTCAGCAATCGTTGGGCGTGGGCCTGGCGTTGCCCGAACGGCGAGCCGCGGAACCCGCCGACGCGTTGCGCGAAGGCTTCAGCGCCGATCGATCGGATCGCCAGGCTGTTGTCGTTTGCCTGCCCCTCGAACGCGGGCAGGCTGGCCAGCGCCATCACCTGCGTGTCGTCGAAGTGCCGGAAACCTTGCGCGGCCAGCAGCGCGTCGAGCCCGGTTGGCGACGTGAACGGCGTGATGCGCACGATCAATGGCAGCTCGGCCTCGGCAAACACCCGCGCGCACGCGGCTAGCCGCTCTTGCACCGGCAAGCGCCCGGACGCGACTGCGTTGACGCAGCGTGCCCGCTTCGCCTTGCCCGGCGAGAAGCGCACGAGCCAGCCGTCAATCCAGCACTGCTGCGGCGGCGCGCTGGCGTTCAGCCCGGCATCTTCGATGCGCGACAGCAGGCTCGCGTCAAAGGCGGGATTGAGCGCGCCGTCGGCCATCGTTGTCAAGCGATCGAGCTGACCTTGGCGGTGGCAGCGGTTGCGGGCTCGCCCAGCCGGGCCGACATTTCCTTGGCGAACTCGACGAACGCGACCGCACCTTTTGAGTCGGGGTCGAACACCACGCCGGGCAGGCCGTAGCTGGGCGCCTCTGCCAGGCGCACGTTGCGCGGGATGACGGTGTTGAACACCTTGTCGCCGAAGTGCGTCTTTAATTGCTCGCTGACCTGCTGCTGCAACGTGATGCGCGGGTCGAACATCACGCGCAGCAGGCCGATGATTTCGAGATCGGGGTTCAGGTTTGAGTGCACCTGCTTGATGGTGTTGACAAGGTCACTCAGGCCTTCGAGCGCGAAATACTCGCATTGCATCGGCACGACAACGCCATGGGCGCTGCACAGGCCGTTCAACGTCAGAAGGCTGAGCGAGGGCGGGCAGTCGATCAGCACGAAGTCGTATTCGGCGTCGACCGCTTTCAGCGCGCCTTTCATCCGCTTGTCGCGCCGCTCGAGCGCCACCAGTTCCACCTCGGCGCCGGCCAGGTCGCGGTTGGCGCCGAGCACGTCGTACCCGGCCTTGGTGTTGACTTGGCGCGCTTCGGCGATCGTGGCATTTTCGAGCAGCACGTCGTAGACCGTGAGTTCGAGGGCGCGCTTGTCGACGCCCGAACCCATGGTTGCGTTGCCTTGCGGATCGAGGTCGACCACGAGCACGCGCTTGCCGATTTGCGCCAGCCCGGCGGCGAGGTTCACGGTCGTGGTGGTTTTGCCGACGCCGCCCTTTTGATTGGCGATGCAGAAGATTCTGGCCATAGGCGCTCGGAGTTGAAAAAAATGGCGGAAGCTTCCTTCGAATTATAGGGAGCGGCTTCGTGGCCGCCGAGCCGGTTTCAGTGCGCCGGACGCATCCATGCGATGCACCGGTCGGCATCCAGCCCTGGAACAGCGATTTGTTCCACGTGAAACACATCGACCGCATCGGACAGCAAAGCGAGTTCGTCGGTTGGCACCTTGCCTTTCATCGCCATCCAGACGCCGACAGGCAGGAGGTGATGGCGGGTCAACCGGGTGAAGTCGCCCAGCGACGCGAAGGCGCGCGAAGTCACGACATCGAAGGGCGCTGCCTTGAGCTGCTCGACGCGTGCGTGTTGCGAATGCAGGTTCGGCAAGCGCAACTCGCTGGCCACCTGCTGAACGAAAGCGGCTTTCTTGCCGACCGTGTCGACGCAGGTCACGTCGATCAGCGGGTCGATGATCGCAATCACCACACCGGGCAGACCGCCGCCGCTGCCGACATCGAGCAGCCGCGCCGGCAGAGCGCTAATTTTGCCCCGCAGCGGCTCGATCACTGCGAGGCAATCCACCAAATGTTGGACGAGCATCTGCGCTGGATCGCGAACCGCGGTGAGGTTGTAGTGCGCGTTCCATCGTCGCAGCAGTGTGAGGAAGGCAAGCAAGGCGTCTGCCTGCGCTCCAGACACGTCCAGCGCCAGTTGCGTGATGGCGGCACGCAAGGCCGGTTGAAGCGATTCGATCGCTGGATCCATCAATGCGCGGTTGTCGCGTCGGTCGAGGGCAGCGTCGAAAAGCCTTTGAACCGGCCCTTTTTCAGGTGAACCAGCAGCAACGACACAGCGGCCGGCGTGATGCCGGACAAGCGCGAGGCATGGCCCAAGGTTTCCGGGCGGTGCTGGCTCAACCGCTGGCGCGCTTCGAACGACAGCGCAGTCACCTGCGCATAGTCGATCTCGTCGGGCAAGCGAAGCGATTCGTATGACGCCGCGCGCTCGACGTCGCGGTTTTGCTTGTCGATATAACCAGCGTATTTGATGCTGATCTGTGTCTGCTCGATGACCGAGTCGGCCAACAGCGGGCCGAGTTCTGCACGCAGTGTTTCACGTGAAACAGCGGCGTCGGGCCGGGCGATAGAGGCAATCTCGGCAATGTCATCGAAATCCACATCCGGCCGCTTCAGCAGTTCGGCCAAGCTGTACTCGTGCTCGATCGGCGCGCCGAGCAACCGGGTCGCATCGGCGGGCGGCAGGGCGCTCGGGTGCACCCAGGTCGAGCGCATGAACTCCATCTCCCGCGCGACCGCATCGCGCTTGCGGTTGAAGGCCGCCCAGCGCACGTCGTCGACCAAGCCCATCGCGCGGCCGGCGTCCGTCAGACGCATGTCGGCGTTGTCTTCGCGCAGCTGTAGGCGGAACTCGGCCCGGCTGGTGAACATGCGGTATGGCTCGGTCACGCCTTTGGTAATCAGGTCGTCGACCAATACGCCGAGGTAGGCTTGGTCGCGGCGGGGCAGCCACGGCTCAGCGCCGCGAACCTGCAGTGCGGCGTTGATGCCGGCGAACAGGCCTTGCGCGGCCGCTTCTTCATAGCCGGTCGTGCCGTTAATTTGCCCAGCGAAAAACAACCCGCTTATCGAACGCGTCTCGAAGCTGGCTTTTAGCTCGCGCGGGTCGAAGTAGTCGTATTCGATTGCGTAGCCGGGTCGCAGGATGTGGGCCCTCTCCAGCCCGACCATGCTGCGCACCGCGGCGAGTTGAACGTCGAACGGCAGCGAGGTCGAGATGCCGTTCGGGTAGAACTCGTGCGTCGTCAGGCCCTCGGGTTCGAGAAAGATCTGGTGCGAATCCCTGTCGGCGAACCGGTTCACCTTGTCTTCGATGCTCGGGCAGTAGCGCGGGCCGACGCCGTCGATCAGCCCGGTGAACATCGGGCTGCGGTCGAAGCCGGCGCGGATGATCTCGTGCGTGCGCGCGTTGGTGTGCGTGATCCAGCACGGCACTTGCCGCGGGTGCTGCGCGGCGCTGCCCATGAAGCTGAACACCGGCACGGGGTCGGCGTCACCCGGTTGCTCTGACAGCTTGCCGAAGTCGATCGAGCGGCCGTCGAGGCGTGGTGGCGTGCCTGTCTTGAGCCGCCCTTGAGGCAACTTCAACTCTTTGAGCCGGGCCGACAACGCGACGGCGGGCGGGTCGCCCGCGCGCCCGGCGCTGTGGCTTTGTAGGCCAACGTGAATCTTGCCGTCGAGAAAAGTGCCGGCCGTGAGCACGACCGACCGCGACTTGAAGCGAATGCCCACTTGCGTGACAGCACCTGCGATCCGGTCACCTTCCAAGATCAAGTCATCGCACGCGCCTTGAAACAGCCACAAGTTGGGCTGGTTCTCGAGGCGCTGCCGGATCGCCGCCTTGTACAAAACCCGGTCGGCCTGGGCACGCGTTGCACGCACGGCCGGGCCTTTCGAACCGTTCAGGATGCGGAACTGGATGCCCGCTTCGTCGGTCGCTGCGGCCATCGCGCCGCCGAGCGCATCGACTTCCTTGACGAGGTGGCCTTTGCCGATCCCGCCGATCGACGGGTTGCAGCTCATCTGGCCGAGCGTCTCGATGTTGTGGGTCAGCAGCAATGTGGCTGCGCCCATGCGCGCCGAGGCGAGCGCCGCTTCGGTGCCGGCATGGCCGCCGCCGATCACGAGCACATCGAATTCTTTCGGGAACAACATCGTCTTGCCTGATTTTTGAGCAGACGGGATTGTAGGCAGCCGCGTCCGATACGTCACCCGCAGGGACGGCGGCAGCGTGCATTGCGACGATCGTTACCGTTACCTATCAGGCCGGCCGCAGCATCTCGATGTGCGCGATCCCGTCTTCGAGGTACGGCAAGCCGACAGCGGTGAAGCCGAAGCCCGCATAGAAGCGCTCCAGCCGACTTTGCGCCGAGATGCGAATGCCTTGGCCTGGGAACGCCTCGCTGCAATGCGCGACCGCGAGCCGCACGAGCTCGCGGCCGAGCCCGGTGCCACGTGCGGCGCTCATGGTGATCACGCGACCGATCGACGGCTCGGCGTACTTGAGGCCCGGGTGCACGACTCGCGCGTAAGCGAGCGGCAGCGTGCGGTCCTCCGACCACGCGGCGAGGTGGAAGGCGTGCGCGTCGACGCCGTCCGCATCGAGGTAGACGCAGTTTTGCTCAAGGCAGAAGACCAGTTGGCGCGCCATGTAGATCGCCTGCAGCTCGAAAACATCGAGCGCGTCGAAGCGACACCAGCGCCAGAGCAGCGGGGAGGGCGTCGTCGACATTTCAGCGCACGGCCGCACTGCGCAGCGTGCGCGCGACGAACCACACGCTGCCCGCCGCCAGCAGCGCACAAATCGCTGTCGGCACGGCGAGCTGTTCGAGCGTGAAGGCCTCGCCTTTGAGCACATGCGTCATCAACAGGTTTTGCGCCAGCGCCGGCACCCACAGGTACCACGGCGATTCTTCGCCGAGGCTGAACACATTGATCAGCGGCAGCAGCGAGGCCGCGAGCATCACGACCGTCGTGCTCGCCTGCGCCTCCTTGAAAGTCTTGCAGCGGATCGCCACCGCCATCAGCAAGGCCGACACGGCGGCGGCGAAGGGCAGCAGCACGACGAGAAACAGCAACACCTCGTGCACGCCGTACTGGAACATTGCCGCCAGCGTGTCGCTGCGCAACAGCCACTGGCCAGGCAGGAAGCTGAAGCACGCCAGCACCGCGATCAGCATGCCGACGCTCGCGACGGCGCCCCACTTGCCGAGCACCAGCACCCAGCGCTCGGCCGGGTTCATCAGCAGCGGTTCGAGCGAGCCGCGCTCGCGTTCGCCGGCGGTGGTGTCGAGGGCCGCGTTGAGTGCGCCGGTCAGCACCGCCATCAACACGAAGAACGGCAGAATGCCGGTGATTTGCGTGGCGCGCGTTTGCGTGCTCGCGAGGTCGCGATCGGCCACTCGAATCGGTTCGAGCGCATCGGGCGAGACGCCACGCAGCGCGAGCGTGAGCGTCGCGCGTTCGCGGCTGAAGCCTTCGAGCAGACGCGAGACGCGCCCGGCGCTGGCCTGCGAGCGCTGGTTCGCGCTGTCGGAGACGATCTCGATGATCGGCGCTTCGCCACGCACCAGCGCCGCCTCGAAATCATCCGGCACGACGACGACCGCATCGGCCAGCGTCGCTTGGCGCAGTTGCTGCTCGTAGTTGGCCGGCGCGGGCTTGACGGTGTAGGTCTGGCGCGCAAGAAAGTTGACCAACGTGGGCGCACGGTCGATGCCGGCGAAGACGACCTCGCGTTGCTCGGCGTTCGCTTCGAGCGAGGCCACGAGCCCTGAGATCGCGAGCAGCACCAGCGGGCCCATCAGCACCGACGAGGCAAGCACGGCCATCATCGTGCGGCGGTCGCGCAGTGCGTCGACGATCTCCTTGCGGTAGATCGTCCAGAGCGTCATCAGGCGATTCATGCCGCCACCCCCTGCGCTTGCTCTTCGGCGAACGCGAGCTTCACGAAGGCCTCTTCGAAGTCGTCTTCGCGCGTTTGCGCGAGCAACTCGGGCACCGTGCCGGTCGCGACAGTGCGGCCGTGCGCGACGACGACGACGCTGTCGCACAGCCGCTCGACCTCTTGCATGATGTGGGTCGAAAACACGATGCACTTCGCGCCGCCGGCGGGCGTGCGCAGCCAGCGCAGGCTCTCGCGCAGTGCGCGCGTGGCGAGCACGTCGAGGCCGTTGGTCGGCTCGTCGAGCACGATGTTGGCGGGGTCGTGAACCAGCGCGCGCGCCAACGCGGTTTTCATGCGCTCGCCCTGGCTGAAGCCTTCGGTGCGGCGGTCGAGCAGGGCGCGCATGTCGAACATGTCGGCGAGCGCCTCAGCTCGCGCGTTAGCGGTGTCGTGCGCCATGCCTTGCAGCCGGCCGTAGTAGGCGATGTTCTCGCGCGCAGTCAGCCGTGGGTAGAGACCGCGCGCGTCGGAGAGAACACCCATGCGCGCGAGTGCTTCGCGCGGTCGTGCGCTCACGTCGATGCCGTCGACGCTGATTCGGCCGGCGTCGGCCGGGATCAATGCGGCGAGCATCCGCAGCGTCGTCGTTTTGCCGGCGCCGTTCGGGCCGAGCAGGCCGGTGATGTGGCCGTCGGGCGCATGCAGGTTCACGTCTTTCACGGCCTGCACGACCCGCGGCGGGCTGCGCTTCAGCGTGAATGTTTTCTGGCCACTGGCCGGCGCGCTGAACGACTTGGCGAGGTGCTCGATGTGGATCACTTCGCCGCCTCTTTCGCATCGGCTTTCGCGTCGGCATTCCCCAGATCGATCGGCCGAAACACGCCGGGCCGTGGGATCGATTTCAGGCAACTCGCGTCGACCGCGGTCGCGGCCTTGTCGTCGGCCGCGTCGATGAAGCGGTACAGCACATCGCGCGCGCAGCCGATGCCGAGCACGCTGTGGCCGGCGTTCGGCACGACGACCAGTTGGGCCGCCGGCCCGAGCGCCTTCGCGACGCGCTCGGCGTGGCGTGGCGGCGTGACGGGGTCGAGCCCCCCGGTGAGCAGCAGCGCGGGCGTGCGCGATGGCGCCATCGTGTAGAACGCCGCCGGCACCGCGCCGCGCGGCCAATCGGCACACACGCGCTGGTAGATCGTCGCCTGCGTGTTGCCGAAGTCGGCGCCGGGCCGGTCGGTGGCCTTGGACATCAACGGCGCGTCTTCAGCGCAAACGACCGAGAAGTGCATGCCCATCGACAGCCGCAGCCCGCGCCGCGAGCCGAGCAGCGAACCCATGCCGACGAGGCCCTCGTAACGCCCCGCGACAGCCTCCGTGATGGCAGCCGGCAGGGCAGCGGCCAGGGCGGGGTTGTAGAGCGCGCCGCGCACGGCGGTGAGCACCATGTCGCGGGTCAACGTGAAGCGCTCGGGTGCGCCGCTCAGCGGGTGCGGCGCCGTCGCGGGCTTGGGCAGGCTTGCGAGCAGTGCGGCCCAGTCGGCGCGCAACTTCGGGTAGGCCGTGGCGCAGTCGGGCTGCTTTTCGCAGGCGGCGAGCGAGGCATCGAATGCGGCCTGGCCGTCGGTCGAGAAGCTCGCGGGCAAGACCATGTCGGGCGGCGCGACCGAGTCGAGCACCGCGCGCCGCACCGCGTCTGGAAACTGCCGCATGTACTCGAGCACCGCGCGCGTGCCGTACGAAACGCCGATGAGGTTGATCTGCGATGCGCCAAGCTGCTCGCGCACAGCGTCGAGGTCGCCCATCGCGAGCGTCGTCGTGAAGAAGCCGAGGTCGGCCGGCGTTTGGATGTACGGCTTTTTCAGCAGCGCCGCCTTGCACCGCATCAGCAATTTGATTTGCGCATCGTTGTCGGCCTGTTCGCCGAGCGATTCACGTTTCGATTCGGGGCAATCGAGCGGCGCGCTTTCGCCGGTGCCGCGCTGGTCGACGAACACGATGTCGCGCCGGTTGTTGAGCCGGCCGAATAGCGGCATCACCTGCGGCGCGACATCGATCGCGCTCTGGCCCGGTCCACCGCCGATCAGGAACACCGGGTCGGGCCACCTCCGCCGCGCCATCGCCGGCACGACGACGTAATGCACGTCGACTTTCGGGCCATCCGGCCGCGCCGGATCGAGCGCGCGCCGCATCACGCCGCACTTCACGCTGTTGCGAAGGCCGGCGACGCGGCAGTCGGTCAGCGGCTGCGCGCTCGCGGCGCCAGCCGCAACGCTCTGCACGAGCGCCAGCGCGAGCGCGCCAGCCGCAACGCGATGGCCGCGCACTACTCGCCGAGCAGGCGCTTGATCTCGCCGCTCTTGATGAGCTTTTCCAGGTCGTCGGCGCCGCCGATCAGGTTGCCCTTGACGAACACCATCGGAAACGTCGGCCAGCCGCTCCAAGCCTTGAGCGCGCCGCGCGGCTGCCATTCGCCGAAGTAGCTGCCGTAGCCGAGGTAATGGAATGCGATCTCGGCCTTGCCGAGCAGGCGCCGCGCGCGCCGGCAATACGGGTTGCCCGCCATGCCGACGACAAGCACGGGGTTCGACAGCGCCGCGGCGTTCACGTTGTGGACGATATCGGCGTGCCGGTTCGCGACCGTGTCGCGGATCGCCGAGTGGAGGCGTGATTCGTCGAGCGTCTGACGGGGCATGGGTGGGCGCCTTTCCTGTTTCGGAAAAGTCAAGAGCCTAGCGCATGGCGACCGGTCCATGGACCCCGTGACAGGAGCGGGTCGATGGTCACGAACGCGATGGGGAGTCAGGGCTGCGACGCGAGAGCCACGCAAATCTCGCCGTAACGCGGTGTAATGCCTCTTCCGCAACTCCTGACCGACGCACCATGAAGCTCTACTACAGCCCCGGCGCCTGCTCGCTCGCGCCGCACATCGTGCTCCATGAATCGGGCCTGCCGTTCACGCTCGTCAAGGCCGACCTGAAGGCCCACAAGCTCGAAGACGGCAGCGACTACTACCCGGTCGCGCCCAAAGGCCAGGTGCCGTTGCTCGAACTCGACAACGGCGAGCGCCTCTCGGAAGGCCCGGTGATCAGCCAGTACGTCGCCGACCAGGCGCCCGCGAAAAACCTCGCGCCGGCCAACGGCACGATGGCGCGCTACCGCGTGCAGGAGTGGCTGAACTTCATCACCAGCGAGTTGCACAAAGGCGTCGGCGGGCTGTTCAACCCCGCGATGCCCGACGACGGCAAGGCCGTGCTCCGCGCAAAGGCCACCTCGAAGTTGCAGTGGGTCGACGCGCAACTCGAAGGCAAGCACTACCTGATGGGCGACGCCTTCAGCATCGCCGATGCCTACCTGTTCACCGTGACGAACTGGACCGCCCACACCGGCATCGACATCTCGGGCATGAAGCACCTGGGCGCCTTCCAGGCCCGCATGGCCGCACGGCCTGCGGTGCAGGCCGCAATGAAGGCCGAAGGGCTGATGAAGTGATGACGGCGGCACGGCTCGGGGTCGCGCTGCTCGCGTTCGCGGGGTTCACGGCGTTCGGCGCCACGGCCGCGCGGCCAGATGCCGGCCGTCACGACGCGCAATTTTGTGTCGCCACCTTGCCGAACGCGCCGAACTGCGGCCCGGCACAAGTCGACCTGCGCGCCGACGGCACGGTGCGACTGCGCGTCGACGACATCGCCTACAACATGAAGCTCAACAGCAGCCAGGTCGCGGTGGTGGTAACGCACAACGTCGTGCAGATCGACGCGTTCACCGCGCCCTACGCGTGGGTCGGCAACACGCTGCAGTTTGGTGACGGCGATCGCAACGCGCGCTACGAGATTCGTTTCGCAACCCGCAAGCTTCGATAAGGAGCACACCTGTGCAGTTCAGCGACGTGACTCACCAGCGCTCCATGTAGGGACGCAAGTCGAGCTCGAAGGTCCACGCGTCGCGCGGCTGCATGTGCAGGTGCCAGTAGTTCTCGGCGATGTGATCGGGGTTCAGGATGCCGTCTTGCTCCTTCAGCGCGTAGCGCTCGGGGAAGGTCGAGCGGATGAATTCGGTGTCGATCGCGCCGTCGACCACCACGTGAGCCACATGCACGCCCTGCGGCCCCAGTTCGCGCGACATGCTCTGCGCCAACGCCCGCAGCGCGTGCTTCGCGCCCGCAAAGGCGGCGAAGTTCGCGGCACCGCGCAGCGCAGCCGTTGCGCCCGTGAAAATGAGGGTGCCGCGGCCGCGCGTGACCATGCGTTTGGCCACCTCGCGCCCGTTCAAAAAACCGCCGAAGCAGGCCATCTCCCAGACCTTGAAGTACTTGCGTGCGGTCTCGTCCAGCACGCTGCAGGGTACGTTCGCGCCGATGTTGAACACCAGCACGTCGATCGGCCCAACCTCGCGCTCGATCTGCTCGACGAGTGCGATCACGTCGTCTTCCTTGCGTGCATCCGAACCGAAGCCGTGCGCTGAGCCGCCGGCCGCGAAGCGCTTCGCGATCGCGCCGCCGGTCGCGTTACCGGCGCCGATCACCAATGCCACCTTGCTGTCCGGGTTCGTCGCCATGGCTGATCTTCCTTTGAAGGACTGCGCCTCGTGGACTACGAACTCGCCCCATGCGCAAATCAGTCGAGTTCTTCGCGCTGTGCGCGCAAGCCGGCGCCGAGCTGGTCTACCGGCCGATGCTGCTCGGCGGTGTGTTCCAGGCGACAGGCAACGCCTCGCCTGCCACCGTGCCGGCCAAGGCCCACTACATGACCGCAGACATGGCGCGCTTCGCCCGCCGATACGGTGTGCCGCTGGCCACGAACCCGTTTTTCCCAATCAACACTTTGCTGCTGATGCGCGGCGCGACCGGCGCGTCGATGCGGGCGCCCGAGCGCTTCGCGCCTTACCTGACCGGCGTGTTCTATGCGCTGTGGGTCGAGCCGCAAAACCTCAACGATCCGGCCACCGCCGCTGCGGCGCTTGCCGCGGCCGGTTTCGACCCGGCCGAGGTGATGGGCTGGGCCGACGACGCTGAGGTCAAGACCGCGTTGCGTGCCACCACCGAAGAAGCGATTTCGCGCGGCGTGTTCGGCGCACCGACGATGTTCGTCGGCACCGACATGTTCTTCGGCCAGGACCGGCTCGATTTCGTGCGCGAAGCGTTGGGTTGAGAGCCCCGCCCGGTTCGACTGGTGTTAAAACGTTGCCTCTTCCAACCAACCCGAGACAGACATGAGCGCAGACAGAGACCGCGGCACCCGCCGAGAAAAACAGAAGCGGGCGAAAGACGAGAAGAGGGCCGCGAAGCAGCAACGGCCGGCTCCGGCCAAGCAAGCGGCGGCCTTGACCGCCTAACCGTAAAGCGCCCCGCTGCGCCGCTTTACGCAGTCGCCTTCAACGCCCGCTTGAATAGACCGGCACAACTCACGCGCTTCGGATCGCCCGCATCGAGCGCGCTGCACACGCCGTCGAGTTGCGCCTGCAGGCGCTTCATCGCCGCAGCGTGTGCACCACCCTTGTTCCACGCCTGCAGCTTGGTGCCGACGCGCTGCAGCGAACGCCCGCTGCGCTCGTAGAACGCGTCGGGCTGCTTCGCGGCTTCGGTCAACAACTGGCTCGCGGCTTTCTCGATGCGCGCCTCTTGCGTCGGCCCGAGCTCGACCAGCGCGTTGACGTAGCTGGCGCCCCATTGCAGCCGCGTGGCGGGGCCTTCGCTTTTGTCGAACGCCTGCTCGTACCAATCGAGCGCTTCGGTCTTGTCGCCGCGCGCCTTCGCATTGCTGGCGAGCTCGCTCATCAGGTAGTAAGGCGAGTGGCTCTTGGCAAGGTTGGCTTTGAGCAAGGCGTCGGATTCGGCGCCGAGGCCCGCTTTCTCGAGCAGGTAAGCGGCCGCGGTGATGACGGCCTGGCGTTCGTAGCCGTCGGTGATTTCGCGGTCCGCGCGAGCGGTTTGCGCGCGGATGTCGGCGAGCAGTGGCACGGGCAGCTTCGGCTTGATTGCTTTCGCGCCATTGCCTTTGGACGCATCGATTGTCGCGAGGTCGACCTGCGCGATGAGTGCGCCCATGCGGTCGGCGCGCGACAAGCTGGTGTCGGCTTCGAAGCGTTTGAGCGCCGCGTCGAACGCGGCCAGCAACTCGGCGCGCTGCGGCGTGCCTTTGGCGCTGAGCGCGCGCGTGATGTCAATCGCGGCGTTGGTCAGCACGTCCATGTGGGTGCGTGCGGTGGGTGCGTCGGCCAGCACCTTCAGCAGCGCGGCTTGCGCCGTGGCATCGGGCTTGGCGGGCTGCTTGTCGTCGACCGCGGCGAGCGCTTTGAGGCGCAGGCGGGTCGCGATCTCGGCCTGGTCGGCCGTTCGCGTGCCTTCGTGC
>ENA-OBIO01000045-OBIO01000045.1-metagenomes-genome-assembly--contig:-NODE-45-length-76112-cov-5.1088_pt1 | contig 76112 bp, 65 predicted proteins | sample MGYA00153383_OBIO01 | MGnify analysis MGYA00153383 | reverse complement strand
AAATCAATTGGAAGGAATTGCAGCAGCTTCGGTAGCAATAAGAAAGGATAGCAACCAACAAGAACAACTGGTTGGTTATGTAACCCTTCAAAAAGGCTATAATTTTAATGAAGTTAATATTCGGAAAAGTTTAGCTTCCTTTTTAGCTCCTTACATGGTTCCTGTTATAATTGTGGAATTAAAAATAATGCCATCAATGCCAAGCGGAAAAACGGACAGAAAAAAATTGCCGTTTCCCGCCTCGTTTATACAAACAGGCACTACTGCCACAGAATTAGTCTTTAATGAAAATGATTCAGTATCAACTAAAGTAATAAAAACATTACAATTTGTTTTTCCGGGAAAAAAAATTGATTTACAAAAAGATTTCTTTACAGATTTAGGTGGTCATTCTTTGTTAGCCGCAACATTGGTTTCTCATTTAAGGCAAAAAGCTAATTTAAAAAATGCTTCTTTAAAAGATATTTACGAACACAGGCCGTTGCAGGCTTTTGCAGAAAATTTAGAAAAAACACAGACTAAATCGACCCATAAAAGAGAATCGTTTTCCCGTACTTCAACGATACAATATTATTTATGCAATTTCGCACAAACCATCAGCCTGTTTTTTATTTATGGATTGTTAGCTATTCAAATTTTCTTTCCATATTTAAGCTATTATTATTTTGTAGTAAATGATTACGGACATGCTAATGCTCTTTTTAGTGCTTTTATTTTATACAGTTTAATTCCACTTGTATTTTCAACTTTTATTTTAGTATTTAAAAGATTGTTTTTAGGAAAATTTAAAGCAGGCGATTACAGACTTTGGGGTTGGCATTATTACCGTTGGTGGCTTTGGCAGGCAATGAAGCGATTGTTACCATCTCAATTTATTGTTGACACAGCATTGTATCCAAAATATCTGCGAATGTTAGGTGTAAAAGTGCACCCGTCTGCTACATTAAGTACTTTACAAATTGGTGCAGAAGATTTATTAACTATTGATGAAAATGTAAGTACAAGTTCGGGCTGTGCAATAGATAATGCAACGGTAGAAAATGGCTGGCTAAAATTGCGTACGGTGCATATAAAAGCAAATGCATATCTAGGATCATCTGCAGTACTTGGGGGCAACACTATTATGGAAAAAAATAGTGAATTACAGGATTTAAGTTATTTACAAAGCAATCAAATAATTGGAAAAGGAGAAATTTGGGATGGTAGCCCTGCTGTTAAAGTAAATACAGTTCCAGAAAATGAATTCCCAGTTGTAAATACAATTTCAAAACTGAAAAGAAATTATTACTCTGTTATTTATTTTTTCTCTTTATTTTTATTTCCGTTAGTTGTAATTCTCCCTTTGTTCCCCACGCTTTACACGCTGTATGTTTTGGATGACAATGCAAATAATTATGATTTTACCTATCTCTGGCAAACACCTGTTTTATCGGTTTTATACCTTTTTTTATTTATAATGGTAATAAGCGGTCTTTCTCGTTTGTGCAATCTAAACATGAAGGTTGGAATTTACTCGGTATATAGTTTTACTTATTATAAAAAATGGTTTAAAGATCAATTAATGAATTTGTCTTTAATTGTTTTACACCCTTTATATGCGAGTATTTATATTTCAACTTTTTACAGACTGTTAGGTGCTAAAGTTGGTAAAAATTCTGAGATCTCAACCGCGAGTGATGTTACACATCATTTTTTAGAAATTGGTGACAATTCCTTTATAGCTGACGCAGTAATTTTAGGCGAACATGATGTTAAAAACCAAGAACTAATTTTACAAAAAACCATTATTGGCAACAATAGTTTCGTTGGTAATAGTGCAGTAATTCCACAAGGATATTCACTTGGCGACAACATGCTGATTGGTGTTTTATCTAAACCGCCTACTAGTGAACAACTACAAAACAGCAACGAAAAAGATTGGTTTGGCTCCCCTCCTATTGGTTTGCCAATGCGGCAACGAATGGAAAACTTTGATAAAACACAAACTTTTGCACCTAACCTAAAAACTAAAATTGCCCGAGGTATTGTAGAAGCTTTACGTATTATTATTCCTCAGACAGTAGTGATGATTAGCTCCGTATTGTTTATAGCTTTTAGTCATGATTTATTGGAAGAAAGTATTCCCAAATTATTGCTTTTACTTCCATTTTATTATTTAGGATTTATGGCAATTCCGGGGTTTTTATTTACTGTTTTATTAAAATGGATTTTAGTTGGGAAATATAAAAAAAGTGCTTTTCCAATGTACCATTACAAAGTCTGGTTTAGCGAAGCCGTTACTTGTGTGTATGAAGCATTAAGCGTAATTTTCTTTTTAGACCAATTAAGAGGAACAATGTGGTTGCCAATAATGATGAGGATTTTAGGTGTTAAAATTGGAAAAAGAGTGTGGCTAAATACGACAGATATTACTGAATACGATATGGTGAGTATTGATGATGAAGCGATGTTGAACGAAGACTGTGGTCCGCAGACACATTTATTTGAAGATAGAATAATGAAAATTGGTTCCGTAGATATAGGTAAACAAAGTACAGTATCTTCTCGTACAATTATTTTATATGACAGTAAAATAGGAAATAATGTAACAGTAGATTCTTTATCATTATTAATGAAAGGAGAGGAATTACCTGACAATACAGATTGGATAGGAAGTCCGGTGAAGATGAAATAATGCTATTTGTGTTATTGAATTGTTATCCCGCTATAATTTAAAAATCTATGAGCCCAGAAATAGTAATACGGCAAAATTTAATAAAAGATAATTTAATTATAGTGGATGAATTGGTGGGCGCATTACATGTTTCGGAACTTTCATTAAATATTAAAACAGCCAATTGGAATGATATAAAAAAGGACTATTTGCAGTATATGGTGGAATGTGAGGAAGAAGCTGATGGGAAATTTTTTGTAGCCTACCATCAGCAAAAAGCCATCGGTTTTATTTTTGGTTTTGTGGAAGTTAAAGACAACAGTAATTTTGAAATTGGTGAAGGGAACGACTTATATATTTCGGAAGGATATGTAAACATAACATATAGAAATTTAGGTGTGTATGGAAAGCTCAATAATGCTTTTGTAGAAAGTTATTCAAAACAACCAATAAGAAGAATAATACGTTACACCTTAAGCAACAACAAAACGATGCAACACTGGTTGGAAAACAAAGGATTTAACGCTGTAAGATTAGTTTATGAAAAATGGTTGTAGTCTATCAAAACACAATTTCTTTACAATCTATTTTTATTGCTTTCTCTCTGCTCGAAATAAAGCAAGTGTAATCAACATCTAACAAAATTCCTTTAAAAAAATAGTTTTTACCTTTAAAGTTTGTTTTATTCTTTGAACAATCAATTGTTTTAAAATCTGCATTTATTCCTATACCGGATGTCTTTAGCAATGCTTCTTTTTTTGTCCATAAGGAATAAAAAAGATCTGATTTTGTTTTACTTATTTGAAGTGCTTTTTGTTCCTCTAAATGCAAAAAATCTTTAAATATTTCTATATCTATATCTTTTTTAAATTCAATATCAATACCTAATTCTTTCGTTCTAGAAAATGCCACCACCACTAAATCTTGGCTGTGGGAACTGGTAAAATGAATTGGCAGGTTTTTATAAATAGGTTTCCCATCTGTTTGTAATAATTCTAGATCTATTTTTTCATTTGGGAACAAATCAGACAAGCCTCTTAACAACAATAATTTAGAAAGTATTCTTGCATTTCTTTCCTGGTCAATAGAATATTTTTCAATAATTGATCGTATGGATATTGGAAAAGATAATAATTTATCATTAAGGAATTGTGAATTGACTTTTGATAAATAACTGTAAAGGATGTACATAAGTTTATGTAATTCAAAAAACAATAAAATTTTTAGGTTACACCAAAATAAATTTAAGTAAAATATTTTTCTATAAATAGAATAAACAAAATATTTTAAAAATCTATTTAAACCAGTTTTTTAATCATTAAATTTCTATCGGAATTTTATTTAGAAAGTTTTCCCTCCTTAATAAATAGTATATCAAATTCATTCTGTACAAAAGTAAATTACAGATGCTTGTTATACCCTTCTCCGTCATTACCACTTATTTTTTAGACTTCGTCATAATACAGCTTTACTACCAATTTCTTACATTAGATTTTAATATTCCTATATTTGAAAATCTAAGACAATTTTATGAGTTTTAAAGATAACGCTTACATAATTTTTGAAGGCAGCCGTATAGTTTGTTTTACAGAAAAAATTACTCTTTTTAAAACTGTTTACAATTAAATACAAACCCGAAAGCCTTTAATTAACTACTTTTTAAAAAAATAAAACTCAGTATAAAAACTTTTTGAAAATCATTTCGATCATATTGTCTGTGGCTTTAATTTTTAGCAGCAACTTAATTGAATTATTGCTAAATATTACGCTTAGCGAAGCCAGGTTTGAAGCTAAAGAAAACCTATCCAGAGAACTTGCCACTAACCATCTTAAGATTATTAAAATACCTTCTATCAGCCACAATGTTATTTCTGGAGACGAATTGTGGTATAATGAAAAATTATATGATGTTGCCAAAACTGAATTAATACACGACAGCATTTATTATTACGTTTTAGAAGATCAGCAGGAGCAGGAAAATTTAGAAAATATTTATGAACACTTTAGTACCGATTTTCAAGTAACTAAATCTTTGGATCCAAAACTTAACCTACATAAAGCCAGCGTAAGAGTTTCCAATATTTACTGTTTTAATCTTTACAGACAAAAATATTATCAAGGTATTTCCTTTCCAAAAAGTCAATTCCGTCAGGATAAATATGTTAAATACTCCTGCAAGGTTTTAACCCCACCTCCAGAAATTTTTTTACTTTCCTGATTTACGATATCCACACAATTTTTTACACTATTATCTGTCTGATTTTAGTGAACCATTTAATGTATAAATCTTTTTATGAAAAGAGTTTTATTGTACATACTTATACTATTTCAATCAATCAATACAAATGCTCAAAATCAAATAAGCGGTAATATTAAAGATATTAAAAATGGACAACCACTATCTGTAGTTTCTATTCATATTCCCGATCTTAAAATTGGCACCATATCCAATTCATTTGGTGAATACCAGCTTAAAAATATTCCAACAGGAAATTATTTAGTCGAGATAAGTTTAATAGGTTACCGCTCAATTGAAGCGAAAATAAATATCAGAGGAGTTTTAACATTAAATTTCGCTCTTGCTCCTCAAAGTTTCGTCTTAAATGAAGTTGTGCTTACAGGCGTTGCAAAAGCTGCTAAAAAAAGCGAAACTCCTATTCCGGTAACCATATTGGATAAAAATGATTTGCTCCAAATTGCCTCTTCTAATATAATTGATGCTATTAGTACAATACCTGGTGTTTCTCAAATTACAGTAGGTCCATCAATTTCAAAACCTGTAATAAGAGGGTTGGGATATAACCGTGTGGTAGTAATAAATGACGGGGTAAGGCAGGAAGGGCAGCAATGGTTTGATGAATTTGGTATTGAGATTGATGCAAATTCAATTGATAAAGTAGAGGTTTTAAAAGGGCCTGCAAGTTTAAGATATGGTTCTGATGCAATGGCTGGCGTAATAAACTTTCTTTCTCCTGCTGTTGTAAATGAAGGAAATATTAAAGGAAATTTAGCAGGCAATTTTCAAACAAATAATGGGCTACTTGATGGATCTGCAAGCCTGGCCGGTAATCATAAAGGATTAAGTTGGGATGTGCTTTATACCAACCTTAAAGCACACAATTATAAAAATAAATATGATGGATATGTTTGGAATTCCGGTTACAGTGAAAATAATTTAAAAGGTATATTAGGTGTCACCAAAAAATGGGGCTATTCGCATTTGGTTTTAAGTATGTTTAATTTGAAGTTAGGGATCATAGAAGGATTAAGAGACAGAACATCGGGTAGTTTTAAAAAGCATTATTTAGCTAGCGATGGGAAAGACAGTACGGACATAGCACCTACAGATGAAAATAAAAAATATTTTAATTATCCAATAATTCACCAGCATGTAAGGCATTATAAAGCTGTGCTGGATAACAGTTTTGTTTTAGGAAGCGGAAGGTTAAATTTAAAAGCAGGTCTGCAATTAAATTACAGACAGGAAGCCAATGATATTACCAAGGGTGATATTTACACCAACTATTTTTCTTTAAAAACATTTAATTATGATGTTCAATACATACTGCCCGAAAAAAATAAATGGGAACTATCATTTGGTGTAAATGGTATGCTGCAATCATCTAAAGACAAAGGAATTATTTTTGTACTTCCAGAATATAATTTATTTGATATTGGTGCATTTTCTATAATAAAAAAAACATTTAAAAAATTATCTGTAACCGGTGGCTTAAGGGTTGATACAAGAAAATTACATGGCAAAGATTTATTTGTAGATTCAACGGGCATTCGTTTAACAAAAGTTGATCACTATGCTGTGCATAGGTTTACAGACTACCACTCAAATTTTACCGGCTATTCAGGCAGCATCGGTTTTACTTATGATGTTACCAAAAAAATATATGTGAAGGCAAATTTTGCCAGAGGTTTTAGGGCTCCTACTCCCGCAGAAAGCGGACAAAACGGAATACATGATGGTACACCATTTTATGAAATTGGAGAACACAATTTGAGGCCGGAGAACAGCCTGCAGATAGATGGAACATTAGGCATAAATTCTGATGATATTACAGCAGAATTTAATGCATTTAATAATAGAATAAACAATTATATTTTTCCGGTAAAATTAGAAAGTGTTGCCGGGGGAGATTCGATAAGAAAAGATAATGTTGCAGGCTTTGCCGGGCCTGTATTTAAATATATTGCAGGCAATGCAAACCTATCGGGCGGCGAATTAATGATAAATATTCATCCTCATAATATTGACTGGCTTCATTTAGAAAGCGCATATGCTTTGGTTAGGGCTATTCAGTTACATCAGGAAGTTTCAACAAAATACCTTCCTTACACACCTCCAGATAAATGGCAATCTAAACTTAAAATTTCTGCTCATAAATTAAATAAAACATTTCAAAACAGCTATGTAAGTTTTGCAGTAGATCATTATTTAAAACAAGATAAATTTTACTACCAATTTGGAAACGAAACAGCTACACAAGGATATACCTTACTTAATTTAGGTTTTGGTACAGATATAAAAACTGCCAACAAAACAATTTGTTCCATTTACTTTATGGTTAATAATTTAAATGATGTTAGTTATCAAAGTAATATGAGCCGTTTAAAATATACAGATATTAATCATGTTACAGGGCGTACAGGCGTATATAATATGGGCAGGAACATTAGTTTTAAATTGATAATACCGATCGAGTTTCAAAATAAATAAACTTAGTATTTATTTTAATTCATGTTATCCAACAAAAAATATTTTTAGTTTATGATGTATTGTAAACTGAAAATATTTTTAATTTATGGTGATTGTTACCGATACTATTATGACAAATTGCAAATATTTATATCTTAAAAACTAAACCTGGCACTTAGTTGCCCTTGCGCACGGGATGTTATAGGATCTATTTGCCAAGGTGTAGATACAGGATTATTAAAAATAAAATTTGGTTTTGTACCATTGGTAATACTTTGCAAAGTGATGAGCTGATAATTTCCATTTAATAAATTTGGTACAAAATACTGCCTTCCCCAACGCCGATTTATTAAGTTTGAAAAATTAAAAATATCGAACGAAAACGTAACACGCTGCTTTTTATTTATAAGAAAAGCATGACTTACTTTACAATCCAGTTCCTGATTCCAAGGTGTACGGGCACCATTTCTTTCGGCATATGAACCTTTTTTAGTACGCAGATACTTATTACTGCTTATATAATTATTCAGGTTTTCCCATTGTTGCGCTGCTGTTATAGTTACATTACCTCCTCCATCTTTTATATCAATTAAATTAGCATCTGCGAGGCTGGTGGGAATATATATTAAATCATTGTTTGGCGAGCCATCCCTGTTTACATCACCTATGTAAACAAAACTAAACGGGCTACCGCTCTGTGCGTTGTAAATAATTGTAAATGCTGTCTGCGATTTCTTATGAGTAAATTCTTTTGTAAACAAAGCCAAAAAGCGGTTGCGAATATCAAAATTTGAATTGGACAATTTAGGATCATTTGGCAATATTGTCTGGTTAAATTCCCAGTTTGCCTGTGGTGAATTTCTTACTCCATTTGCCACATCTTTACTCACTCCATACGTGTATGAAAAACGAAAATTAAATCCTGGTGTTATGATTTTTGAAGCACTTGCAGAAAGCGCATATTTGTATCCTTCGTTTGTATTGGTTAATAAAAATACGTTTGTAAAACCAACTCCTATTTTTTGCTGGTTTCGGCTTCCAAGATAAACCGGTCTACTATCTCCACTACCAGATAAAGGTGCTGTACTGTCTTTTAAATTTATTGTTTTATACAAAACATCTTTTAATGTTTTAGTATAAATACCTTCCAGCGTAAACGTCCAGTTATTGGGTGTTTTTACATCAATACCCAAGCTGCTTCTAAGCACTTGCGGAAGTTTAAAATTATTATCAAGCAAATTAACTTCACTAATGTTTGGTTGATATACTGCCGCTATCTGTGACAAATTAGTGTTTAAAGGCACAACAGCACCATTGGGTCTGTAATCAACATTACCATAGGTAATGCCATCATTGTAATAAGGATAAGCTAACCAGTTTAATGGAAGCCGACCATTAAAAACACCAACACCACCCCGCAACTGAAATGTATTATTGTGCAACACATCCCAATTAAAACCTAGTCGTGGTGCTAGCTGTGGCTTATTCGATAATTTATTTTGATATTGATTAAATTCTTTTAAAGCTATTACGTTAGCGTTTGGAGATTCTTGATTGGGCTGTACAGTAAAATCGAACCGAATACCCGCTGTAATATTAAAGTAATTTGTAACTGCTACCTCATCTTGTAAATAAGTACTAAGCAAAAGCACTTTAAATTTTGCCGAACGATTGTTTTTATTAAACCCGTAATCATTATTTGTTTTATTATAAACACCCCGAATGCGGGAAGGTGTATTGGCAAAAAAACTTGAAGGGCTACTATATGCCCATCTACCATTGTACGCAGTTAAAAACCTGTAATCAACATCATAAATTTCGTTGTGCGTACCAATGGTAATGGTATGTTTATTTTTATAGAGGACAACATTATCTGTAACCTCAAATGTTTTTAATTTTAATCCATACACAGCTGCCTCTCTATAAGCACCCGCATAAATTATATTGGCAGTGTTATAAGTAATTTCTATGTGTGGAAAAATAGCACCTGCAATATCTCTTTTATCATTTACTGTTGTGTAACCTATAATTAAATTATTAGAAATTTTATTAGAGAAATTACTTTTTAATTCCAATACAGCACTGTTTGTTTTGCTGATGTGCCTGTACCCCTGGCTTTCAAAATTTAAAGAATTTGCACCACGTTCCAAGTAATCGCTGAAAGCGTTTACATAATTATTCCGTATCTGTAATTTATGTTTCGGGCTGATATTCCAATCGAGCCTACCAAAAAATTTATTACTGTTTGTTGAAGAATTAATATCACCATAACTGCCGCTATTGTAGCCATATCTTTGAAATATGGTATCTGCAATGCTCTTTGCTACATCTTTCGGTATTATCGCACCACTGGTGCCTGGTGCAAATAAAATGGGCTCACTCTTTCTACCAATTTCTATAGAAGTAAAATAAAATAATTTATTCTTTTTAACTGCACCTCCAATTCCAAAACCACTTTGATAATCATAATATTTTTCAATACTTGTTCGGGCATCATCAGCACTTTTACCCGTTAACAGCTGATTGCGCCCACTAAAAAACGCAGATCCTTTCACCGTATTTGTACCACTTTTTGTAACCGCATTTACACTTCCTCCGGTAAAATTCCCTGCTGTTACTGCAAAAGGTGAAACTGCCACCTGTATTTCCTGAATGGTTTCTAAACTTATTGGTTGTGTACGTGCCAGACTGCCCGGTGTACCTGTAGCCTGCGAGCCACCGGCGCCACTTGCAGGTTCAGTAAATCCAAATGCATCGTTTAACGCTGCCCCGTCAATACTTAAATTATTGTACCGATAATTACTTCCGGCAAAACTGTTCCCATTAGCTTGTGGGGATAATTTTATAAAGTCTTGAAGGCTTCTATTAATAGTGGGCATCGTTTTTAATTGCTCTTCATTAATATTTGTAAAAGCACCGTTTCTTTTTTTATTAAAAACATTATCTTTTTTTGCTAAAACAGTAATAGTATCTTCCTTTTTTTGTGAAACTTTTAAAATGAAATTTTGTATAAAGTAATTGCCAAGCGTAAGTTGTATATCAGTAAATGTTTCAGTAGAATAACCGATGTACGTACAAGTAATTGTGTAAGGCCCACCGGCTTTAATATTAGGTAAAATAAAATTTCCATTTGCCTGTGTAGAACCAATATATTTTTCTCCTGTCGATTCAAGGACAGCTTCTACAGTTGCATTTAATAAAGGTTTATTTGTAGGATCATATACATTTCCCTTAAAACCTGCCGTAGTTACCTGTGCAAAATCAGCATTAATAATAAAAAATAAAAAAAACAATAAAAAAAATAGAGGGCGCATGCTCAATAATTTATTGAAAATTATACGCTATTAAGTATAATCTAAAATTAAAAAATAAAATGAATTAAAGGGTAATGGCAATCAAGGAGGGTGGACCTCTTAATGAAAAAGCATGAATAAATAAATTGTCAACTTTTACAAGCGCATAGGTAATTGCATTTGAAAATTTATTGAATAATACAAACAATAATTTAAGAAATGCAGAAGCCTTTTTTACTTTTATCTGCTTAACCAAATCAGCAATAGAATTGAGATCTTTGCTATGTTGAATGAAGCTGATTTTAATAGAATTGTTGTCTTTAAAATAGCAAATAAGTTCACTTAAAATACCAGCAGTGCACCAACCGAATGATAGAAAGTTTTTTCGTAAATAATTCTTTTTTTGCAACGTAAACAAATAAAAACCACCATTTTCATCAGCACCGATCAAATTTTTACCGCTCGAAGATTTATGTGCATTTAGCAAAATATTTTTTGTGAGTGTAGCACAATCTGTACCAACAGAAATCACTTTGTCAAATCCTTTGCTAAAACAATATTCTAAGGCATTGCAATATTTTTCTCCAAAATTATCTCCATGTTGCAATGTCTCATCCACAACAATGGTGGGCAATTGCGTAGCTTTTACTGCCTCCATTGTATTATTGTACAATGCTTGGTGGAGCAATAAATTTTGAGCAGCATTGTTGTGCAATATTTTTACTTTGCTTTCCGCTTTTGCTGATCGGCTAAATACTAATATGACAGACTTTTGATCCAAATATAAATTTAAAGTCAATCTACGTTAAATGTTTCAGAAAAGTTTTGCAGTTATAAATTTCGTTCGCTAACCTTGATAATTTTATTTTGAGCTCCTCAATTTTAAAAAGTGTTTACGTTTATCTTCTTTATTGGTGCAGTTGATTGGAATCCGATAATACAATGCATTCAATCAATGATTTTACTATTTTAAAATCGATTGGCGTAATTTCATTTTTTTAAACTTAAATAGTTTTGCATGCTTTTTACCCAAATAAAGGAAACTGTTTTATTCTTAGAAAATAAAGGAATAAAAAAACCTTCCGTCGGCATTGTTATGGGTACAGGTCTTGGTGCAATGGCAGATAAAATAGAGAACCAGATTGTAATACCATATAAAGACATTCCAAATTTTCCGGAGGCAACAGTTGAATTTCACAAAGGCAATTTAATTTATGGCAAAATAGAAAATAAAGATGTTATTGCTATGCAAGGCAGGTTTCATTATTACGAAGGTTATACCATGCAGCAAATCACTTTTCCAATAAGGGTGATGAAGGCATTAGGTGTTACTGATTTATTTTTAAGCAATGCAGCAGGAGGTCTAAACCCTCAATATAAAAAAGGTGATTTGGTTATAATAAATGACCATCTAAATTTTTTACCTGATAATCCTTTGCGGGGAATAAGCGATCCTCAATTTGGTGAACGTTTTGTTGATATGAGCCAACCTTACAATATGGAATTAATAAAAAAAGTTTTACAGGCAGCTGCTACACAAAATACGAATATGAGCACCGGAACTTATGCTGCTGTTATGGGCCCAAACCTGGAAACAAAAGCAGAATATAAATGGCTTCGTTCTACAGGTGCTGATTTGGTTGGTATGAGCACCGTTCCGGAAGTAATTGTTGCAAACCAGATCGGTCTTAAATGTACTGCAATAAGTGTTGTTACTGATGAATGTGATCCTGAAAATTTACAACCGGTTAATATTTCAGAGATTATTGCAGTTGCCGCAGTTGCAGATAAAATACTGACTGCAGTTTTATTTGCAACTATTAAATCTATTTAGGGCAATTATCTCACCGATGTTGATTCTTTAAAATCAAAAAATAAAAGCAACGCCATGCCTAATGTGAGTGTAAGGTGAAATAAAAGAAACCCAAAATTTTTTGAAATAATACCATAAACTGCTGCTGTAAAGAAAAGTAAAAAAAGTAAAATATAAATAATAAAAGAGTTAGAAATTTTTGCAGTACTAAATCTTTTAAATGCAAGCTGACCGGTGTTTTCATTATTAAATTTAGGCGTTCTGATAAAAGGCGTGCGTTTACCAAAATAACCCTGCAATACAGCAACACTGTTGTGAAAACTCATACCAACAGCAAATGATAAATAAAGTTGAAACATTTTTACAAACTGGAAGATACTCCTGTTCTTAAAATAATCTCTTGTTGCAATGAAGTAAGCAATTGCCAAAACAACAAAATTGGAAAAAAAAACTGTGCCTACTGTCATCATTGGTTTTAAAGATGGTACAATATCTTTTATAAACAATAATGGAATACTCAAAAAGGCACTTATTGCGATCGCTAAATAAACTCCCGAGTTTAATAAATGCCCAACAGCATGCAGTTTAATTTTTAAGGGTTGATTCGATTTTATTAAAGCAGGTATTAATTTTCTGGACACTTCTGCTCCACCTTTTGTCCACCGGTACTGTTGACCCCTTAACGCAGAAAGTGTTGGGGGTAATTCTGCGGGAGAGATTACATCTTCCAGATATAAAAATTTCCAACCTTTTAATTGTGCCCTGTAACTCAAATCAAGATCTTCTGTTAGTGTATCTGCCTGCCAGTTTCCGGCTTCTAAAATTGCGTGCTTATTCCAAATGCCTGCAGTGCCATTAAAATTAAAAAACAGGTTTAAATTACTACGGCTTGTCTGTTCTATTCTAAAATGATTTTCCAGCCAAAACGCCTGAGCTTTTGTTAGCAACGAATATTCTCTGTTGGTATGGCCCCATCTTGTTTGTACCATACCAATTCCTTTTTGGTTTAAGATCGGTACAGTTTTTCTTAAAAAGTCAGTAGATGGTATAAAATCTGCATCAAATATTGCAATAAATTCTCCTTTGGCAATTTCAAGCCCATGCTTTAATGCACCGGCTTTAAAACCACTTCGGTCTTCTCTTCTAATTACTTTTATATCTACCCCTAATTTAAACCACTTCGCTGAAACATTATCAACAATCTCTATGGTTTCATCATTACTATCGTCCAGTACCTGAATTTCCAAAAGATTTTTTGGATAGTCTAATGCACAAACCGCATTAATGAGTCTTTCTGTAACATAAGGTTCATTGTACAGGGGTAATTGAACCGTAACAAAAACTTCTTCATCACTTAAAGAAACATTTTCACCGGTATGATTTTTTCTTTTTTTTGATTTTATGTATGCAATGGTGAGATGAAACTGCAGAAGGGTGTAAAAAAAAATAAACAGGGTAGTGATGCAATAAAATACAAGCGCTATTATTAAAAACATCTTCATTACTGCAAAGTTATTCCTTTTATTCAGTTACCTCAAAAGCACCGTTTACATATTGAATGGGTCCCTGTAGTTTCTTTGTTTTTATTGGTCCGTTTTCCAGTTTTAAAACACCCCGTGGACAAACGGAACTACACACACCGCAACCTACACAACTGCTTCTTACAATATCCTGACCCTTTTGTGCATACGACCTAACATCAATACCCATTTCGCAGTAAGTGCTGCAGTTGCCACAGCTGATGCATTGACTGCCATTAGTGGTAATTCTAAAACGACTGAAAAACTTTTGTTGAAGCCCTAAAATTGCTGCCATTGGGCAACCAAACCTACACCACACCCTTGTACCCATAATTGGATAAAACCCTACACCAATAACCCCACTAAATACAGATGCTACAAAAAAACCGTACCACTGCCGTAAAATACCCGCATCTAAAAACAGTACATTTCTGCCATTACTCATTAAAATATTTGCAAGGCAGAGAACCGTAAAACCCATTACAGATAATGCTAGGATGTAAGCTTTCTTATCAAAATCTTTGAAAATAGTTTTCCGTTTTAATAAAACAATTGAAGCAAATAGTACAAAAAACACAATAACCAAAATGGAGAAAGATTTTTTATTTAACCAGTATGTTGATGGATTATCATAGAACATGGTATACAAAACTGCTACTGTTATAACAGTTACAAGGGCAAGTATTGTGTGGACTAACCATCTTTCAATTTTCCAGGCCTTTAAACTTTTATCGCTTAACTGTCGAAAAGGATCGCCTGCAGTTTCAGCTAAGCCGCCGCAACCACAAACCCAGCTGCAATACCAGCGTTTCCCATAAAAATAAGTCAGTATTGGTGATATTATAAAAATCATAGCAATACCCATTACTAACATAAAAGCGCCTAAATTTCCGCCTTTCAACATTCCATCAATATTCCATTGATCAGTAAAATAAATATTTAGCGGCCACATATTTTTTACATCTTTTGAAAAATATGCTTTATCAGGATTTAACCTTTCTAAAAATTCAGGAATTAAAAATGCAAATGCAGTTTGGAAAAACATGACAGAAACAGTTCTAAAAACCTGATATTTACTGTGCCTGTTTTTTCTTATAAATTTTACGCCCATCAATAAAATTGCAAGTGTATAAAAAGTGCCGTAAACAAACCATTGAGATGCCTGCTTACCGTTCAGTAAATAACTAAGAGGGTCAAAAAAACGAACCAGACCTGTGTTGCCATTTTTATTTAAACCCAAATATTGAGGATACCAATATAAAATAATGTAGAAACCCGTTAATACAATTCCAAGCATCCAAGCCCACAACCCACGGTTGGTAATGCTTTTAAACATTACCCCATTATTTTTTACACCACTTACCATATTTGCATACAAACCGTTTGTATACAATAAACTTCCGGCGCTTATCATTATAATAAAAATACCTAACAAAAAAGGATTGTAAAATTGATTAAACAGCCCGGTTAACAAAACCAGAAACGAAATGGCTACAAAGGCAGCACCCGTTTTCATTTTATTATTTAACCTGCTGCTTTCAGCATGATTTGCTAGCGATAAAGACATGTCCATCTCCATAAATTAAAAATTAATTTTTTGTAAAATATTTTGATGACCGAATGCCGCTGCAAACTCTTTTTCATACCCTTTAAAAAATTCAGGATCAAAATTGGCCTTGCGGAGTTGATGAACTACAGTTTTTATAGGTGTTTTATCGTTTAGCCACTCGTTGCAAACTTCATGGCGTATTCTTATGCCAAACGAATTGATTCCATTAAATGCCAGGGTATTTTTATCCCATAAAATTCTTATTCCTTTTTCACCCTTTTTATCCTGCCACCAAAACCAATCTTCACTATCTGCTTTTTGTGCTGCAACCAACCCGTAAGTCTGGTATTCCAAATCAAAAAACTTAGCACTGTTAAACCAATGGCCTGGCTGATATTCTGTAGTAATTCCCACAATATTTTTTGCAGCAGTTTCACCATGCATTTTCCCTGTATACCAAACCTGTTCTAATGGTTTGCGGCCATCCAAAGCTGTTTTAAACTGCGCACAATCGCCAATTGCAAAAATATTTTTAATGTTTGTTCTAAAATTATTATCAACGAGCACACCACGGTCAGTCTCTACCCCACTATCATTTACAAAAGAAATATTTGGACTGACCCCAACAGTTAAGGCAACAAAGCCACAATTGATTTCCTCTCCTTGGCTTGTTATAACTGATGTTACTTTTGCTGCATTATAGCTTTTAATTTCTTTTAATTCTGTGCCCAGTTGCAGATCAACTTTATGATGCAGAATTATTTTATTAATCATCTCACTTTCTTCCTTAGGCAAAATAGTATCCCAAAAACTTTTCTCCCTTATTAAAAAACTTACCTTAATATTTCTGCTCAGCAACATCTCAACAGTTTCAATACCAATCAGCCCTCCCCCAACAACAACTGCATGTTTAATATCTTTTGTATGTTGTTCCATTGTTTGCAGATCCTGTAAATTATACAAGCCTTGTACACCTTGTATATCCTGACCTGGCCAGCCAAATTTATTGCTCTTGCTTCCGGTTGCTATAACAAGAAAATCGTAACCGAGTTTGGTTCCATCGCTTAATAAAATATTGTTTTCCGCAGAAAATATTTGCTGAACATGAGCCTGTAAAAGGCTTATTCTGTTCTTCTCCCAAAAAAGATCTTCGTAAGGTTTTGTGTGCTCCTCTTTCATATGTCCCATATATATATACATGAGCGCAGTACGGCTGTAAAAATATTTCGATTCAGAAGAAATTACAGTTATGTCAAAACTGCTTTGCTTTCGGATATGCCTTGCACAGGTTATTCCTGCTATTCCATTTCCAATTATGATTACTCTTTTAGACATTGTTAGAATACGTAATTTTTATTTTACAATATAGCATTTAAAAAACTTTTTAATGGCTTATACAAAAAACGGATATTCCTCATTGAGAAAAATACCCGTTTTTAAAATTACCAAAGCGTCTTAAATAAAACTATCATAATTTATTTCTGTTCATTTAAATTCCAGTTGTAATCTAGATAATCAAGTTTTGCATTTGCATTTAAATTAGGCCTTGCAAATTTATTTATAAATTCAATTTTCGTCTGACCTTTTTCAAAATCTCCTGAATACCATTTAAAAATAGAAGATAATTTAGGGTTTGTTGCAGAAACTTTATTCTTTTCAGTATCGGCCAAAAAAGCTTTACCCTGTTGCTCTAACTGCGCATTTAATGTTTTTGCTTCGTACGCTACATTTAATAATTTAGGACAACTGATAGAGGCGCAATTAATAGCAAAGTGACTACGTGGATCTTTAAATTGTTTTCTAATTATTTTAAATTCAATAGTATTTAGGGTCATTTTTTTGTTTCCAATACTAAAAAACTTTTTATCCCAGGCAGTATTTACAAATATAATAGGATTGGCAGCGCCCAATTCTTTAATGGTTTTTACGGGGTAATTACTTGTTATTAACTTTACAGTATATGCGTTGTAAGCATTTATCCAGTAGGCAAATTTTTCATCTCTGCTCCAATTGTTTGCAGGAGCATTATCACTTAACTTAACCAAATAGGTATTTAATTTTACTGAGTCCTTAATAAACCCTTTGTAGTCAACAAAACCTGCTTTATTAACGTGTTTTTGCAGAAGGCTTGTCCATTCTTCGTGCGTAAAAGAATTATTTTTTCCTTTGGGAATTCCTGAGAAACAAGAAGATAAGAAAATGACAATAGAGCATATAATTAAAGAAGATTTCATAATATATTTTTTGTTTTAGAATTACGGTTTTAAGGTTTATATAGTTTTAATAACATAAAGTAAGACCTTAATAATTAATTGTAATTTTAAGCTAATGATAAAAATTGTATAAATGGGTCTAAAATGAAATATCTAATCAACATCAATTTTTTAATAGTATTTGTATTGCTTTTTGTAGATAATTGTAATGTATCAAATCATAAACCATCTTTTACTGAGGTTGTCCCAATAAGAAAGAATTTTATTTCGGGAATAAGCATGGAAGCTCCACCCGAGGCGGTTGACAGTTCCTGCTTTACAAATATGCACCGTATTGGAGCCAAATGGATTTCAATAATTCCCTTTGCTTTTAGCAGGCAAGGAGAAACAATTGTACGTTACAACGAAGGAAGGCAATGGTGGGGCGAAAGAGAAGAAGGAATAGTTGCATGTATAAAACTCGCAAATGCAGCTGGTTTAAAAGTAATGCTAAAACCGCAATTATGGATTGGCGATGGCGTTTATACAGGTCATTTTAGATGTAAAACAGATAGTGCCTGGAAAGAGTGGGAAAAAAATTATTTAAAATATATTTTATACAATGCAACAATTGCACAAAACAGTAAAGCAGAATTATTTTGTATAGGAACTGAAATGGATGCTTCTGTGAAAGAACGTCCGCTTTTTTGGAATAACTTAATCGATAGTGTAAAAAAGATATACAAAGGGGAAATAACTTATGCTGCCAACTGGGGTTGCTTTAAAGAATTTGCAAGTTGGGAAAAATTAAGCTTTATTGGAATTGATGCTTATTTTCCTTTAAGCAGTTCAGTAACACCAAGTGTAGATGAGTTGCTTATTGGATGGAAGCCTCATTATGAGGACATAAAAGCGTTTACTGAGTTAAAAAAGAAGCCGTTACTTTTTACCGAGTATGGTTACCGAAGTATTGATAAATGTGCAGACGAACCATGGAAGTCAAATAATACCGGGCCTGTAAATATGCAGGCCCAACAAAATGCATACGAGGCATTATACAAAAAATTTGTACCCCAAAGCTGGTTTGCCGGGGGCTTTTTATGGAAATGGCATGTAAATGATTTGAAAGCCGGTGGCTTAACAAACAATAATTATACCCCACAGAATAAACCTGTGGAGTCAGTCATTAAAAATTGGTACAGTAATGATCAACAATTTTAAAATATTACTTTTTTTGTTTGGTATATTTTTATTTTGCAGCGATGAAGCTGAGGCACAAAACAATAGAATGGTGCAAAGCAAAAGCTATAATTTATTGCTCAAAAATTTATTGAAGCATGATGTACCCGAAATAAGTATTGATAATTTAAATAAGATAAAAAATACAGTTTTGTTGCTGGATGCAAGGGAAACAGCAGAGTTTAATGTAAGCCATTTAAAAAATGCAAAGTATGTAGGCTACAAAGATTTTAATATTGAAACATTAAAAAATACAGACAAACATCAACCCATTGTAGTTTATTGTTCAGTAGGTTACAGAAGTGAAAAGATTACTGAAAAGCTGATGAATGCAGGTTTTACAAATGTTCAAAATTTATACGGAGGTATTTTTGAATGGAAAAATAAAAAGCTGGATGTATATGATGCTGATGGTATTACAAATAATGTACATCCATACAACAACATCTGGGGTTTGTGGTTAAAGCAGGCTAATAAAGTGTATAAAAATCCTGAATTATCTACTCCGAAAAAGTAACCTTATCTTTTTTTAAAGAAAAAAACATGGCTGTAACAACAACCAAATATTCTAACCCAACTAACCAATAATTTTCATTAAAATTGATATTTCCGTAAGCATTGTAAGATAAAAAAGCAATGCCCATCCACACAAATGCATATTTTTTATTTGCCATTAATGCAAATGGTAAAAGATTTATAATGTACCATGGATGTACAGTTGTTGCAAAAAAATAATAGAGTGAGAGAATAATTAATGAGTATAAAGTAAATTTATTGAATGATAATTTTCTCTTTACAAAAAATATTGCAGCATAAATTAAAAGAAAAATGAGCATTAAGAATGGGCCAATAAAACTGATGTAATTATAGCCCTTAAACCACCATCCAACTTCTCTCGCTATGTAATATATAGATGCATTAAATTCAAAGTTTTGAAAATAAAGGTTAAGGCTTTTTGCAAAGCCATTAATGGAGCCGGTTGCAATGAATGGCAAAAATAAAAGAACGGAAACAGCAACTGTAATTAAAGAAAATAGTATCCCTTTTTTAAACCCTAATAACCTAACAATAAGTGGCAGAAGCAGCAATGGCAGCAGTTTTGTTACAATGGCAAGCCCCCAAAAAACAGCAGCAATATTGTATTGATACTGAAGAATTAAATATATGCTTATCACCAAAAGTGCAACCTGCATCACTTCAAAATGTGCATTGCCTGCGCCTTCAATTATTACCAGCGGGTTTAATGCATACAATACCACCAACTTTACATCAGCATTAATTTTCTTTAAAATTTTTACAATAAAATAAACAGCCACACAATCTGATAAAGCAACAATTAATTTAATAATTACAATGCTGATAAAAATAGAACTGCCCCCAAAAAATGCAGCAACAGTAAATACGCCCTGCATTAATGGCGGATAACAGGTATAAAATTGTGGGTGGTTAATTAGACTATGAAGTTCCTTCAGGTATAAATATTTTTCGTTTGAGTTGCTTAATGCTGACAAATAATTATCTGGCGTTGTAAGCAGCGGATTTTGACCGTTTACAATCAATTGCCCATCCCATATAAAACGGTAAACATCATCACTAAGAGACGGCATAATGAATGCTGAAGCGAACCTTAATAAGATTGCTGCAAAAAAAAACTGTTGTAAAGAAATATACTTTCGGGTAAAATAAAAAAAGATGAAAATGACATGCAAAAGAAGTTGCCAGCCAATCAAATAATTAAAATCTTTTCTTTCAATAAAATATTGACCTACAAATAAGGTTACTGCAAAAAATACAATAAGAATTGAACAAAACTTAGCATAATTTTTATGAAAGAAAGTAACGTCAGGCATACTTAAAAATAGTTTTTATAATTTTAATACCTGCGAGCACACTGCCTTTTAATGTTCCGCTTACTTTACTTTCGCCGCCTGCACGGTTTTTATATTTTACCGGAACATTTAAACAAACAAATTTATGTTTTACTGCTTTAACCTGCATCTCCACTGTCCAGCCATAATTTTTATCTTGCATTTTTAGTTCTTCCAAAACACTCCATTTTATTGCCCTAAATGGACCAAGATCAGTAAAGCTGTGGTTAAAAAATATGCGAATTAAAAAAACAGCCAGCCAGTTTCCAAAAACCTGCTGCGGCGTCATACTACCCAGTTTTCTCAGTTCCTTCACCCTGCTGCCAATAACCATATCAACATTTTCAAAAATGATTGGAGTTAATAAATGATCTAAATCTTCAGGATAATCGCTGTAATCTCCATCCAGAAAAACAACAATATCGCAAGCGCCAGTTTCTCTTATATAATCAAGCCCTTTAAGGCAGGTAATACCATAACCGGGCGTTTTTTCAAAAAGTACAGTAGCACCATTGGCTTTTGCAACAGCCGCTGTTTGGTCATCACTGTTATTATCTACAACAATTATTTCGGTACAAATACCTTTGGGAATTGCATTTAATACCAATTCAATACTTTTTTCTTCATTTACCGCAGGTATAATAAGTTTAATTATTTTGTTATGATACATTATCTAAAGATGAAAAAAAATCGGTTATAAAAGATTCTACTGGTAAATATCATTAACAAATCACAATTTCTGAAACCAATAATATTTACTTTGCGTAATTAAAACAAGTTAAAAAAATTTATGAAAAAATACATCATTACTTTTTGCTCTTTTTTATCAATAATTAGCAATATAAGTGCACAGATAAAAAACTTACCGGAGTATTTTAAGGGAGTGGATAAATTTTTATCTACCAATGTAAAAGCCGGCAAAGTCAATTATAAAAACATAAGCTCAGATAAAAAAGATTTAGATGCGCTTGTAACTTATGTCAGTACAAAACAAAAATTTAATTCCCAATCAGAAGAAAAGGCTTTTTACCTGAATGCCTATAATGTTTTAGTAATAAAAGGAATTATTAATAATTATCCAACCAAAGGCCCAATGGAAATATCCGGTTTTTTTGATAAGAAAGTATATGCCATTAATGGGGCAAGTCTTACTTTAAACAATATTGAAAACGATATCATACGGAAGAAATTTAATGATGCAAGAATACATTTTGCATTGGTATGTGGCGCCAAAAGCTGTCCGCCTATTCAATCTTATGCATTTAGGGCTGAAAAACTGGACGCACAACTTGAACAGATAACAAAACAAAGCATACAAAATACTTCCTTCACAAAAATAAATGCAAAAAACAATAAGGTATCTATATCTATGCTTTTTAATTGGTACAAAGATGATTTTGTAAAAGCAAAAGGAAATGTTTTGAATTTTTTAAACAGTTATTTAAAAACTCCGTTGTCTCCTAATACTGCGATTGAAAATTATACCTACGACTGGGCATTAAACGGGTAATACAATTACTCAATAAAGAAAAAAACACCGGAAGCATGAAGTTTCCGGTGTTTTTTTTGATGTTATAACATTGAATAGATAAGTTTGCTATTAATCTTTAAAAATAAAATATGCCCACAACAAAATCATATGCAGTACAAAACAGCGAGACTAACCTTTCTGTATGGCAACTTGAAAGAAGAGAACCGGGAGGAAAGGACGTTGAGTTGGATATTTTGTTTTGCGGTGTTTGTCACAGCGATCTTCACCAGATAAAAAACGAATGGGGCAATTCTATTTTCCCAATGGTACCAGGGCATGAAATTGTTGGCAAAGTGACACGCGTAGGCAACGAAGTTTCTAAATTTAAAATTGGCGATACAGTAGGTGTAGGCTGCTTTGTAGACTCCTGCAGAACATGCGAAAATTGCAAAGATGGACAGGAGCAATACTGCAGCAACGGTAATTCAAGTACTTACAATTCATACGAACAGGATAAAAAAACACCTACTTATGGTGGCTATTCAAAATCAATAGTAGTAAATGAAGATTTTGTTTTAAGTGTATCTGAAAAACTTCCTTTAAACGAAGTAGCACCATTGTTGTGCGCCGGAATTACAACATACTCTCCTCTTAAGCATTGGAAAGTTGGTAAAGGACATAAAGTTGCTGTTGCAGGGCTGGGTGGCCTGGGCCACATGGCTGTAAAATTTGCTGTATCATTTGGTGCAGAAGTTACTGTGCTGAGTACTTCATCCAGCAAAGAAGCGGATGCAAAAAAACTGGGCGCACATAAATTTGTTGTTACAAAAAATGCAGAAGAATTAAAAGCAGTTGTCGGGTATTTTGATTTTATTATTGATACCATCTCTGCTGACCATGATTATGCAACTTATCTTTCTTTGTTAAAAACAAATGGTGTGCAAATTTGCGTAGGTGCACCGCCAACACCGGCAGCTGTACATGTATTTAATTTAATAGGTGGCAGAAAAAGTCTTGCAGGTTCATTGGTAGGTGGATTGCCAGAAACACAGGAGATGCTTGATTATTGTGCTGAACACAACATTGTTTCTGACATTGAAATGATAGATATAAAAGATGTACACGCAAGCTATGAGCGCATGCTGAAGGGAGATGTTAAGTACCGTTTTGTTATAGATATGGCAACTTTGTAATTTAATCAAAATTAAAATAAATAAAATCATGGAAAAATTTGCATTACTAGCACGAGTAGAAGCTAAACCCGGAAAAGAAGCTGCGGTGGAAGCATTTTTAAAAAGTGCCTTGCCATTGGCAGAAGCGGAGAATGATACCGTAAAATGGTATGGTCTAAAAATAAATGAAAACACCTTTGGCATATTTGACACTTTTATTACAGAAGATGGAAGAAAAGCACATTTACAAGGTGAAATTGCAAAAGCACTGATGGAAAATGCTTCTGAGCTTTTAGCAAAAGATCCGGTAATTGAATTTGTAGACTTATTAGCAGTAAAATAATCAAACTAAAATATTGTGAACATTACATTAGCACAGGCGGAAGCAGCAATTGCTGCAGCAAAAATTAAAGCATTAGAAATAGATACCAAAATGGATATTTCCGTTGTAGATGCAGGAAGCAATCTTGTAGCATTTGCACGTATGGATGGAGCATGGATTGGATCAGTAGATATTTCGTTTAAAAAAGCAAAAACTGCTGCATGGTTTACAATGGATACGGCAGCATTATCACCTTTGATACAACCCGGACAATCCTTGTATAATATTGAACACTCAAATGGTGGCCTTATAACCTTTCCGGGTGGCGTCATTATTAAAAATGAAGCAGGAGAAGTAATAGGTGCAATCGGCGTATCAGGTAGCCTTGTTGAAAATGATCATGCTGTTGCAGTAGCAGGAGCAAAAGCAGTAAAATAAATCTTTTATAGTAAAGAAAATCCATCATTAGTGATGGATTTTTTTTAAAAATTTTTTAAAATTTATATAAATACTATTCTTTAATAGTTTCTTCTCATTTTTAAAAAAAACCAATACAATTCAACTTAATAATTTTTAGCTTCATCGTCACCCAAATTATGCAATTAGCGTTTCGCAATTAAGGCTCCTGTATTTCCATGGTTTTTCAATAATTTTGGGTACAAATTTCTTTTATTGGCTATCGTTAATTGATTGTTTGATGAAGAAAAATTAAATTTTTACATTAAATGGATATTTATATTTATGCACTTGTAGGGTTAGTTGTAGGTTTTATAATGGCATGGATAATTCAATTAATTGCCATTCAGAAAATAAAAAAAGAAAATAAAAGTGTAAAGGGTTTGCTGGAAAGCGAAAAACTAATAAAAGAAAATGCTCAAAAAGAAAATAATTTTTTATTACAGTCAGCAGAAGCAGCCCTAATTACCACAAAAATTAAATTAAAATCTACTGAAGATCTCGTAAAAATTATGGATAATGATATTTTGCTGATGCAGAAAAGCAACGAAGAAACGGAAGATCTACTTGCAAAAGGTGAACCTGCATTATATGACATAAAAATAAAACTTATAGAAGCTCAGAATATAATTTTACGGTACAAGGCTCAGATCGGTGAAAAATAGTTTATTTCTTTGGAGCTTTTGTGGAATCAGCCAAAGCAGTAGATTTTTTATCTTTTTGAAATTTATTAAAAAGATCCAATTTAAAATTAATTTTTCCGTCGCTACCGGTTTTACCTCTTAAAAAAATACTTTTCCCTATTTTTGATTTGGTACCAATGTTAACCGGGTTATAGTCTTCATCTCTTTTTTTAAGGTTATTGAGCGGAATCTGTATACTAAGATCTGAACCTGTTTTTTTACTGTACAAACCCTCTACAAATAATGATATTACTGAAGATTGAATTTCCATTTTATTTAATTTAATATCCCCATTTTTAATCGTCAGGTTATCTTTCAATTCTGCAAAGGTTATATTATCAAAATCCCGTTTTTTAAAAATAAAATTCTGAATTTTTTTTATAGGTTCAAAATTATTTAATGCTCCATTTTTTAATGAAAAACTTACTTCGCCATTTACAGATGAGGGAAGTACTTGTCCTTCATCATTAATATTTAAAGCGGTATTGACCTTAGCTGTTAACTGCCCTTCAAGATTTGTAGATAAAATACCATCCTGCCCAAAATTATTAAATGACGCAAACAATTTCTTTACATCTACATTATTAACATCAGCATTTATGTTGGCTGTATGATAAGCTCCTGAATTATTTAGTAATTGCCCTTTTATATTCATCCTGCCGCCATTTGCCTGCATACTTATATTATTCAATAAATATCTATCCTGTAATAAGGTTATGCTTGCATTTGCCTTGTTGGCAATAAATTTTTTGTAACGTAGAATTTCTGCATTTAATGAAATATCAATAATACCTTTTTCTAACAGATCATCAATTTTAAGTGCCATATCGCCAAAACTTTTTTTATTGCTGCTTACTTTTTTTACTGTGGCACTTTTCTTTTTCAACAAATAAGTAAACGCATTTAAATTTAGATCGGGCGAATAAACATTGTAATCTATTTTTACCCTGTTAGGTTCTGTATTTATTAATGTAAGAACATTTTTGGCAGTACCGTTCATTACAATTTTATTATTTAGAATATTACATTGAAGGTTTTGAATAAATACATCAGAATTTTTAAAATTTAAAGAACCATTTACATTTTTCAATTCTACATTTCTTGGAGCATACAAAAGCGATCCGTTTTTAAAAGATATGCTGCCATTCACTAATGAATTTGTGTTGTTGTTTTTTTCTATCGGTCCTTTATAATCAAGTATTACATCTGCATTACCCGACAAGAGCTGTATTGAATAAATAGGAATAACTTCATTTAATTCTGCAAAGTTAAATGATGAACGAAGATCGCAGGTAAGGGTTGGAACAGTAAAATTTAAAATTTCAATTTTATTTGATATCACCGGTAGACCCCGCCAGTTTGCTTCTAAATTATTTATGTGAATAACAGAATTTCGATCATTACGGGCTTGACCAATTACTGATTCATTACTAAAAAATCCAGAAAAGCTAGCATCTTCAAAATCTATAAAAGTGGTTGTCATATCACTATGTTCAACTTTCCATTGGGCATAAATGTATGGTTCACCTCCCTGCAAAGGGCCTTTTAATTTTGTAACAACATTAATCGGCCTGTTTAAACTTACTATGGAAAGCGATTTAGCTATACGCTCAGGCAGAAGTTTTTTTGCTTCTTCATATAAAATTTTAGGCGCATAAACATCTAATGAGAATGCCGGATTTTTATCTCCTAAGTCAAACTTACCTGAAAGATTAAAAGGCTTATCCGCAATTTTTACATCTATACTGTCAAAACTTAAAACCTGAGAAATTTTACCATAAGACAATTTAAAATCCCCGGAAAAAGATGCTGCTTTTAAAAAAGTTCCATTCGGTAAATTAAATGCCATGCTGTTTATAAAAATATCAGCATCAGTATCTACATTCAAACTACTGTCTGAGTCATGTAAATTCATCGCAATTTTCTTAACATCAAAATCGTGCAGCTTTTCTCTTTTACGGTCATCTAAAATAAACCGTACATTTTGCAGAACAATGTTTTTTAAACTAATTTCTTTTGATGTTTTTTTAGGACCACCGGCAGGATCTTTCTTGCTTTTTAAAAGATAAGTATTGCTGTATCCACTAGTATCGGTAAAAAAGTAAATATTGGCATTCCGCAAAACAAGACCTGTAAGTGCATCATCTTTTTTTATCAATTTAAAAATATTTAGGTTTACATAAGCCTCTTTTGCAGCAAAAAAAGCGTGATGGTGCTTACCATACATACTGTCTGTAAGGGAAATATTTTTTAATACGACGGCAATTCTGGGAAAATTTTTTAGTACACTAACATCAGCATCACCGATAGTTAATTTACCATTAAGTTTATTACTTACATTATCAGTTAGCTGTTTAATAATTTTTACTTTATTGGCTTTAATATAAAAAAAAGCAGCGGCGTAAAATACTAGTATTAATAGGGTAAGGGCTAAACAAACTTTTAAAATAACAGGTAAAATCTTTTTCAAATTATTTTTATTAAATTATATTTTTGATGCTGTTATCATATAATTAAACCTACGAGTACTAATTTATTAATAATTATAAGAATATCATCAAATGTTAAGCCTTTTTTTGAAAAGAATTAAGGGGAAAAATAATACACATTATGAAAATTAATTTTTGGACTATAGGCAAAAGCCACGATAGTTTTGTAAAGGAAGGTGTTGAACTTTTTACAAAGAGGATAGGAAATTATTATCCTGTTGAATGGCTAATTGTTCCTATGCCTAAAAATGCCGGCATTATGGAACCTGCAATACTTAAAATAAAAGAGGGTGAAGTTTTGGCAGCACTAATTACTAAAGAGGATTATGTTGTACTGCTTGATGAACGTGGAAAAACCCTGACCAGTGGAGCATTTAGTAAGTTTATAGAACAACGCACAGTAGAAAGTGTCAGAAATCTAATTTTCATTATTGGTGGGTCTTATGGCGTATCAGAAGCAATCATACAAAGAGCAAATTTTAAATGGAGTCTATCGGCTTTGGTTTTTCCTCACCAGTTGGTTAGGTTGATATTGGCAGAGCAGGTTTACAGGGCATGTTCAATAATTAGAAACGAAAAATACCACCATGCATAAAATGTAGAAAGCAGCCATAAAATTAATTATGACTGCTTTCATACAAATGTGTTGTAAGATTATTTAATTCTTGTCCAGGTCTGTGTATTATTCTGACCTGCTGCGTTTTTACCATTCACTTTAATCTCACTATTAGTTATAACAACAATGGTTGCAGGTTGGTAGTTTAGTGCGCCTGAATTACAATTACTCAATAAATTATCAATAACATATCCACCTGCTTTATCAGATTTAATATTTTTCCATTTTATATCATTTTCTCTGTAACACTGTGTATTATTTCCTAGGTATGTTAATTTACCTTCTGAAGAAAATAATGAAACAGTTACAATACTGTTTAATAAAGTATTTTCAGGATTATTACTGCTTAGCTGCCATTTACCATTCAAAGAAAATACCGCTCCACCGGTAGTATTAGTTGCTTGTCTAACCGCATCGCAACTTGCCAAAACAAATATTAAAGCAAGCAAAGAAAGAAGTTTAAGTGTTTTCATAATATAAATTTTTAAGTGTAAATGCCATTTTTCAAAAAGCATACCAGCAGATAATTATTAAAATGAATCTATCTAAGTTAACAAAACTTTGGATAATTTTTTGCCTTAGCTTTGGCAAAAACTATAAGAATGGATTTTGATAAATACCCTGTTACGCTCATGCTTATTGCTGCAAACATTTTGTTTTCTATTGTAGGTTTTTCCAATAATATATTTTTATCAAAAACAATTGGTTGGCCTTATTATGAAAAGCGCAACAAAGAGTATTACCGTTTTATTACATCGGGTTTTTTACATGCAGACTGGATTCATCTTTTCTTTAACATGTTTACCCTCTATTTCTTTGGTAAAAATTTAGAAATAATATTGTCAGTAAGCGGCCTTGGTGGTAAATTTTCTTATTTGTCACTATACTTTTTAGGATTGATAGCAGCTGATATTCCTAGTTATTTAAAACACAATGAAGATGCCGATTACCGTTCACTCGGAGCCTCGGGTGCAGTATCTGCCGTAATTTTTGCAAGCATTATTTTTAGTCCCTGGACCAGTATTTATTTATACGGAGCCATACAAATTTCAGCAACCATCTATGCAATTCTGTATGTTATTTATTGTATTTACATGGGCAAAAAAAATCAAGACAATGTAAACCATGATGCACATTTGTGGGGCTCAGTTTTCGGATTTGCATTTACCATTGCTTTAATAGCAGTTATAAGACCCGAACTTTTTCCATATATTTTAGAAGACATTAAAAAGTTTAGTGTATTTGGCTCTAGCGAACTAAGCTCAGTTTTACAATTTGTTTTGAACTCGAGGTAATTTTAAAACGTTCATCTATTCTGTAACCAATTACCCAAACGATTTTTTTATCGGACTCCAATACCCAGCATTTTTCTTTTTGTAGAAGAGAAAGTTTTTGATCCATAAAAAACCGACTTAATTTTTTCTTTTTTGTCATTCCCAAAGGGTAAAAATAATCTCCGGTTTTCCATTTACGCAGCAGCAAAGGATAGGTAAGATTTACTGCATCAATATGAACAACCGAAGAATCTCCTTGTAATTTTTCCGGAATGTTAGCAGGACTTATTTGTAAAGTTCCCTCATCAAAAAAAATATTGCCTGCATGCTCTTCAACAATAATATTTTTTGTTTGTAATGATGATGTTTGGGGAGAAATAATCAACCATTTCCTGTTAAGCAAAATAATATGTGAAGCAGATTTTATATATTTACCCGAATCACTATGCAATAATTTTTCAACTTCGTTTACCTGCATTGCTGTAAACCCTGCATCTTTTATAATTTCATAAATAACCGTTTGCAACGGCTTTGTTTTTAATAATTTTAATACAGGAATATGAATTTCATTCCCTTTCCTTTCAATTAATTTTTGTTTTATCTGCTCAATACTTTCTTCATATAAATATTCAACAGCTGCAAACCGATCTATGTTTCTTAATACATTTTTTAAAGCCTCAGAATAAATTTTTTCAATTGAAGGCAATATTTCATTCCTGAATAAATTTCTTGTGTAATCGTTGCTTGCGTTAGAACTGTCAGTAATATATTCCACCTGATTTGCAAGTGCATATTCTTCAATATCTTTTCGTGTTGCAAACAACAATGGCCTGACAATCTGTTGCTGTTTTGGTAGTATTCCTCTTAGCCCTTTAATACCGGTTCCCCTAAAAAAATTCATCATCACTGTCTCAACATTATCATCTGCATGATGTGCAGTAAGTAAAAATGAAAATGGATTGTCAGATGTTTTACTTTCAAGTAACAATTGCTTAAACCAATTGTACCGGAGGTTGCGGGCAGTTTCTTCAATAGAAGTTTTATTAAGTTTTGCCTGAGATACTGTATCAAAAGTTTTTACAAAAAGCTTTACTCCTAACTGTTCACTCAATTTTTTTACAAACTGTTCATCTCGGTCACTTTCTAATCCTCTTAATTTAAAATTACAATGGGCCAAAGAAAAATTTAATCCTGCAGCCGCGCACAATCCACAAAGTACAGCTGAATCTGCACCACCACTTACTGCAATTAGCAAATAATCATTTATTGTAAAAAGATTTTCTTTTTTTATGTAAGCCAAAAAATTTTGTAGAAGTTCCATTTAATAAAGCAGGGAAAACATTTAAATTAATTTTTATTAAAATCTAAGACCCGGTCTATCTCTTCTGGAATTTATTTGACCGATACCTATCAGTTGATCTGTGCGATCTGTAAAGCTTTTATAATAAACAAGTACGGTATAATTATTTTCTGTTTCCCAATAATTACCTTCCAAAATATTTGTATTGTCAACGCCCTTTTCATCTTCAAGTAAATAAGTATAAGCATAATAACCCTGCTTCATATAAACTGAGACTTCATATAAACCGGTTATTTCGTTAAAACGCATTTTGTATTTGTCGCTTGCTTCAAAGCCGGTAAACTGCCCGGCCACAAAAATATTTTTCCCGGAAAGCGGTTTCCCACCCGGTGCTGCAAAACTGAACTTTACAGTTGCATAATCTCCCTGCCAAAAAGGGTTGATACTTTCATAGGTAACAATATTAAAACTCCCATTGTAGTCAGGGTAATATACATAACGTTGAGCGCTTCTGTCAACATCAGGAACTACATACATATTGGTATACGTTTTACCATAATCTGCATGGTCAATTCTATCGCTTTGTAGCCTAAAACTTCTAAGATCTAGCCACCGCCATTCTTTTCCACCTGGAAACTGGGCAATATTTTCATTACTGTAATCGAGCACATTTCCTCTTACAAAAGTTGGTATGATATCTTTTTGAGCATTATCCCACCGGTTATTTTGTAACACAACTACTTTTATCTGCTGTGCTGCGCTAAAAGCATTTAGATCTGATGTGGTAACTGTAAACCTAACTTTTTGATAAGTTGTAAAATTTTGTGCACCTAATAACTGAACCACCGAAGCTGCAACAGACGCTTTATTTTCAACAACCAACAATCTTTTAGTAAAAGCAAGTTTAGCTGTATCTCCATCTAAAAAAATCTTTACGAGATAATTACCCGAACGTATTGGCAACGAATTTTGTTCAGGTAAAATAGCCTGATAATGCGTGTATCTTGTAAGTGCAATAGATGAATAACGGTATGTTGTAATCCTGTTTTGTGTAAAGCCTTTTATATAATCAAAAGCCGAAAGGTTAACTGGTTTCCAGTTATAATCGCACAACTGGTAAGTGTAATAGTAACTTTTAAAATTTCCATCAAGGTCATCAAACTCAAGTTGAAATCTATCACCGCTGTTTAAAGTGTAAACAGGCAATTGAAGTTGGTTGCCATATTGAAATAACTGTGCAGTCGCAATGTTGGATTTATAAATTTTATCCGGCTCCTGCGCCCATGTTTTTGCACTTAAGAGTATAAAAAAAACATAGATGAAAAAATTTTTACATTTCATTTACAGCATTAATTATTTATTTTTGAAGGTACAACAAAAAATTTCCGATTTGAACGTTTCTTACTTCATTGCCAAAAGATTAGCATCGGTTAAACAGAAAACTTTTAGCAGGTTCATTATCGGGCTGGCAGCTGCTGCGACTATACTCAGCGTGGCTGTAATGATTGTTGCGCTGAGTTTTGTAAATGGTTTTCAAAGAGTAATAAGCACAAAGGTTTTTAACTTTTGGGGACATGTAAGGGTGCAGCAAAACATTGAAGACAGAGTTGGCAATGCAGAAGAATATCCTATCTATGCAAATGATACGGTGGAAAATTATTTAAAGAATTTACCGGAAGTTTCCTCAGTAGAAAAATATGCCACCAAATCTGCAATACTAAAATATGGTACAGATATAGAAAATGTTTTATTAAAGGGTATTGATGTAAATTTTAATTTTAACCGACTACAACCATTTTTATTAAAAGGGAAGTGGATTTCTTTTACTGATAGTGCTTACAGCAAGCAAATAAACATCAGCTATTACACCGCAAGCCAGTTAAAACTTACCGTCGGCGATAGTTTAATTGTTTACTTTTTTAGACAGGATGGCTCTAAAACTCAACGTAGGCTTACCATTGCTGGTATTTATAAAATTGGTATTGAAGAGTATGATAAGAATTTTGCTTTATGCGATCTTAACCTCATCAGAAGATTAAATAACTGGGAACCAACACAAATTGGCGGCTATGAAATTCTTTTAAAAGATTACAAAAAAACAGATAGTATTTCAAAAAAAATGTATGCGGAATTGCCGAATACCTGGTACAGTAAAAGTATAAGAGAAATATATCCTCAAATTTTTGACTGGCTAAATTTACAGGGTCAGTTAAAAAATATTTTATTGGTGATAATGATTATTGTGGCGGCAGTAAATTTAGTTACATGCTTAATAATTCTTGCATTGGAACGAACAGCAATGACGGGTATTTTAAAAGCTACAGGTGCTACGGACTGGGATATTCAAAAAATATTTTTAATGAATACTTCGGGCATTGCCTTAATGGGAATTGTAGGAGGAACATTGTTGGGCCTCGGCATATGTATACTGCAGCAAAAAACAGGCTTTATAAAATTAAATGAAGAATCGTATTACATGTCTGTAGCACAAGCTGATATTGACTGGCGACAGATTGTTGCTGTAGACTTTTTTACACTGGTGATTTGTATGCTCACACTTATTATTCCCACATATCTTGTAAAAAAAGTGCAGCCTGTAAAAGCAATAACTTTTAGATAATATTTATTTCGTTATTGAATATAAAATAATTCCCGTTGCAACTGCAGCGTTCAAAGATTCTGCTTGTCCGATTTTTGGTACCGTTATTTTTTCATCTACCAGTTCCATAACTGCTGAAGAAATCCCTTTCGATTCATTTCCAATGATTAAAATCCCTTCTTTAATTTTATCGAAAGTTGAAAGGTTTTTGCCCGCCAATACAGCAGCATATTTTTTTATATTTTTATGTTTCTGCAACTCTTCAATAAGATTTCCATAAATAATATTTACCCTTCCAAGGCTCGCCATTGTACTTTGAACAACTTTTGGGTTGTAACAATCTGCTGTTGCATTGCTGCAAAAAATTGTTTTTAATCCAAACCAGTCAGCCGTTCTTATAATTGTCCCAAGGTTTCCAGGATCCTGTATATCATCTAAAAACAAGGTGAGGCTGTTGCTGATATTAATACTTTTAAAACCAGTCTTTTTCTTAAAAACACCCAATAAATTGTTGGTAGTACTTAAGGCTGAAATCTTTTCTAATTCAAAATCTTCTACTTTAATGATTTTCCCTCCAAATTGCTTTTTTATTTTATCAGACAGATAATTTAAGCCGCTTACACTACAATATAGTTGCTCACAATCAAAAATATTATAGAGTAAAAGTTCCAAAACCACTTTTGGTCCTTCAGCAATAAAAGCATTGTGCTGATCCCTAAATTTTTTGTGCTGTAAACTTTGAATATATTTGACTGCAGATTTATTTATCATACTGAAATTTTTTGTAGCTTTTGCTGCACTTAACAGACTAATGAATGCTTTTCGTTTTAAAAATATAGTTTTTCTTTTACTATCACTTACATCATGTACAATAATTAGAAAAACACCAAAAAACAAACCTTATCTGTTTGCTAATTCTATTGAACTGGTAGGTGGTTCTTTTAATAAAGTTGAAAGACAATCTGTAATACAACGCCTCAATAACCAGTTGGATGACAGCAGCAAAGTAAAAGTAAGAGATGCATTCTTTATTTTACATTTTATAAAAAGACCTGTTGCATACGATACAGGATATTCGGCTGTTTCTGCATTTAATATGCAAACTTCTATGTACCATTTAGGATATTACAATGCCAAAGCAAGTTTTACACAAGACACCGTTAACCAAAAAGTAAAAGTTAAGTATAAAATAATAGCCGGCAAACCAACTTTGATTGATACGCTTAGGTATCGCTTAAAAAAAGAAGATTTACAGCAGATAGCAATCACATCTCAAAAGCAGACTTTTTTAGTACAAAATACTCCTGTAACGAGAATTGCTGTGCTTGCCGAAATAGGAAGACTGGTTGACAGTTTTAGAAACAATGGTTATTATAAATTTACAGCTGCAGAATTAAGGGTGCGGGGCGATAGTACCATTGCATCTCTTACATCCATAAGCGATGATCCTTTTGAACAGTTGAGATTGTTAAACGAGGCACAGTTAAAAAGAGATTCGCCTACGGTAAAACTTGCTTTAGATTTAAATCCTCCTGAAGATTCATCAAGACTCAATAAATATTTGATTAATAAAATTTATATTTTAAGTGATTACAGGCCTGATGATGTTTTAAGAGACACTGCAAATATTACAGAACAAAACAATCCAAACTTTATACACCGTTACCACGAAAGATTATTTAGAAATTCTCTTTTTGCACGCAATATTACCTTGCTTCCAGGAAATGTTTACAGCCAAAGTGAATACTACAAAACCATAAGTAACCTTACAAAACTTGGAGTTTGGAAAAGTATAAATATTCGTATTGTTGAAAACCTTGATGAAGTAAATAAAGTAGACCTGATTGTAGAACTTATTCCGGCAAGAAAGTTTTTATTTGAAAATTCTTTAGAAGCCAGTTATTCTTCTACCAGCAATACTACTGCTGCACTTGGCGGAAATCTTTTTGGTTTATCAGCAAATTTTTCTTTAAAAAATAAAAATATTGCCAAACAAGCCATCAGTATGACGCACAATTTGAGACTGGGTGTCGAACTTAACAAAGCAAGCCGCACCAACTCAAACAACATAATTTTTTCCAACGAAATAAGCTATTCCAATACAGTTTTAAAACCCGGATTAACGCCAAAAACAATGAAACGTTTTCGTTTGAAAAGCGGTGATTCGTTTATTAATTCCGGGTTTGCTTACAATAACAGATTAAATCTTTTTAGTCTGCAGTCTGTTAACTTAAATGCTGGTTTTACAGGGTTGGATAAAAAGAACCGATTTTATGTTTTTCGGTTGTTGAATGCCAACTTTAGTTATCTCTATAACCAGTCAGAAACTTTTACAAAATTACTCAGAGATAACCCTTTTTTAAGATATTCCTACAACACAGCATTTACCATTGGTACAGCATTTAGTTATGCAAGCACGTTTCGTAACACAAAACATCCACTAAGTCTATCAAAAGAAAGAGGATTTAAATTTAATATAGAAGAATCAGGTTTGACACCACTTGGACTGTTACCTATTTTAAAAAAATTTAAAAGGAGATATATAAAACTGGATACCGAATATAAATACACAGTAACAAAAGCCAAGACTGCTTTAGCTTTTAGAGCTTTTGCCGGCGTTGGTATTCCACTTTTTGGAGACAGCTTACCTTTCTTTAAACAGTTTTATGGCGGTGGCAGCAACAGTATGAGAGGCTGGCCTTTAAGAGGAATTGGTATTGGTGGTCAAAAATTAATTCCCTACAGTGCAACCTCATCAAATATTTTTAATGACCGTACCGGCGATATGCAACTGGAAACAAATATTGAATTCCGCCATGATATTGCCCGTATTGTTCCCGATTTAATTACGCTGAAAGGTGCTGCATTTATTGATATCGGAAATATCTGGAACATCCGGGAATCTAAACCCGGCGGTGTATCCGATCTCACAAAATTTGAATTCAAAAATTTATATAAACAAATTGGATTATCGGCAGGTTATGGTTTTAGAATTGATTTTTCATACTTAATTGTACGTACTGATTTTAGTTTCCGTTTTAAAAGACCTGAAAGCAGTGAAATTAACAATGGATGGAAAGCACCGCCCATTGGATTTAAGGATGCTTTTCAAAAAATATTTTCAAAAGATTTCAGGCAATGGCGATACGAAAATTTTAATTTTACTGTAGGAATTAACTATCCTTTTTAAAAAATAAATTTATTTTTTTAAATACAGGTTTTTATAAATTTATACGATTGAGTTGGTAGAAATATTAGCCAGATGCTCCATAAAACCTTCCATCGTTTTTCCATCATTTACATTCATTTCCCCGATTTTAGTTCGCCGCAGTTCGCTTAAATAAGCGCCACAACCCAAAACATATCCCATATCATGTGCAAGGCTGCGAATATATGTACCCGTTCCACAAATTACCCTAAAACTGACGACAGGTAATTTAACTCCCGTAATTTCAAGTTCATTTATTTTAACTGTTCTTACTTTTAATTCAACTTCTTCCCCCCTTCTTGCAAGTTCATATAATGCAACACCTTCTTTTTTTATCGCAGAATATATGGGTGGATATTGCGATATCTCACCAAGAAATTTTTGTGTTGCAACTTTAATTTCTTGTTCAGTAATATGAGCGTATGCTTTATAATTTTCGGGTGTACTTTCTTTATCGTACGTAGGGGTTGTTGCACCTAAAGTAAATGTGCCGGTATATTCTTTTACCTGTGCCATGTACTCATTTATTTTTTTAGTAAACTTTCCTGTACAAACTATTAAGAGACCTGTAGCTAAAGGGTCTAACGTACCTGCATGACCAACCTTTTTTATTTTGAGGGTACTTCTTATTTTTCTTACAACGTCAAAAGATGTCCAGTGCAAAGGCTTATCTATTAAAAGAACCTGACCTTGTTCAAAAAAAAATTTTGCTTCTTCACTGATTAATATCTTCGGTAATTGTATTCTTTTGGAGACGCTTTCTCCATTCTCCTGCTGCGCAATATGTTTTGCAAAATATGATCCTTTAGCCACTATAATTTTTTGCAAAAATAATTAATATAACCTGTAAAAAATATTAAGAGGCTGTCTTTAAAAAAGGCAGCCTCTATTCAGTAAGGAAAACATTTAATTTTTTTATCTTTTGATAATTTTTTCTGTTGCAGACACTATACCATTAACAGAAAGTCTTGCTATGTAAAAACCGGCATTTAATCTACTTAAATTATTAATTGAAATATTTGTAAAACCAATGTTGATAATTGTTTGCTGCACCAAAACTATTTTACCATTAGCATCAATTATACTTATTTCAGCCAATCCTTTTTTAGAAGCATTGTAACGCACATTTATATTTTCTGCAAATGGGTTTGGATATACTTTCATTAAGGTTGTCGTTTCAGTTTTGAATTTTACCGTTAATATTTCACTGAAAGTATATTTTCCATCATTATCAACTTGCTTAAGGCGATAGTAAATAACATTCCTGTTTTGTAACTCCGCTGCTTTATCATTGTATGCATAACTTTTCTGAGTTCCTGCAGCAAAACCGTCCAATACAATTGCAATTGTTTTAAAGGAATTTAAATCAAAAGATCTCTGGATCTCAAAGCGATTATTGTTGAATTCTTCTGATGTAATCCATGTAACCGCAACAGTTAAATTCTCTACAGGCACTGCATTTAACGATAAATATTTAACCGATAAAGTACTTGCTGCTAAGGAAGCCACTGCAACTACCGCTGTATCCTTACAACCATTCCTCTGTTCAGTTAATATCAACGTATAATTTCCTTGCAGGCCAACAACTACATCTTTAGTGTTGCCCACAAACGAACTAGGTCCAGTCCAATACCAATTTAATCCTGTAGAACCGCCATATGGAGTAATTACATTACTTAAAATTGGATCACCGCCTAAAAGGGTTACTGTCGACTGGGGGTTTGAAGCTACCAAAGCTCCACTTGAGGTGGCGGATGCTACCGGCTGAAATTTATCTTCAACTACAGTTGTGCTGTCAGTTCTTTTTGGGCAACCGGCTACTATAGCACTTGTTAAATAGTATTTACCGGCTTTATCAACTACTGCATTACTGCCATTTGTTGAAACAATGTTACCATTTGATGTTGCCCATTGGTACGACGCACCACTTACTGGGTTCATAGGAGTTAGTGTTGTTGAAGTTACGTTACATTTTAAAATACCCGGTGTAGCTATGGCTGGAGATGCAACCGGAGCATCTAAAAATTCGTAAGGACCTGAAAAATCTTGTAACGCTGAAGTAAAAGTTGAAGAAGATCTTGTTTTTGTAATGACTCTAGTGAAAGGTGGTATACATGCATCAAAACCAGAAGTTGATAATGCGGGATCAACACCCAGGCTCGTTAAATCTACAGCAATTTCACCAAAATCATAAGCAGCATATTCATTAGAATATGAAATTGAACCTGCTCCTAAAGCGTTCGATGATGTTCCCCACATCGGACCCGCAGTATTAGCAGTACTTGCAGATGCCCATGCACCATACTGGTTTGTACTGATAGACGCAATTTTTGCATATCCATAAGTATTTCCGTAAAATTCGAAAGGTACAAATTTAAATTTTGAAGGCGCAACTGTACTGTAAGTATTAAGAGAAACCCAAATATAAATACTTACTTCAGATACCCCTGCGGTACTGTAAGAAAAAGAAACTGTCATATCCCCAATGGTATTTATAGAACCATTACTGTTAAAAGTCCATTCGGTACGACCTCCTGTACTAGCTGGACCTGAATTACTGAATAACCCTGTTGAAGTATTGTAGGTTATTCTTTCATGAAAAAGCTCAAAATCTACATACCTGTTTCCCGTATTACCTAAAGTGCTGACACCCATTGTAAGTATAAGGGCACTTGGGTTAGTATTATTAATTGTTGTGCCGTCTCTGCGCATATGTATATATGAATCAACTATATCATATTTTACATCAAGCGTTGAACCATTAGGTGCAGTAGTCCATGTTGAAGGATTATCACCATTTTTAGAACCACCTATAAAAGTGGTTGAATCTCCACCTCCTGTTCTAATTCCAGTACTAATTCCAATATTATCTCTGCCATAACGTCCATCTAAAAGTAAATAGCCATTTTGGACCGAATACCTAGGGAAAGCCATTCCTTGATTAAAAGTAAAATTTTCAGATGCTTGAAGTCGAGTTTTGTAAACTGATGATCCCGTGGTATCAATAACGCCTACACCAACACCTGCGGCATTACCAGGGGCCTTGAACCAGTCAAAACTATTGGGAGTAGATGAAGGTGTGAGATTTTGTGACCTCCCGGAGAGCACATCACCATCAACACCAAAACCTGCTACGATAGCAGGTGAATATTGAGCATTACTAATAAAAGGTAGAAGTGTTACGCAGAAGAGAATTGTAACTAAAACGAATTTAAAATTACGTTCCATTTTTTGTGGTTTTGGTTTTTATTAATCCTATTGAATCTTGTTAAAGACCTAAGGAAGAATTTTAAATAATTTTATGAATTTTAGAATAACCGAGGTAACAATCATTTCTAATTTCAATGTAAATGTAAAAACCAACAAGTAATCTTCCAAATAAAATATAGTAAAATTACTATATTTCGAGTTCTTTTACTCATTTGAGGTTTGTAGTAGAAATTCTACATAGTAATTTGGGTTATCATTGAATAATATCTAACAAAACGATCATTTTATTAGCTTTATTAATTACAAACTAATATTTATATAAATTAAAATGTAGATTTACAAGCATTTATGAAAGAAATTACATTTTAAAATCTCTTATTTTTTTCTAAAAAACACAAATTATTTGTAAAAAGACACAATTGTGTTTAGGGAATTAATTATGAAAGTAAAATTTTAGGAAGGGAAAAATACTCAAAAGATGTCATCGTAAAAAAACTGGCTGTAAGTAATTATACAACATGAATTAAATGGGCAAATTCTTGGAATCGATACATTATTTATACACAACTTAGATTACAATTTAAATTAAAAGGACGATTCAACTTGTATCCAGCATGATGCAGATTGAGGTTTTTTAAAAAACAAAAAATAAGGGTAACTTATCTTAAAAATTCATAACCGTTATGAAAATGAATTTTGATCAAGTAGATTTTATACTGTAAAATATAAAAAGATCTTATTTAAAATCTTGTTTAAACCAGCTTTACAAAACCTGCTTTGTTTTAAGCTCTAGATATTTATTTATGGTATTTACAGTCAATTTTTCGGGGGAACTTATAACAGATAAGATACCGTACTTAAGAAGTTCTTTTACAATAAGCCGTTTTTCAACCGTAAGTTTATCGGCTATAGTTTTTACATAAACATCTTCTACATTTTTTGCCCTGGCAACAGAGAGCTTTGTCAACTCTGTATTTTCGAAAAATACCACTAACAGTAAATGATGTTTTGCAATGGAACGCAGGTAACTAATTTGTCTTTTCAGGCCGTTTAAGGATTCAAAATTTGTAAAGAGTACGAACAGACTTCGTTGTTTTATTTTATTACGAATTTGCATATAAAGCATTTCATAATCGCTTTCTAAAAAGGCTGTGTTTTCCTTATATAAAACCTGCATTATTTTTTCTCTCTGTATAGGTTTTCTGTCTGCAGCAATTACGCTGCCCATTTTATTTGAAAAACTGATGAGCCCAATTTTATCCTGCTTTTGCAGACAAATATTGGTAAGTGCAAGCGTGGCATTAATTGCATAATCTAACAGACTTAGCCCATAAAAAGGCATTTTCATTAGCCTTCCTTTATCAATAATACAGTAAACCTGCTGCGATTTTTCATCGGTATAATTATTAACCATCAGCGTGCCTTTGCGGGCAGTGGCTTTCCAGTTAATGGTTCTTATATCATCTCCACCTATATAATCTTTTATTTGCTCAAACTCCACACTTTGCCCTATTTTACGCAAGCGTTTGCTGCCATATTCACTTGTAACAGCCTGCGCAATCAGTTGGTATTTACCAAGATTAATAAAGGAAGGATAAACTTTTACGGTCTCAGATGCTTTTGTAATTTCTCTTTTTTGTAAGAATCCTAATCGTGACTGTAAATAAATAATGATATTCCCAAACTCATAATTTCCACGTTCAAATGGGGTAATGGTATATTTTATTTCAATCGTTTTTTTTGCTTTCAGATTTTTAAAGATTTTCATGTTTCTTTGCTGCAACTGCAGCGGTACCTCATCTATAATCTGTATTTGAAGCATGAAAGGCATTTGATTTGTAATAAGAATGCTTACTTTATTTATTTCCCCATTGCTTAGTCTATCTGCAACGATTCTTTTTGCAATAGGGGATTTAAATACTAAAAATAAAAATATATAATCTATCAAGAATAAAAAACATGAAAATACAAACAGCATATTTACAACCCCATATAATGCAGTAAAAAAAAACGCAAATATATAGGCAACTACACAGCTTCCCATCAACACATAAAAACGCTGGGTAACAAACAAATCACCAATATATTTTTTTGCTGTATGCATTTTACCTTGGTATTTCTATTCCTTTTAAAATATTATCAATCAGGTCATCAGGGGAAATTCCTTCCATTTCCTTTTCGGGAGTCAGCATTATGCGGTGGCGCAAAACATGCGGTGCCATTTTCTGTATATCTTCCGGAATAACAAAATCTCTTCCACTAAGAGCTGCTGTTGCTTTTGCAGATTTTAAAATAGCTAGAGAAGCTCTTGTAGAAGCTCCTAAATACAGAGAAGAATTGCTTCGGGTTTCGTGAACAATTGTAGCAATGTATTCTATCAGTTTAGCATCAATATTTATGTTTTGTACAACTTCTCTGTACTTAGCAACTTCGCTTGCTGATAAAACTTTATTGGCAAATTGCAACAGCTGGTTTTGTGTTTTGCCCTGTTGTTGTGTAAGTATTAAAATTTCTTCTGCAAGGGTCGGATAACCAATATTTATTTTAAACAGAAACCTGTCCAGTTGGGCTTCAGGCAATCTGTATGTGCCTTCCTGCTCTATGGGATTTTGTGTGGCTAAAACAATAAATGGATATTGCATCGCATGCGTCATTCCATCTACGGTCACTTGCCGTTCTTCCATCACTTCAAAAAGTGCAGATTGTGTTTTTGCAGGAGACCTGTTTATTTCATCTATTAAAATAATATTACTGAAAATTGGGCCCTGCTTAAAATAAAATACCCCTTCTTTTGGGTTAAATACTGATGTGCCAACAACATCTCCAGGCATAAGATCAGGTGTAAACTGCAGGCGGGAAAAATTTACATCAATAATCCTGGCAAGTAATTTTGAAGCAAGCGTTTTTGCTACGCCAGGCACACCTTCGAGCAGCAAATGTCCATCGCACAAAAGACCCGTAAGCAACAGATCTACCACTTGCTCCTGCCCTACTATTACTTTGGCAATTTCGGTTCTTATATCCTGTAACTTTCTGTTTAACTCAGTAACAGGGCTACTTTCCTGAAAAAAATTATCTTCCATTATTATTAATTTTAAAAAACTTTTCAGTTAACCCATTTAGTTTAAGTAACTGCGCATCAGTTACCTTTTCACTTTTTTGTATTGCTTTAATAACACTCACCAACTCATTTATTACATCAGGTTCAACGGCACTTTTTCTACTTAATATATCTGCATAGCCAACATCATTTATATTGATGCTGATAAATAATTTTGTGCGTATGTACTCGTTTAAATAAGTAATTATTTTTTCAGCAATTATTTTGTTGTCTTTTTTGTTGAAGTATAAACCGGCAATAGCTTCAGCAAATGCAATACTTGTGTTTTCCGTTGTTTTAACTACAGGCACAACACGTTGCCTGCGTTTACTGTTAAAAAACACATACAACAATAGCAAACCTAAAGCTATAAAAAATGCTTTGGCCAGTGGTGGGTACTTCATTAAGGTACTGAGGGTGGAATTGCTGCTATTGCTGTTGGGTGAAAAGTTTTTATTGCTGTAATAATTATCCCAATAAATATTTGCAGGCTTTTCCGGCATCATCTGCAAAATTTCCTGCAGGTATAAATAATTATTTTTAGTCAGTAAAAAATAATTACTTAAAGCCCGTGGCTCGCTGTGAAAATATATTCTTCCTTTACCCCACATAAATACAAAAAAATTTGCCTTGCCCTCTTCATTGTAACCAATAATTCTTGCATAAGAACCATTAATTTCTGAGAAATAATTTTTAAATGGGAGATAATAATAACTGTATTTCTCATTATATAATGAAAGATTATCTGTAAAACGAACAGATGTATTTTTTAACGAGGCTATATTATTTTCAGGATAAAATGAAGACTTGTTTTGTTTACAAAATAATTTATTCAGCAATATTGTGTCGTAGTATGCTGCAGAAATAAATGCTGTATTTCCTTTGTAAATAAATGCCATCAACGATTCAGCATCTCTGTCAGTAACATAATAATTTCTGCTGATATTGATGTACAAAGATGTAGTATCGTAATCCCAGCCGTAATTATCCGCAAATGATTTTTTATTTATTTCTAAATTTTCTTTTGCAAATTTTTTCTGTAAAATATTATACACCACAGAAGTTCCAAACGGTCTCGAATCTCTGTAAGAAAAACTTTCTCTGAGATCGGGCTTATTTTTATTTTGCGGCTGGCATGCGTTTAAACAGACCAAAATGAGTAAAAAGATAATATTTAAAATACTTTTTTTCAACCTATATTTTATTTAAAAAATTGTTGAATTTGTTTTCTATAGCATCAAAAACAGTTTTTTCAATTTCTACATTACCGTACCATACATACTCATAATAAAGTGCAAGAGAAGCAAAATCATTTCTCCTGGCAACCGGCAATTCATTTACATAAACACTGTTGGTTTTATCAACGGCATATTTTATTATTTCCTTTTCATTAAGTTTTTGCAAGGTTTTTAAAAATAAAAAACGCATTGCAAAACGCCAGTTTCCATCATCATATGCTTTTCTTAAAAACTTCTCATAATCATTAACCAGGCTTGTATCTTCTTCATCAATCTGCAAATTTATTCTGGCTTTAGCGGATCGTTTTCCAAAAACGCCTTCACTTAAAAAAAGCTTATAAATAATAAACAATACAAGTGCAGCTGCAATAAACCACATTGTTGCCTTTAAAATTCGAGAGTTAAATAAACTGCTTAAAAAAGAATTACTATTATTTTGGTTTATCACAAATTTCGATTGACTGCTATCTTCCTTTTTCTTTGCCAATAAAAAGCTGTCAATGTTTGTTGTCCAACTATATTCTTTTTTTAATTTTAGTGCAGAAACTGTATCCCGTTGCAAAGCAAAGTCGCTAAAGTTTATAGTTGTATCGCCAAGTACATCTTTAGCAAAACCGGTTATAGTCTCGACTTTATCATTATTATTTATAACCAATGAACTGTCTATTGTTGTTGGAGTAGCACTGTTTTTTTGGGCTTTTGCACAAAATATAATTGTTAAGAAAAAAATTAAAAGAAAAGTTTTATGCATCGTTGTGTTGCAGCCGAGAAACGATACCGTCTTTTTTAATAAAAAATCCTTTTCTATGTAACAATATAGGCCATGCAATAAAATACCATGTAATGAGTAAAAATGATAAACTTAAAATTAAAACACTCATCCACGAAGGCATTCCGCCAGGTGCTTTGTTATATGTTTCACTCATTAAATGCGTAATATAACTTTCTAAAAATGCAGCCCCAATAAAAAAAGGAATTAAACAGATTAAAATTTTTGCTGCATCTTTTGCATTTCTTTTAAAAGACTCCATGCGGGTATAAGTCCCAGGAAAAAGAATGCCATTCGCTAAAATAAAACCCGCAGCACCGGCAATAATAATTGAAGATATTTCAATAGTACCATGTATCCATATTACGAGTATTGATTGGATACCCAGCCCATTTGCAAAAAAGAAATACTGAAAACTGCCGAGCATAATTCCATTGCTCCATAACAAATAAAATGTAAGTAAACCGCCTGTAAACCCACCAAAGAAGGTAATGAACGCAACTTTAATATTATTAAAAGCAATTCTTACAAACATGTTAAACGGATCATTGTCTTTATAAACCCCAAAAGGATCTCCTTTGGCAATGTTATCTTCCGTCATTCTTAAATAATTATCACCCAAAATACCCCGGATAAATTCAGGATCCTGCCGGGATGCAAATACACCTAATGCAACAAACAAAATAAAAATTAGTGTTGTAAATAAAAATGTTCGGTGATGCTTTTGTATAATTAGCGGAAGTTCATATTTCCAAAAAGTAAAAATGCGGGAATATTTTTCTTTCTTATTTCGATAAATGTTTTGATACACAGCAGCTGCAAGTCCGTTGATCCACTTTGTAGCTTTGCTTTTAGGGTAAAAAGTTTTGGCATAAGCCAAATCATCCATAAGTGTTATAAACCGCTCTGAGACTTCATCAGGATCAGAGGGATCTTCCTGCTGGTAAGCCTTCCACTTATCTGCATTTTTCTTTATAAACATTGCCTCCCTCATAAAAAATCCTGCTTATTTAATGTCATTTATATAAATACAATTTCCTGCTTTTTTTATTCATAAAAAAATATCCTTTTATTAAGAATATGTAGTGTTGGCTGTAAATTGTGATACAATGCCAACCGTTCAAATAAATACTGCTTTTAATGTGGGTCTCGATTTTGAAGTAGCGCCTTTTCACAAAAGATTAGTAGCCTATTTAATTGATTTTGCCCTGCTTGCTCTCTATCTTTTAAGTATGAAACATTTGTTTTACGAAGAGTTTAACCTTGATACAGAAAAAAGCACAGGAATCGATATTTTAATAATTTCTTTACCGATGCTTTTCTATTCTTTGCTTACAGAACTTTTGCTAAACGGGCAGACGATTGGGAAAAAAATAATGAAAATAAGAGTCATCAGTCTGGAAGGTGGAGAACCTACTTTTGGCCAGTTTATTTTGAGATGGATTACCAAGTTTTTTGAATGGCCATTTTTGTTTGGGTATATATATGCATCATCGATTGCATTATTTATGTATGCCATGTATACTGGCTTTTTTGGTGTTGCAGTTGTTATTGCAATATTGGTTACAAAGAAAAGTCAACGGCTTGGAGATCTTGCTGCGGGTACAGTTGTGGTGGATGCAAAAAGTTTCATGTCAGTAAACGACACTATTTTTATTCCCATAAACAGCAGCAATTACAAACCTGTTTTCCCAGAAGTAATGCGGCTTTCAGACAATGATATCAACACCATAAAAACAGTATTAACCCAAGCCCGCAAACATCATAATCATGATATTTGTATGAGAATTGAATATAAAATAAAGGACGTGCTTAAAATCGAATCCAGACTTTCCTCTACCGACTTTCTTGAAAAACTGCTGGAAGATTATAATTATCTGGCTACCAAAGAATAAATCTTTCCTTAATTAGCTGGTAACGGAAATGGTACGTTTTTTACCCCATTGCCCAATTATAATTTTAACTGGCTATGCAGATATTGATTTTAGTATTCAATCAATTTCCCGTGGAATTTCGGATTACATTTTAAAAGATGACCTTAATGCAAACATGCTTTATAAAAGTATTATTTATACCATCGAAAGAAAAAAATCATTTTTATTAATAGAAGAATTAGAAAAAGATACAGTCGTCTATCTCATTTAAGTCCACAACCTATGTGGCTATACGATTGTGAAACCTTAAAAATTATATAGGTTAACAAGGCAGCTGTTGATCATTACAGTTATACTGAGGCAGATTTTCTATCAATGTTTATAAAAGATATCCAAACTGTATCGAGCCATCAATGCTAGATGAAGCATTAATTAATAGGAAGCAAATTGAAGAATCTACTTTTACAGGTAGTTTTAATCATTTAAAAAAACAAGAGAACTTATTAAAATTGAAGGATACTATCATAGTAAAGGATAGAAATTGAAAATCTGATATTGCCGTGGATGTTACAGAAAGAAATTTATATGAAGATAAAATTACTAAGGCAATAATTAAAACACAGGAAGAAGAAGGATATGAAATTGTCGGCGAACTGCATGATAATGTTTGCCGGATATTAACTACAAGCATGATTAGTTTAGGTATGATTAAAAACTATATTGAACCAACTGCAGAACAATGGTATAAAAATACAAAGGAGTACATAACAATGCCTTCTAATGAAATCAGAAACTTATCTCACAGATAAACACCCGCTTTTTTTGATGATTCGAATTTTGAAGTTGCCATAGAAATTTTATTAAATACTTTTAATACTGCCGAAGAATATGAAATAGCATTACAGTTTGATAATAAAATAAGTGAGGAGGATTTAAGTCTTGAAATGCAATTAAATCTTTACAGAATTGTTCAGGAAAAGCTAAGAAATATTATGAAATATGCCAAGGCTACAAAATTTCAATGGATTTTTTATAGAAAATGATATGCTGGTTTAAAAATACCGGATAATGGTGTTGGCTTTAATACCGAAGACGCAAAATAGGGTATAGGTTTAGCGAATATGAAAAGAATAACTGAATTGTTTTCGGGGAATTTTTTAATAAAATCTTCGCCGGGAAATGGTTGTGTAATGAAGGTGTGTATACCAATAAATACAAAAAAATTATAAAAAAGCTGATTCAGGGACTATAATATTTAAAATACCGGGACAAATTTCGGCAGATACTTTTTTTATTTTTCCCTGGTATTCTCCGTCTATTTGAAAATGCATCTTTCTCACCATTGTAACCTCAACTGATGTTGATGGAATTATTTCAATTTTTTTAGGATCAAATATACCCGGTTTTAAAAGCATTTTAATCCATGACCCTATAGCCAGTTTTCTTACAATAATTACTTCAAACAACCCATCGCTTAGATTCCCTTCTGGGTTAATGACTGCGCCAGTGCCGTATTTTCTTGCATTGGCAAGTACAACCATAAACGCATTTCTTCTCACTTCTAGATTATTTGTTTTTACAATAACCTGCATTTTTTCTTTATACCATAAAGTTTTTATAATAACCATTGCATAGCCTAATTTTCCTCTTAGTTTACCCTCATCAAAGTGTTTTATCAAGTGGGCATTTAAGCCAATATCGCTTAAGTGAATGCAATATTTATTGCCGTTAATGTTTATTAAGTCACATTTTCTTATATGAGCTTCACTAATTATTTTTAATGCAACTGCTGCATTTTCCGGAATTCTAAGTTCTTTTGCCATGCCATTTGCAGAACCTGCAGGTAAAATACCAAGTCCAATATTGGTATTAGCAATAATATTAGCAAGCATTGTTACTGTTCCATCTCCACCTACAGCTATTATATTTTTAGGGTTGTATTTTGATATGTGGTCTTTAATTTGTGATATTGTAAAACTTTCAGGAAGATTGTAAATTTTGAAACTTTGCTCTTTATTAATAAAAAAATCATTAATTACATTTTCCCAGGCGTTAGGTTGGTTTGTTCCTGAGCTGTTGTTTATAACAAATAAAAATGTTACCATTTTCTGCAATTAATTTTATTAGATAATATGACCAATGGGGCAACATACATACCAGAAAAATTATCTGTTTATCAAAAAATACAGTTTAAATTTTTTAGATTTTTTAGGCTGCATAAAGGTGCCACCCTAAAGTTATATAATGGGTTTGCAAATCACAAATCTTGCTATGTATATGGGCATGCACTATCTCTTTCGCCTATTAAAAAAAAACATTTTAGAACTTTTTTTCTTTACAATGCAATTGCACTTTTGCGGCTTTTTATGGTACGCCCAATAAAAAACGCAGTTGTTATTTTGCAATGGGGTAATAAAATATTTACAGCTAAAACTGCATCAGATGGCTTTTTTAAATTTGAATGGGAACATGATGAAGAGCTTTTGCCGGGACAATACGAAGTAGAAGCAATGCTTATTAAAAGAAACAGCAACAACATTGTAAAAGCAAAAGCAACAGGTAAAATAATTATGCCATCTACAACAGATTTTTCTTTTATATCTGATATTGATGATACCTTTTTAATTTCTCATTCATCAAACCTTAGAAAAAGATTGTTTGTACTGCTTACGGAAAATGCAAAAAGCAGACAGCCATTTAAAGGTGCAGTAAAGCATTACAGAATGCTGCATGGTATAGAAGATAGTGATCCTTCAAACAATGCATTCTTTTATGTATCTAGCAGTGAATGGAATTTATATGACTATATAAAAGATTTTTTAGAAGAAAATAAATTGCCTGATGGAATATGTTTGTTAAACCAGATTAAAACCTTTTCAAAACTATTTGCTACGGGTCAAAATAATCATTCCGGTAAGTTTACACGTATTGTAAAAATTATTGAAGCATACCCTCATCAAAAATTTATTTTGTTGGGCGATGATTCACAAAAAGATATAGATATATATAATTCGATTGTAGAACACTTTCCGCAAAATGTGTACTGTGTTTATATTAGAAGAGTAGGCACTCCAGAAAACCCTCATGTTCTTTTACAACAAAAAAGTATTGAAGAAAAAGGAGTATTGTTTTATTATTTTGCACACAGTGAAGAGGCAATTTTACATTCTAAAAAAATTGGTCTAACAAAATAATTTGCTAACTAATTAAAATATTTACGTTAATATTTATGAATTTTTAGTTTAACTACTTTTTTCAAACTCCTGAGATAGAGGTTTTTTTTCAGTCTTAACTAAAAACCATTTTGCAAGAACAAGCCAAATCAAACCAAGGAAAAAAGCGGCTATCACATCGCTGGCATAGTGCAACCTTAAATATACCCTGCTGTAACCCACCAGTAAAATTAAAATAATACATAAAATAATAAGTAACCATTTTAAAAAATTATGTTGAACGTTTTTATAAATGATATAGGCAATTATTCCATAAAAAGTTACACTGGTAAAAGTATGGCCGCTTGGAAAACTGTAACCGTGCACTTTAGCAATTAATGGTAATAGCGGACGTTCTCTTTGTAAAAAAAATTTTATTAAAAACATTGCAACAACGCTGGTAATTGAAATAGCAGCAATCTTAAAAGCTGTCTCCTTATTTCTTTTAAAAAAAAGATAAAATCCAATTAATAATAAATTTGCAGGTAACAAAAAATTTTGTGAACCAATAAAAGTAATGACCTGCATTATAGATGTCTGGGTGTTACTCACCCAGGGTTTAATTATTGAAAAAACCTTTTCATCGAAGGAGAAGTTTTTATCTTCAAAAATCATGTCTGCAACAATAAATAATCCCCAGAGACAAACAATAAAAAGACTAATCATTAATAAAACTGATAGAGATAGTTTCTTAAAAAAAGAAAAATTATTATTTGCTGTCATCTTAAAAAGAGCTTATTAAATTTAAAAAATAAAAAATTATTCAGCCAGTCTTATTCCCGTTTTTTCAAAAGTTATTTTTCTTTCTCTGAACAGATTGCCTGTCGTCATTTTAAATGTTTTCTTGCTCATTCCAAAAAATACATAAATGTTTTCAGGATCACTTTTATCGTTATAGGGTAAGTATCCATCATTTTCCTCTAATAATCTCAAAATTTTTCCGGCTTCACCTTCAACCCTTTGGTAACCCATTTTTCCGGCAACAACATCTACTCGGTTATCAGGGTATATTTTTTTTATGTAACCTTTAAATTTATCACCTGTACCAATAGTTCTGTAAACTTCATTTAAATGCAAAACACCCGTGTGTTGGTTATTTATAATCATTAAATAACCAATGTCTGTCCGCCGTAAAACAATCAAATCAACTTCATCTGTTTCATTTACTGAAAGATTTTCATTGCTTAAAAACTGTTCAATTCTTTCGGTTGCAGCAGCTCTGCCAGTTTGTTCATCTCGGTATATTTTTACAAGGTATTCTCCCATTGGACGCATACCTGTTATTTGCTGGCTTTTTGGCACAAATAAATCCTTCATTAATCCCCAATCCATAAAAGCACCTTGTTCAGTAACTGATACTGTTTTGAGTTTAACAAAATCATTAACAACGCCTAAAGGTTTTTGGGTTGTCGCTATCAACCTTTCCTCTCCGTCATGGTATACAAATACTTTTAATTCATCACCTTCCTTTAACCCTTCGGGTACAAATCTTTTAGGCAATAAAATACCGTCTTCACCATCATCTAGATATACACCAAAATCTACTTTTCGTAATACTTTCAGCAAATTATAATCTCCTGTTTTAATCATATTCATTTCCATTAATCTAAATAAAGGTAAATAACAATTTTAAGCGCAGCTTTTATATTGTTTTTTAGCTCGATGAACAGATTATTTTATTTTTTCAATCTGTAATTCTTCCCATGGCGTAGAGCTATCATTTTCTCTTTTAAAGTTTAAATCTGTGGTGCTTTGAATTATGATTTCTGCAGTTGTATAAACAATACATCCTTTTAATAATTGACCTCCAATTGTTTTGCCAATGCTGTCACTTATACTTATGTGCAGATGATTACCGTTTTTTGAAGTTGTACCTATAATACTAACTACTTCAAAAAGTCCTTTTCCTTTACTTCTTTTTTCTTGATTGGCAAATCTTATATTATAACCTGTAAGGCTTCCTGCACAGGTTACAACCCATCCTGCATGTAAATTATTTTGTAAAATATAATTTTTAATTTTTTCTCTCATATCGTCACCAGGCTTTAAACGTATTTTATGAGAGGTAATGCTGTTTGAGGTATTTATTTTACTGTAGTTTTTTAAGCATTAGTATGCATAGTTAAACATAGAAGTAAAATTATTTTGTTCTTATTTGAATGTAAATTTTTAAAGTGAAAATGAAACATACTGATGAGATAAATTGAAAATTTTAATTTTAAATATTTTATATTGTAGTGAACATTTTTTATAAAAAAATCCCTATTCTTTTCGAAAGAATAGGGATTATTTTTAAATCATTTTATTTTTATAAAGCTATTTGTTTTTCTAACATCATTTTGCGCATATTTAATAAACCATAACGCATTCTGCCAAGTGCTGTATTAATACTGCAGTTAGTAAGTTTTGCAATTTCCTTAAAACTCAATTCTGCATAATGGCGAAGTATAATAACTTCTCTCTGGTCTTCAGGTAGCAAATCAATTAGTTTGCGTACTTTCTCAGAAGTTTGTTCAGCCATGATACGGTTATCAACACCGGACTCTGAAAAATTAAGCACTTCAAAAATATCTCTGTCGTCGCTTGTTTTAATAGTTGGGGTGCGTTTTACTTTTCTAAAATGATCTACACAAAGGTTGTGTGCAATGCGCATAGCCCATGGTAAAAATTTTCCCTCATCGGTGTAACGACCGCCTTTTAAAGTGTCAATTACTCTAATAAATACATCCTGAAAAATATCTTCGGCAAGATATTTGTCTTTTACCAATAGGTAAATTGATGTAAAAATTTTGTCTTTGTAACGGTTTACAAGTGTGGACAGGGCATTTGAGTCCCCATCAATGTACATGCGTACAATTTGCTGATCTGTTAAGAGAGTTTGGTTTTGCATTTTTCTACAATTTTGAATAGTGGACATTTAGGATAATGTTGCCAATAGAGGGAAAAAACTGCAGGTGCTTTGTAAGGAGATTCATGCGGTTTTTCAAACAATTGGATATTGTAAAGTAAACATAGAAACATATATTTTAATTACAATTTATTTTTAGCATTATTTTATAAAGTTTGTTAAAAATACTGTTTGCTATATTGTTTACAACGTAGTTTTACACACTATTTTAGTGAAAAAATACTCATTTATACAAATAGGAATTTTTTGACTCTTTTGTATTTGTAAATTTACCTTTATGTTATGCTTATAACTTCTGAAACCCCCATCATATCCACAACTGCAAATATTTCATCCAATGATATTTTAATAAAGGGAGCAAGAGTTCACAACCTTAAAAATGTAACTGTTACTATACCACGCAATAAACTAGTTGTTGTTACAGGTGTGTCTGGTTCAGGTAAATCATCCTTAACAATTGATACTTTATTTGCTGAAGGGCAACGCCGATATGCAGAAAGTTTAAGTGCTTATGCAAGGCAGTTCATGCAACGAATGAACAAACCTGATGTAGATTTTATAAAGGGGTTATGTCCTGCAATTGCCATTGAACAAAAAGTGATAACACGTACACCAAGAAGCACGGTTGGAAGTATGACGGAGATATATGACTACTTGCGTTTGTTATTTGCAAGGACAGGAAAAACTATTTCTCCTGTTAGTGGTAGAGAAATAAAAAAAGATGATGTTCCCGATGTTGTAGCTGCAATCAATAAAGCCAAAGATGGAGATAAAATTATGTTGCTTGCTACATTTAAAAGCCATGCCAATCGAGATGAAAAAGAAGAACTTAATATTCTGTTACAAAAAGGATTTTCCCGACTTTACATAAATAATGAAATTGTAGGTATTGAAGATTTACTAGAAGAAAACATTATAAAAAAGTCTAAGAAAGAAAAATTTATTTTAATTGATAGGCTAATAAAAAAAGAGTTTGATGAAGATGATCTGCACCGCATTGCAGATTCTGCAGGTACAGCATTTTACGAAGGTGAAGGAGCCATGTTTGTGCAGATTAATGAAAAAACGCCTTTAAAATTCAGCAATAAGTTCGAGCTGGATGGAATTGTTTTTGAAGAACCTGTACCAAACTTATTTTCTTTTAATAATCCTTTCGGTGCATGCACGGTATGCGAAGGTTTCTCAATGGTGTTGGGTTTAGATCATGATCTTGTTATACCCGATAAAAGGCTGAGTGTTTACGAAGGTGCAGTGGCTCCATGGAAAGGCGAGAAACTAAGCCTGTGGAAAGAAAATTTTATACGTGCTGCAAAGCAATTTGATTTTCCGGTACACAAGCCAATAATGGATTTAACTGAAGGGCAACTAAAAGATTTGTGGAGCGGTAATAAATACGCCGAAGGCATTAATGATTTTTTTAAAGAAGTAGAGCAGAATTTATATAAAGTACAATACAGGGTTTTATTAAGCAGATTTAGGGGCAGAACTTTGTGCGGCGAATGCAAAGGATACAGGCTTCGTAAAGAAGCGCTGTATGTAAAGGTTGCGGGCGTGAACATTGGTCAGTTATGCGAAATACCGGTGAAGGATTTACAGACCTGGTTCAATAAATTAAAACTTAGCAAATATGATGAACAGGTAGCAAAAAGAATTTTGATTGAAGTAAAACATCGATTAAAAACATTGTTAGATGTTGGTCTTGGTTACCTCACCTTAAACAGATTGGCAAACTCATTGAGTGGCGGGGAAAGCCAACGTATACAGCTTACCAGAAGCCTTGGCAGTAACCTTACAAATTCACTTTATATTTTAGATGAACCCTCTATTGGTTTACACAGCAGGGATACGCAAAATTTAATTGTTGTTTTAAAAGAACTGAGAGATCTCGGCAACACCGTTGTTGTTGTTGAGCACGATGAAATGATGATGCGGGAAGCCGATCATATTATTGATATGGGGCCCCTGGCGAGCCACCTTGGTGGTGAAGTAATTGCTGTAGGAAATTATGATGAATTAATTGCAAATGAAAAAAGTTTAACCGGTAAATATTTATCAGGGAAATTAAAAATTGAAGCACCAAAAGTTTTGCGAAAATGGAACAGAAGCATAAAAATTGAAGGAGCAAAACAAAATAATTTAAAAGATATAAATGTTGAGTTTCCTTTAAATATTTTATGCGCAGTAAGTGGTGTAAGCGGGAGTGGCAAAACAACATTGGTAAAACAAATATTGTATCCTGCTTTGCAAAAAATAAAAGGGGAAGTGTCTGACAAGCCCGGTTTGTATAGAAAGATAACCGGCGATATTGATTACATCAATCGAATAGAAATGATTGATCAAAATCCCATCGGTAAAAGCAGCAGAAGCAACCCTGTTACTTATATAAAAGCTTACGATGAAATAAGAGAATTATATTCAAAGCAACCGCTATCAAAAATAAGAGGATTTATGCCAAAGCATTTTTCTTTTAATGTTGATGGTGGTCGGTGCGATGCATGCAAAGGCGAGGGAGAACAGTTGGTTGAAATGCAGTTTTTAGCAGATGTCCATTTGGTGTGTGATGTGTGTAATGGCAAGCGTTTTAAAGAGGAAGTATTGGAAGTTACTTACAAAGAAAAAAGCATCCACGATATTTTAGAAATGAGTGTTGATGAAGCAATAGAATTTTTTGGTAGTTCAGTGGAGAAATTAAAAAGTAAAACCCCTGATGATGGTGCAGATGTAGCAAAAAAGATCCAGCCGCTGAGTGATGTTGGTTTGGGTTATGTAAAGCTCGGGCAATCTTCAAATACTTTAAGTGGTGGCGAAGCACAGCGAGTAAAACTTGCATCTTTTCTTGGCAAAGGAAAAGCAATTGGACACATCCTTTTTATTTTTGATGAACCAACCACCGGCCTTCATTTTCATGATATAAAAAAGTTACTTACATCTTTTAACGCATTGGTAGAACAGGGTCATTCAATACTTGTAATTGAACACAACACTGATGTTATAAAAAGCTGCGATTGGGTTATAGATCTTGGTCCCGAAGCAGGAGATATGGGTGGATACCTTGTTTTTGCAGGCAAACCACTAGATATGAAAAAGGTCAAGGAAAGCTACACAGGGAAATATTTATAAGTATTATTTTACCTCAACCTATTACTGTCTTTTATTAATTTATTATCGCTGCTAATGCCACGTGCTGCCAAAATTAAAAAAACGATAACAGCAACATGTAAAATTGAAGTAATAGAAAACGTACCCTTTCCAACGAAGGTTTGAATTTCTTTGTAATATAAAATTATCAAACCAGCCTCCAGAAAAACGGCTAAAATTGTAAGCCGTAATTGCAGCTTTCTGTCTTTGTATAAAAATATTGTTATCAGCGTTAAAATACCCACAGATAATGTCACAAAGATTAAAGGCAAAGTTGCAATTCCGTTTAAAAAAGAAGATGGTATCAAATCTTTATTGGTACCAACGTAGGTAGAAAACTTCAGCGTTAAAAAAACACAAATTGATGCCAATAAAAGCCAAATGGTTTGTATTCGTTGAATCATTTTTAAAATTTTTGATAAAAGTATTTAGACAAAAGATCAAAGATGGGAAGTTGTTTAAAAATCTTAAGTCTTATGTCTCAAATCTTGTGTCTTAATTCTATGGTAACGGAAAAGCTTTCATCATTTCATGCACCTCGTTCTTAACTGACTTTAAAGTTTCTTCATTGTCAATATCCATCAAAATCCTATCTATTAAAATTACAATCTTTTCCATTTCAGCTTCCTTCATTCCTCTTGTAGTTACAGCAGGTACTCCAATGCGTATGCCACTCGTTACAAACGGACTTTTATCATCGTAAGGCACAGCATTTTTATTTAAAGTTATGTGTGCTTTATCTAACGTTTCCTGCGCCTTTTTACCGGTAATATTTTTATTTCGAAGGTCAATCAGCATTAAATGATTATCAGTGCCGCCGCTAATAATTTGATAGTCTCTATCAATTAAAGCCTTGGCCATTGCCTGTGCATTTTTTTGGACCTGCTTGGTATAATCTTTAAATTCATCTGTAAGTAATTCCCCAAAAGCTACGGCCTTGGCGGCAATCACATGCATTAAAGGTCCACCCTGTGTACCCGGAAAAACCGCCATGTCAATAACATTGCTCATCATCCTCAGGTTGCCCTTCATATCTTTTAACCCCATCGGGTTTTCAAAATCTTTTGGCATTAAAATAATTCCACCTCTTGGACCACGCAAAGTTTTGTGTGTTGTACTTGTTACAAAATGGCAATGCTCAAAAGGAGAACTTAATAAACCTGCCGCAATAAAACCTGCAGGGTGCGCCATATCGCACAATACAAATGCATTAATTTCATCAGCTACTTTTCTTATTCTGGCATAGTCAATATCTCTGCTGTAGGCAGATGCGCCACAAATTATCAATGCAGGTTTTTCAGCACGTGCCTTCTCTTCAAGCATTTCATAATCTATTAAACCGGTATCTTTTTTTACCCCATAAAAAAATGGTCTGTAATATTTACCGGAAAAATTTACAGGAGATCCGTGTGTAAGATGTCCGCCCATGCTTAGGTCCAACCCAAGAATTGCATCGCCGGGTTTTAAAATTCCCAGCATCAAAGCAGCATTGGCCTGCGCCCCACTATGCGGCTGTACGTTTGCATATTCGCAGTTAAAAACTTTTTTAATTCTATCTATTGCAAGCTGCTCCACTTCATCAACCACTTCGCAACCACCATAATATCTTTTGCCCGGGTATCCTTCTGCATATTTATTTGTAAGGCAGGTTCCCATCGCCTCCATAACCTGTTTGCTTGTAAAATTTTCACTCGCAATCAATTCAATTCCGTATTGTTGTCTTTCAGCTTCCTGTTCAATCAAATCAAATAAAGCAGTATCTCTTTGCATAAATGTTATTTTGAAGCGCAAAGATAAGCACGGTATTTTTAAATTTTATTTTTTAAGAGCTTAGTTATTTTCGCAAAATGAAACATTTGTATCCTACTAAACTTTACCTCTCCTCTTTGCTGCAGTGCCGTTTCTATAAGGGTTACTTTCAGCAGTAAATCTTTTTTCAACTTTTATAAAATGCAAATCCTTAGTTTTAAACTATTAATTTTATCAACCAAAATTAATTGCTGCAAACTATGGTGTAACTTGTTACCACCTCAATCAATACAACATTAATGAAGGCTATTATTCCCGTTGCAGGTGCAGGTACAAAACTTCGCCCACATACATACACACAACCGAAAGCACTTATTCCGCTTGCCGGTAAAACCATATTAAGCGTTATTGTTGATCAATTAAAAGAGGCGGGCATAACCGATTTTATTTTTATTATTGGTTACCTAGGAGAAAAAATTAAGGATTATGTAGAATTAAATTATCCCGAACTAAATACCCATTTTATTACCCAAAATGAAAGGCAGGGTACAGGACATGCTATAGAAATTACGCAGGAAATAGTAGGTGACGAAGAGGTTTTAATTGTACTGGGAGATACAATTGCAGAGTTTGATATTGCAGAAATGATTAATACTCCTCATTCAGTATTGGCGGTAAAAAGAGTTGACGATCCCCGAAATTTTGGTGTTGCAGAAATAGCGGAAGACGGTTTTATTACTAAGGTTATTGAAAAACCTGCCATTCCTAAAAGTAACATGGCTTTGGTTGGTATATATAAAGTTAAAGAAACATCCATTTTATTTGAATGCCTGCATAAAATTCACGATTCAAAACTTCGCAGTTACGATGAGTTTAGTTTAACCGATGCATTGGAATGTATGATTCAAAGAGGAGCAAGTTTTAAAGCAATGAAAGTTACCAATTGGTTCGATTGTGGTAAAAAAGAGTCGCTCATTGAATCAAATGCTATCCTTTTAAAAAAATTCGGAAGCTCTGTTGAAGAATCACATCACCACACAAACAGTATATTTATTTCACCCGTAAGCATTGGGAAAGGTTGCATAATAGGCAACTCTGTTATTGGTCCAAACGTTACAATCGGGGATAATACCACAATTAATTATGCTATTATAAAAGACTCCATTATTGGAGCATATTCCAATTTATACGAAATTGTTTTAAACAACTCACTCATAGGCAGTGATGCCGAAGTAAAAGGGGTAAGCAGAAATTTAAATATCGGTGATAATACTGCGATTGATCTTGGTGGTGGTACAAAATAAAGTTTATGAACGTTTTTTCTAACGAGATCACCAGGCTTTTTAATATTGAAAAACCAATCATTCAGGCAGGGATGATTTGGGTAAGTGGTTGGCGGCTTGCAAGCGCAGTAAGCAATGCAGGTGGGTTAGGAATTATTGGTAGCGGCAGTATGTATCCTGCAGTTTTAAAAGAACATATCATAAAATGCAAAGCAGCTACAAGTAAACCTTTTGCTGTAAATGTTCCATTGTTATATCCAAATATTGATCAGCATATTCAAACAATAATTGATAATAAAGTTCCCATTGTATTTACAAGTGCCGGAAACCCAAAAACATATACTTCTGTATTAAAAGCAGCAGGTATTAAAGTTGTACATGTAGTAAGCAGCAGCAAGTTTGCACAAAAAGCTGAAGCAGCCGGCTGTGATGCAGTCGTTGCGGAGGGTTTTGAAGCCGGTGGGCATAACGGAAGAGAGGAAACGACAAGTTTTGTTTTGATTCCAGCTGTAAAAGAAAAGGTCAATATCCCGGTAATTGCAGCAGGTGGTATTGCAACCGCCAGGCAAATGTTAGCAGCTATGGTTTTAGGTGCAAGTGCTGTGCAGGTTGGTAGCAGGTTTATTGCAAGCCATGAAGCTTCCTGTCATTTAAACTTTAAAAATGCAGTAATTTCTTCCCAGGAAGGTGACACAGAACTGTCTTTAAAAAAATTAACACCAGTTCGTTTGTTAAAAAATGAATTTTATAATCAGGTTAAAAGAGCAGAAGATAACAATGCAGGTGTAGAAGAACTTATACAATTATTGGGTCGAGGTCGTGCTAAAAAAGGAATGTTTGAGGGAAATATGAATGATGGAGAACTTGAGATTGGGCAAGTTTCAACCCTTATAAAATCAATACTGCCCGCAGCTGATATTGTTAATGAAATATGGGCTGAATACATTATAGTAATTAACGGCTTACATAAATAACGCTATATTTGCGACTTACAAAAATTTTTAATTAATCCTAACAGCAATGCATAGAGGATCGCAGGTTTTTATATTTAGGTTTATAATTTTTACAGTCTTTATATTTTCAACACTCTTTACTTTTGGTCAGCCGCCTGTTACTAACCCTAATGGAAGTCCCACTATACCATTACCTCCTGTAAATATGACAAATCCTCAACTGCAAACCCTGTTGAGCGATGAAAATAAAAATGCAGGTGAGGACATGAATGCGAAATTAAAAAATAACCGAATTTATAAGGACAGTCTTACAGAAGGTCGTGGAACAAGCAGAATTCCAAGTGCAAAAGGCACATATGGTGCTAATGTATTTTCCAATGCCGCACAATTTAATACTGCCGAACTTTCTACACCTCCTTTGGATTATCCATTGGGAGTTGGAGATAATGTTGTAGTATCTATGTATGGAGGGTCGGAATTTCAGGGCAAATTTATTGTAGGTACAGACGGTTCAATTTTTCCTAAGGGAATGGGTAAAATATATGTTGGCGGAGTAACTTTTCAAAATGTACAACGCATTCTTTATTCCCGTTTTGCTGCTGTGGTCCCTGCAGGAACTAATATTGATATCAGTTTAGGCGAACCAAGAAGCATTAATATTAATGTGGTAAATGAGGTTCAAAATCCTGGAATTATCACTGTATCTGCTTTTAGTAACGCATTTAATGTGATTTCAAAAGCAGGGGGAATAACTGAAAATGGAAACCTAAGAAATATCCAGATTAAAAGAAATGGAAGAATAATTGAAGAACTGGACGTTTATAAATATTTACAGACCGGCGATTTTGGCAAACATATATATCTTCAAAACAATGATTTCATTATTGTTCCTTTTTATGATAAAAAGGTTTTAGCTACCGGTCAATTTAAAAGACCAATGTTTTACCAGTTAAGGAGTAATGAAGGTGTAAAGGCTCTTTTGAGATATAGTGGTGGTCTAAATGCAGATGCAATAAGTTCAAATCTTACGATTATCCGATCAGAAAATGAGAGCCAGAATTTAAAGAACGTTAATGCTACTGCGATTCTAAAAATTGAAGGTCAAGATGCTTTATTACAAGACGGAGATATAGTTAAGGCTGATTTAATAAAATCTGGCTTAGTTAATAGAGTTGAAATTCGAGGTGAAATAAAGTACCCAGATCAGTATGAATATAGGTCTGGCGATAGATTATTTGATCTGATAAACCGGGCAGGAGGCATAACAAGAAATACTTATTTACAAAGGGCTTATGTGTTTAGAGGGGCAGGAGATTCTACCAATTTGAAATCTGCCGACAGATTAGAGGTTGATTTAAGCGATATTAATAATAATAATATAAATTCTAAAAATAACGTGTCTCTTTTACCAAATGACGTTATACAGCTTTTTAGTGCGGCAGAATTTACAGATGATATTTTCGTTGAAATATTTGGAGAGGTACGCAAAGAACAGAAGATCAGAAAATATGGGGGAATGACATTACAAGACCTGCTTTATTTATCAGGAGGATTAAAGCCATCAGCAGAATTTGGAAGATTAGAAATATCCAGTATTGTTGATGTTGACTCGGCACGGAAGGGCTTAAAGCCAACGAGAACAGTTGTTAACTCATATGGTATTGACCAAAATCTGCAAATCGATTCTGCTGCTGCTCTTGTTTATTTGAAACCATATGATCAAGTTTTTGTAAGAAAAAATCCCACTTTTGAATTTCAGCAAAATATTGAATTGAAAGGACTCATTAAATATCCAGGGTTATATCCTCGACTGAACAAATATGAAAAATTATCTTCTTATATAGCAAGGGCCGGAGGCTTTAAAGATAATGCAAATCTTTCGGGAGCTTTATTATTTAGGCGAAAACCTGCGGATGTTAGAGAAAAACCAATTGAGAAAACAAAATTTGTTTCAAAGATACTTTCTCGTCAAAAATTAGATTCATTAGGTGAACTCATTCCAGTAGATACTGTAGTTATGAAAGCACTTGATGAACCTGTAAGCATTGATCTTTATAGAGCATTGCGGTATAAAAATTCTAAACACGATATCATTTTGCAAGAAAATGATATCATATTTGTGCCTGAAATAAATCCTTTTGTTAGTATAGAAGGAAGAGTTCAGTCTCCCCTTAAATTATCATTTGATAAAGAACATACGAATGTGGGTTATTACATAGATAAGGCGGGAGGTTTCGGCATCAGGCCATGGAAGAGAAGAATTTATGTTACCTATGCAAATAAAAAAAGTAGAAGAACAAAAAACTTTTTACTCTTCCATTTTTATCCTAAGGTTGAAGAAGGTGCGATAGTTACAGTGCCAAGTAGGCCGGAAGGACAAGAGCTTACTGATGTAATTAAAAACTCTGCTGTATCACTAGTTCCTCTTATTGTTACGGGGATCATTTTAAAATATATAAATAAATAAATAATTTTGGCTAGTAACGAATTAATTAGAATAATAATTAATAGACTCAATCAGATTAAAATAATTATTTTATTGGGAGGGGTTGCGCTGGGGATTTTAATGTATTTGTTTGCCAAAAATACACCTGTAATATTTTCTGTTAAATCAACATTATATCCTTTAACGGCAGCTAATGATGCGGGTTCCGCTTCTTCTAAATTAACAGAATTAATTGGCGGTGGAGGGAGTTCAAAAACATTAAGTGATGATGCGAATGTAAATATTGAAGAGGTTGCAAAAAGCAGAAGAACCCGTGAAGCTGTTGTAGCAGAAAGGCTCCCTGCTTTTGGAAATAAATCTATATCTGTAATTTTAATTGAAGAATACAATAAAAATAAATCCTGCCTAAGTCCTGTTATTCAAATTCCGTCTGTAGAAAGTGAATTAAATTCTACTGGTGCAAATTTATTAGCTAGTTATTATTCGGTAAAATTTAATAAAAACAATTTGCTGGAAATTGTTTTTACAAGTACAAATGAAAAACTTATAAAACCCGGAAGCCTTGTTCTCATTGATAAAATCTCACAATTTTACAAGGAACTTAAAATAAAAAAAGCACAGTTTGATTTTGATTTTACACAAAAAAAAGTAGATTCTCTAGAACGTGTACTTCGAAAATTTGATAACCAAAGAATTTATTTAAATAATACAACACTTTTTGTTCAGCCAGGTAAACTTCAATATACTGTTCCTAAAGAAAATTTAGAGAATAATAAATTATTAGTGCTTGCCCAAAGAAACGGTGCTGCTTCCAACAGGGAAGAAGCCTTGTGGAGAAAGCAAAAGGTGACACCTATTATTGAAATATTGGATGCTCCCGAACCTCCATTTAATGTAACTAAACCTTCAAATATTTTATACGGAATTATAGGTTTTATGATTGGTTGTTTAATTTTTACAATTTTCAGCCTTAGCGATATTATTTACAGGTATTTAAACTTTGAAGTAAAGAAAAAACTTAACCATCCTGCAGTGGAAATCTCACCTGTATCCACGACAGCATAGAAATTGTGTATTATTTTTTAATTGTTACTTCTATCATATTAGCAACTCTTTCTCCATCCATAGCTGCACTTACAATGCCACCTGCATAACCCGCGCCTTCCCCGCAGGGGTAGAGATTATTTAACTGAGGGTGTTGCAAATTCTCTATATTTCTGGGGATTCTAACAGGGCTTGATGTTCTACTTTCCACTGCAACTATTACTGCTTCGTTTGTGTAATAACCTTTTAGTTTTTTACCAAAATGTTGAAAAGCTTCTGCAAGCCCATTACATATAAATGACGGTAGTACATTTTGAAGTTTTGAAGATGTTAACCCAGGTAAATAGGAATTAACAGGAAGTGTTTCAGATAATTTTCGGTTAACAAAATCCTGCATTCGTTGTGCAGGAGCTTTAAAATTTCCGCCACCTGCTACATATGCTTTTTCTTCCACCATCTGCTGAAACTTCATAAATATTAGCGAATCATCTTCATTTGTTTCAATACCTGCAGTTTTTAATGAAGCCATTGCATCTTCTTTTTCTACCTGCACCACAATTCCGCTATTAGCGAAAGCATTGTTTCTTTTAGATGGGCTCCAGCCATTTACTACAAGTTGGCCCTCATCGGTTGCGGCAGGTGCAATAATACCACCAGGACACATGCAAAATGAAAACACACCCTTACCATTTACTTGCTGTACTAAAGAATAAGCAGCAGGTGGTAAATTAATATCTCTTTCGGTTGAACAATGGTATTGTATACTATCTATCAAATGTTGTGGATGTTCAATTCTAACACCCATTGCAAAAGGCTTTGCTTCAATTGAAATATTTTTTGAATGAAGGAGTTTAAAAATATCTCTTGCAGAATGACCCGTCGCTAAAATATATGCATCAGCGCAAAATATTTCTCCATTCGCAGTTGTAACAGCATCTATTTTTGAACCAGTAATTTTAAAATCAACAACTTTTTTTTCAAACAAAACCTCACCTCCACAACTTTTTATTTTTTCGTGCATGGCAATAATAATCTTTGGGAGTTTATTGGTGCCTATGTGCGGGTGGGCATCATAAGCAATATTTGGAGGTGCACCGAAAAAAACAAACAAATCTAGGATTCGATCTATGTCACCTCTCTTGTTACTTCGGGTATAAAGCTTACCATCGCTGTAGGTACCTGCCCCGCCTTCCCCAAAGCAATAATTACTTTCGGGGTTTACAATCCCTTCTTTGTTAAGTTTTGCAAGGTCACGTCGTCGTGCTCTTACATCTTTTCCTCTTTCTAAAATTATTGGTTTAATACCTTGCTCAAGTAATTGAAGTGCTGCAAAAATCCCTGCAGGACCTGAACCAATAATGATTACTTTTTTTGAACAAGCATTTACATTTTTAAAAAAAAAAGTTTTTTTTGCAACAATTAAATCAGGCTCATTTATAAATGCATTTACGGTAAGATTTATATAAATATTTTTACCTCTGGCATCAATAGATTTTTTTAGTATTGAATATCCTGAAATAAAAGCAACCTTAACTGCTGATGCTTTTGCTATATTATTTATTATTACTGCATCATCCAAAGCATCAGCCGGAGAGAGTTTTAAAACTATTTTTTGCTGCATTTATTATTTGCCGGGTCTTCTCCCGGAAATTTAATTGAAAATTATTTATTAAAAAGGTAAGTCATCATTTTCCTGCGGAGAAGTAAAATTATCAATGGGTTCCATACCACTTGTATCTGAATTATTATTGCCTTGGTTAATTTTTAAAATTTGTTCAATGCGCCATGCATCTAAATTGGTAATGTAATTTGTTTTTCCGTCCTTCTCCCATTTGCTCCCTTTAATATTGAAATAAACTTTTACCATATCACCAATATTTACTTTGTCTATTATTTCTGTTTTATCCTGTACACATTGAAACTTAGCATAGTTCACAATCGTTCTTCCGCCAATATCATCTGTTTTCTCGAGTGCAAATTCTCTTGTCTTAAAACTTTCTGTACGTTGTACTGTATCATATTTTGCAATCAATTTTCCTGTTAATTCGTAGCTCATAATAGTTAAGTTTTATGTTCAAAAATAAGCGTTATTTACTTATGATTTATAAGCAGGATTTTTTTAAGATAATATACCAAAATAAATAATACTTATGCATTGAATTATCTGTTTATACACATTCTCCTAAAATATTATTTAAAGTCTTTAAAAATTATTTTACTAGTTATTGTTTCAAAGTTAATTTTTATACTTAATTCATGTAACTCAATGTGAGTAAAGGTTTTGAGCTTTTTTGATAAATTAATATTTTTAAAAAATACTGCTTTTGGGTTTGCTTACTATAAAGTACAAACAATAAAAAGTTTTTTTTATCAACAATTTATTTTGATATTCGCTGTCCCCATTAAAAACAAGATATTTGTTTCACGGGCTACCATAAACTAACCGAATAACATAAGCAAAAAAATGTTGAAATTCTAATGGATAAATCTTTTGATAAAATATGGGAATCGTGTTTGGATATTATCAAAGATATTGTTGAATGGCAGCATTTTAAAACATGGTTTGAACCAATAAAACCTGTTAGTCTTAAAGAAAAAATTCTTACGATACAAGTACCAAGTCAATTTTTTTATGAGTATCTTGAAGAGCATTACGTATCTCTTCTTGCAAAGACACTTAAAAGAGAATTAGGTAAAGAAGCAAGGTTAGAATATAGGATTATGGTTGATAGCGGCAACAGCAAAAACAAACCACTTACAACAGATATTCCTGGGCATGGTTACAGATCATATTCAAACAACGAAATGGATTTTCCACTAGTCATAAATAATCCTGTTAAGAATCCGTTTGTAATCCCGGGACTTAAGAAGATGCAGATTGATCCGCAGCTTAATTCAGCATATACTTTTGATACTTTTATTGAAGGAGATTGTAACCGAGTTGCACGCCGTGCAGGTAAAACTGTTGCAGAAAAACCAGGCGGTACAAGTTTTAATCCCTTAGTGGTTTATGGTGGTGTTGGTCTAGGAAAAACCCATTTGGCTCAGGCAATTGGTAATGAGGTAAAAAACCTTAATCCAAGTAAAGTTGTATTATATGTAAGTTCTGAAAAATTTATTAACCAGTTTATAGATCATGGTCGTAACAACGCCATCAACGATTTTATACATTTTTATCAATTAATAGATGTATTAATTATTGACGATATTCAGTTTTTTAACAGAGCCGAAAAATCACAGGATGCCTTTTTCTCAATCTTCAACCATTTACATCAAAGCGGTAAACAATTAATTCTCACCAGTGATAAATCTCCCAAAGATTTGGAAGGTGTACAGGAAAGATTACTTAGTCGTTTTCGTTGGGGATTAAGTGCAGATTTGCAGGTGCCTGATTATGAAACGAAAATTGAAATACTTGATATAAAAATGAAAAACGATGGGTTAGAAATGCCCCGTGAAGTAGTAAAATATATTGCGTACAATATCAATAGTAACGTTAGAGAGTTAGAAGGTGCACTTATTTCTCTGTTGGCACAATCTTCGCTTAACAAGAGAGAAATAGACCTCGAATTGGCAAAAAAAGTACTAAGAAATTTTGTAAAATCTTCTACTAAGGAAATCACGATAGATGCTATCCAGAAAATGGTATGCGAATATTTTGATGTGGCTTATGATAAGTTGTTACAAAAAACACGCAAGCGTGAAATTGTTCAGGCAAGACAAATTTCTATGTTTTTATCAAAAGCATTTACGAAAAATTCATTAAAAACAATTGGTGAGCATTTTGGCGGAAGAGACCACACAACAGTTATACACAGTTGTCAAACAGTAAAGGATTTAATGGATACTGATAATTTATTTAAAGAAAGTGTGTTGGAGCTTCAGCAAAAAGTACAGCTTGCAGCAATGTAGAATAGAAATATTTTAAAACGATTTTACCTTATCAATTTTAAAATTAACCAACTCATTTTTTATTTTTCCTTTGTATCATTTATATACTGCAGTTTTTTAAAATTTCCTTTTTTATTATTAATTTTTCTGATTGCGGAAACACAAACCTATTTTGTATTACGTAGTAACAAATGGGCTTTTTGAAATTTTCAGTTTCCATGATTTAATCCTAATTCAACATTCGTAATTCGTAATTGTTTTAATAGGCTCTTGCAAACAAAACCCTTTCTCTGCTTGGTTTTCCGCTGAACACACAAATACCTTCCTCCTGTTTATTATCTGAAGGAATACATCTAATAGTTGCTTTGGTTTGTTCTTTTATTTTCTCCTCCGTTTCTTCAGTTCCATCCCAGTGTGCAGAAATAAACCCGCCTTTTTCATCAAGAAGTTTTACCATTTCATCAAATGAGTTGGCTTCTCTAATATTATCATTTCTAAAAGTTAATGCACGGTTGTAAATATTTTGTTGAATTTCATCTAATAAATTTTTAAGATAATCAACAATACCATCTAAAGAAACTGTTTGCTTTTCTTTCGTATCTCTGCGTGCAACTTCTACCACATTGTTTTCTAAATCACGCATGCCAAGCGCTACTCTAATCGGCACACCTTTCAATTCATATTCCGCAAATTTCCATCCCGGCCTTGTATGGTCGCTGTCATCATATTTAACCCTAATGCCCAATACTTTTAATTCACTTATAATTGAATGAGTTTTTTCGTCGATTACTGCTTTGCTTTCTTCGCCTTTGTAAATGGGTACAATTACCACTTGCAGGGGTGCAATTTTTGGCGGCATTACAAGTCCTTGGTCATCACTATGCGCCATTATTAATGCACCGATCAATCTTGTAGAAACGCCCCAGCTCGTTGCCCACACATATTCCAGTTTGTTATTTTTATCACTGAATTTTACATCAAAAGCTTTTGCAAAATTTTGCCCAAGAAAATGCGAAGTACCAGCTTGCAACGCTTTACCATCCTGCATCAACGCTTCTATACAATACGTCTCTTCTGCACCCGCAAAACGTTCGCTTGCTGTTTTTACTCCTTTTATAACCGGAACGGCCATATATTCTTCTACAAAATCTGCATACACATTTACCATTTTTACCGTTTCTTCAATCGCTTCTTCTTTTGTAGCATGTGCGGTATGACCTTCCTGCCATAAAAACTCAGCAGTACGTAAAAATAAACGTGTACGCATTTCCCAGCGCACCACATTTGCCCATTGATTTATGAGCAATGGCAAATCTCTATACGATTGTATCCACCCTTTGTAAGTGTTCCAAATAATTGCTTCGCTTGTTGGCCGAACTATTAATTCTTCTTCGAGTTTTGCTTCTGGGTCTACAATTAATTTGCCTTTATTATTGGGGTCAGCCTTTAAACGATAATGCGTTACTACCGCACATTCTTTTGCAAAACCTTCAGCATTTGTTTCTTCAGCTTCAAACAAACTCTTTGGCACAAACAATGGAAAATATGCATTTAAATGCCCCGTATCTTTAAACATTTTATCCAGTTGGTCACGCATATTTTCCCACAATGCATATCCATAGGGCTTTATAACCATGCAGCCCCGCACTGCAGAATGATCTGCCAGCTGGCTTTTCACCACGAGTTCATTGTACCATTCTGAATAGTTATCGGCTCTTTTTGTAAGTTCTTTACTCATGTTATTTCTTGTGTCTTATATCTAAAATCTTATGTCTCGTTTGTTATCCAGGTAAAGAAGCAGCAATGGTCAACATCGTTGTGTCACTCACTTGTACGGCATACCAATATTCATCTTTAATTATGCAATTTGACATGCAGCGAAGATAAGAATTGATAACAGAAATTATTTTTCTTTAAACAGTACAAATTATAGTCGACCATTTCTACAATTTTACGGTTATATCTCCACACTCTATACTTACTACTCAATACTATTCCCTAAATTGCCGCACATAAAATAACCAATGGATATCCAGTTTAATAAAAACGAAGACGAACAAAAACTTGCCTGGGGAACAGTAAAAAAACAGTTAGAGAAAATTTACGAAGGTGGTGGCAAAAAAGCCATAGAAAAACAAAAAGAAAAAAATAAACTCGTAGCCCGTGAGCGCATTGCATACCTCTGCGATGACGCTAAACCATTTATAGAAATTGGTGCTTTTGCCGGTTTCGGTATGTATGAAGAATATGGCGGTTGTCCTTCAGGTGGTACTGTAAGCGGCATTGGTTATGTAAGCGGAAGGCAATGTGTTATTATTGCAAACGACCAAACCGTAAAAGCAGGTGCATGGTTTCCCATCACTGGAAAAAAGAATTTGCGCATGCAGGAGATTGCCATGGAAAACCATTTGCCCGTTATTTATATTGTAGACAGTGCAGGTGTTTTTCTACCAATGCAGGATGAAATTTTTCCGGATAAAGAACATTTCGGCAGGATATTTAGAAACAATGCCAAAATGAGTGCCATGGGCATTACTCAAATAGCAGCCGTTACCGGTGCATGCGTTGCAGGTGGTGCTTACCTCCCGATCATGAGCGATGAAACATTGATGGTGGAAGGTGCAGGATCTATATTTTTGGCAGGTCCATATTTGGTTAAAGCCGCAATTGGAGAAGATGCAGATGCGGAAACCCTTGGTGGCGCTGCAACACACAACGAACTTAGCGGTATTGCAGATTACAAATTTAAAACGGAAGAAGAATGCCTTGACAGAGTAAAAAGAATCATCAGCAAATTAGGCAAAGCAAAATCTGCGGGTTTTGATAGAATTGCAAGCATTGCTCCTTCTAAAGAAATAGCTGATATTTATGGTATTATTGCTGCCGATAACAGCAAACCTTACAATGTACTTGATATTATAAACAGCATCGCAGATGCAGATAGTTTTGATGAATTTAAACAAGATTATGGTAAGACTATTGTGTGCGGTTATGCTCGGGTTGATGGATGGGCTGTAGGTATTGTTGCTAACCAACGCATAATTGTAAAAAGTAAAAAAGGTGAAATGCAACTTGGTGGCGTGATTTATAATGACAGTGCTGATAAAGCTGCAAGGTTTATTATGAACTGCAATCAGAAAAAAATACCACTGGTTTTTTTACAGGATGTAACCGGCTTTATGGTGGGTAGCAGAAGTGAACACAGCGGCATTATAAAAGATGGTGCAAAACTGGTAAACGCTGTAGCCAATTCGGTTGTACCAAAAATTACCATCATTACCGGAAACTCTTATGGAGCGGGCAATTATGCTATGTGTGGTAAAGCCTATGACCCACGATTTATCTATGCATGGCCGGGTGCAAAAATTGCTGTGATGGGTGGTGAACAAGCTGCAAAAACCATGTTGCAAATTCAGGTTGCTGGCATGAAAGCCAAGGGTCAGCAGGTTACAGCAGAGGAGGAAAAAATTATTTTAGATACAATAACAGCTAAATATTTAGCGCAAACAAAAGCACAGTATGCTGCCTCAAGACTTTGGGTAGATGCCATTATTGATCCTGGCGATACAAGAAAAGTGATCAGTGAAGGAATTGCTGCAGCAGATCATAATCCTGATATTGCCGAATTTAAAGTGGGGGTTTTTCAGGTGTAATTTTGAATCACAAAGACAGTAAGATGAAATAATAAGAAGCACCAAGCAAAATTTAAAAACAAGAAACAGCATTAAAGACAAAATTTAATTACAGTATTATTTTCTTAGTGAAACTTTTTAAACTTAGCGTCTTAGTGGTTCAATAGGTATGGATAAAATAACTTTATATACTGATGGTGCAGCACGTGGAAACCCCGGCCCCGGCGGTTATGGAGCAGTTTTAATTTATGGAAAACATAAAAAAGAATTGTCGAAAGGGTTTAAACATACCACCAACAACAGAATGGAATTATGGGCGATTATTGCAGGTTTGGAAAGTATTACCAAAAGAGAATTACCTGTTACAATTTATTCAGACAGCCAATATGTAGTTAATAGCATAAACAAAGGCTGGTTAAATACCTGGATGAAAACCAACTTTAAAGGTGGCAAAAAAAACAGTGACCTCTGGAAAAAGTACCATTCTTTAGCAAAAGATTTAACTATAAATATTGTTTGGGTAAAAGGACATGCGGACAATGAATTTAATAACCGTTGCGATGAATTAGCAACAGCTGCTGCTGATGGAAAAAACCTTGATGTAGATGTGGAATATGAAAGAGCACCGGCTGCAGTGAATACATTGTTGTAGTAAATCTATTAGTAAATAAATGTTGAACAAATATTTTCGGCAGAATGGCTGCGGGATAGATGTGGAAATACTTTTTTGAGGTACGACCAAAAGACCTGCCTGCCGGCAGGCAGGTTGTAACGGATAGCCCGAACAAAAGTTGAATTATATTTTCTGTTCACAGCCTCAAATTAAATCAGTTAAATGGCATCTCACAACGATACAGGGAAAACCGGTGAAGACCTTGCTGTCATTTGGTTTGAAGAGAAAGTCTATACGATTCTCCATAAAAACTGGCGCCATAAAAACCTTGAAGTTGATATTATTGCAACTAACAATAACATTCTCCATTTTATAGAAGTAAAGGCCATTACAACTTTAAAATTTGGAAATCCTGAAGACAAAGTGAGCGATAAGAAAATCCGTAATCTTATTAATGCATCAGAAGAATATTTGTTTCAAAACCCTCAATGGAAGCGAATACAGTTTGATGTTTTATCTATAACTATGATAAAAAATAGTGCTATTGAATATTTTTTGATTGAAGATGTGTATTTGTAGGATTGAGAAATGTGGATGGACAACTGCATTTTTATTTTTCCTTTGGAGGATTGAGGGAGCCTACTTTTTCAATCAACTTCTCAACCATTTTATATGTGGCAGGACAATAGTCAATATTTTGTTTGTGCACATGTGCATAATCTTCAAATTTTCTCTTTTTGATATGAGGAAATCCTGCGCAGTCATCAGGGCGAACAGTATAAATACTGCACATATTTGTATTTAAATTTAAAAACTGGCAAGGCTGTGAAACGTTTACCCAGTCGCCGTTTCGCTCTTTTCTTAACCACTGTTTTTTAAAGGAATCTACCGTTTGTCCAAAATGTTTAGAAATTCTTTTTAAATCTTTTTCAGTAAACGTGGGCGTCATAACCTTACAACAATTTGCACAGGTTATACAATCAACTTCCTGCCAAACTTCAGCATCAATGATGGGTGTAAGTTTATCAATTCCGATTGGCGGATTTTTTTCTATTTTATTAATAAATCTTCTAAAAAAAGGCCTGTTTGCCGATAGCTTTTTTTTGAAGGTTTTAAGATTTACTGGGAACATATTTTTGCTTGAAATTGAAAGTATTCTTTAAACGAAAATAATGTTTAATTATATTGTAGCATCACTGTTTTATTAAAAGAAAAAAAATTATGTGGGAAGTGTATAAGAAAGGCTACAAGGCCTGGCTGCAGCTGGAAAAGTCATTATCAGAAAATTCGGTACAGGCTTATTTGCACGATGTAAAACATCTGACAGATTTTTTAGCACTTAAAAACTCACAACAAAAAATTACAGAAATTGATTTAAAAGACCTTGAAACATTTACAAAGTATGTAAATGAATTAGGCATGCAACATGCTTCACAGGCAAGAATTATTTCGGGCATAAAAAGTTTTTTTAAATATTGTTTGATTGAAGAAATTGTGAGCGTAGACCCCGCAACACTTTTAGAAGCACCAAAAAACATTCGCAAACTGCCTGATACGCTTGCTTTTGAAGAAATAGAAAAAATAATTACTGCAATAGATTTGAGCAAACCCGAGGGCGAAAGAAACAGAGCAATTTTTGAAACACTTTATAGTTGTGGTTTAAGGGTAAGTGAACTTGTAAATTTAAAAATAAGCAATTTATATATGGACGTCGGTTACATAAAAGTTACAGGCAAAGGCGAAAAAGAAAGACTTGTACCAATTGGATCTGATGCTATTAAATACATTGGTATCTATAAAAATATTATCAGAAATAAAATAAAAATAAAATTGGGGGAGGAAGATATTCTTTTTTTAAACCGCAGAGGTTCAAAGCTTTCCAGAGTAATGATATTTTTGATACTGAAGGAACTGGCAAAAATAGCAGGCATTACAAAAAATATTTCTCCTCATACTTTTCGACATTCGTTTGCTACACATTTAGTTGAAGGAGGTGCAGATTTGCGTGCGGTGCAGGAAATGCTTGGTCATGAAAGCATAACGACAACAGAAATTTACACCCACCTTGACCGTGAATTTTTAAGAACTACTTTACAGCAGTTTCATCCGGCATTTAATAAATAATTAATTGGATTTTGAGGCAATCGTATGATCTAAAAAAACATTTTCTGAATTAGACTTTGTTACAATTTTACGACGGTAATTTTTAAAAATACTTTGCCATTTTAATTGGATTACTCCAAAAATTCCTTCTTTAATAATGCCCTTATTCATTTTGCTGGCACCCAATTTTCTGTCTTTAAAAGTAATGGGAACTTCCACTATTTTAAACCCAAGTTTCCAGGCTGCAAATTTCATTTCTATCTGAAATGCATAACCAACAAAGGCTATAGCATCTAAATTTATTGTGCTTAGTACATTTGCTTTGTAACATACAAAACCTGCCGTTGGATCTTTAATTGGCATAAATGTAATCATGCGTGTGTAAAGTGAAGCACCTTTGGAAAGTGCAATACGATCCAATGGCCAGTTTTCTACAGCGCCATTTTTTATATATCTTGAACCTATTGCTACATCAGCGCCATTAAAAGCTGCCTGGTAAAGTCTTTCCAGATCCGGTGGGTTGTGAGAAAAATCGGCATCCATTTCAAAAATGTAATCGTACCCATTTTTTAAAGCCCATTTAAACCCAAGGATATAGGCTGTACCTAACCCAAGTTTTCCCTTTCTTTCTTCTATAAATAATTTCCCTCCAAATCGGAGCATCAAAGATTTTACGATATCTGCGGTGCCATCAGGCGAACCATCATCAACAATAAGTGTGTGAAAATCATTTTGCAGGTTCATTACTGCAGTAATGATAGCTTCAATATTCTCACATTCATTGTAAGTAGGTATGATAACGATTTTGTTCAAAAAAATTGGGATTATTTTAATTTAAAATAATTTATAAAAAGTAAAATGCTATTTCATATTTTTTTTAAAATTACTTTTTTAGCAATGTGCGATTGAATAATTCTGTAAGTTTTTTCTTGGTATGCATCGGAAATTCTCCTTTCATCATCCAATCGTAATATTGAGGCTCTTTTTTAAGAACTTCAGCAACTATCATACCCTTGTATTTTCCAAAATTAAATACTTCATTTCCGTTTGCATCAAAACTAAACCGGCGGGCATAATCCACAATTTTATCCTCACCTATAACATCCAGCACAGAGTCTATCGTAGTACCTAGTTTGTCGTATTTTTTTAGTTGCGCTTCCAATACCTCAATGGTGGCATTTATATCAGCTTCGGCACTGTGTGCATCAACAAGTTCCTTTTCGCAAAAAAATTGATAAGCGGCTGAAAGGGTGCGTGGCTGCATGGTATAAAATATATGCTGAACATCTATCATGCGACGATTGCTTAAATCTACATCTACACCTGCTCTTAAAAATTCTTCCATTAACATGGGTATATCAAACCTGTTGCTGTTATAACCCCCTAGATCGCAATTTTCTAAAAACTGCCTAATTTCATTTGACATTTGTTTAAAAGTAGGTGCATCTTTTACCATATCATCCGTAATACCATGTATATTGCTGGTAACTTGTGGAATAGGCATTTGGGGATTTATCAATCTGCGTTTCGCTATTCGGGTACCATCTGCCATTATTTTTACAATAGCTAATTCAACAATTCTGTCATTGGTCAGGTTTACTCCGGTAGTTTCAAGATCTATAAAGGCAATTGGTCTTGTAAGTTCAAGCATAGCTGAGGATTATTGTAAGAAGTATTAATAACTGCAATATACATCTTTGAATAAAACTTAAGCATATGCTAATAATAAATGATGATTAATTTCGTTTAACAGAATAAATTAAATTTGATTTTTATAAATTGTTAGGTATGAAAAAAATAATCTTTGCATTTGTTGCACTGTTTACTTTAGTAATTTTGTTTACAGGTTGCGGAAGCAGTCGTAAAATAGGTTGCCCAAATAGTCAGGGAATCATACATTAAAATATACACATGAACTGGAAAGAATTTACAAACGAAGAAGGTCTGGAGGAAATAAAAAAACGTTCAGCTGAAAAGCCGCAGGTGATTTTTAAACACAGCACAAAATGCTCCATCAGCAGTATGGCAAAAAGCCGTTTGGAAAGAGCAGAAGAACCACAGGGCATAGATTTTAATTATCTAGATCTTATTGCACACCGAAATATATCTTCAAAAATTGCTGAAGAATTTCAAGTAGAACATGCCTCGCCTCAGGTATTAATTATTAAAGACGGTAAATGTGTGTATGATGAAAGCCACAGTGCTATCAGTATGGATGAAATTGTGGAAGTCGGAGCGCAAGTGAATTAATTTTAAATTTATTTTTTGAAGATCAGTGGGTTTTTTCTCTCTATTTAAACTTTGAGAAGGAAACCGTTTAATTAGTTGCCTCATTAAATGATTTAGTTGCCCAAACTGTACCTTATGTTAATGTCTTTTTTATGCCCATTACTTGCCTAAATTGTTGGTAAGTTTCTTAGCAATTACTTTATTCAATCAATTGTTTTTCATATATTAATATTTACATACTATATCTGTATATGAAACGTATTATTCCCACTTTCAAGCCCTATAATCAACAGCA
>ENA-OBIO01000043-OBIO01000043.1-metagenomes-genome-assembly--contig:-NODE-43-length-76492-cov-33.1841_pt1 | contig 76492 bp, 61 predicted proteins | sample MGYA00153383_OBIO01 | MGnify analysis MGYA00153383 | reverse complement strand
GTAGGGAAACGGCACTGCCGTGTCCTGATTTCTACCGCGATTTATTGTAGGGAAACGGCACTGCCGTGTCCTGATTTCTACCATGATTTATTGTAGGGAAACGGCACTGCCGTGTCCTGATTTCGGGTGATATTAATTCCGATGCAACCGGAATTGATATAACTACAAAATGTAAGTAAATCAACCGACGTTGCTTTTTTCCTTACTTTTCTCTCAGTTCAAACCAATATTTCAGAAGCAAAATCCTGACGCTTGACATATCTGAAAGGGCCCATTAGAGCTCCCCAGATAGCCTTGCCGGTTGTGGGGCTTATTCCTTTGTCGTAGCTGAGAAATTCCTCGGCGGCGGCTTCAAATCCTAAGTCTACTTGGTAATTTTGCCCGCCGTAGGTAAAGCCGCAGCGAGTTCCCTCCGGCAAAGATGCCCGAAAGCGATAGCCGTTTGAGCCTAAATTTTGGACTGCAACCGAGAGAGTGCAGCCAGGGAGAAGTTCGATTTGCTCCCTGGTTAGCTTTTTCAGCAAGTCGCGATCGCGACCAGACCCTTTAACCGCTTCAATATCCTTAAACATATAATACTGAGCTTCTATAAGTCCTGGCGCTGTCTGTGAGTGCCTCAGTTGCACGATGCGCGGGCGGTATGGTTTGTCCAATTCCAAAATGTTGGCTTGTTCGGCAAACAGGGCAATACTGGGTTCGGCAAATAGGGAAACGGGCAGGGGTCTTTGCCAGAAACGAAGGTGCACGTACCAAGCTGGGTCTGCTAGTGCTTGTTCCCGGTTGTCAAAATCGCCGGCCATGTACTGCGCTAAAGCGATTAATTCAGGAGAAAGTGTCATGTTTGTTTGAATTTTGAGAATTTGGGATTGACAGTAAAAACTTATTATGATATGTCTTGCCAGAACTGGCTAGGAAACTGAGAAGATTAGATTTCTGTGGGATCCCAGAAGAGCTATGATTGTAAAAATACTGGGGTTTTGCCCTAGTATTGCGACAGATTAATTGTTGCTGTCGATCGCCCGTAAAATCTTCTCCGTAAAATTTTGCCTCGGTTTCCGACAGCACCGCTTAAAAAAAACTGGCAATTATTGTCAGCCCGATCGCCGAATTGACTTCCCCGACTTTACTCACGCCGCTGCGGCAAAATTATTTATCTATAAGACTCAGGTGAACAATAACCGTACTGTTTCAGATACTAAGCGAAGTTTCTATACGATTCACACTCGGCCGATTAACTCAATTTACCGTCGAGTGGTAGAAGAGTTGATGGTAGAAATGCACTTGCTTTCGGCGAATGCCGATTTTCAATACGATCCGATTTATGCTTTGGGTGTGGTGACAGCTTTCGATCGATTCATGCTCGGATACGCCCCAGAAGCAGACAGACTTTCGATTTTTAACGGTTTGTGCAAATCCCTAGAGGACGATCCAGATCGCTACAAGCAAGATGCTCACCGATTGGAAAGCTTGGCCGATCGACTTTCTGGGCAAGAGTTGCTCTCGTGGCTCGATCGCTCCACCAGCTTTGATGATACAGCAGACTTGCAAGCGTCTTTAGGGGCGATCGCCAGCAACGCTCAATTTAAGTACAGCCGCTTATTTGCGATCGGTTTGTTTGCGTTGTTAGAAAAAGCTGACGCCGACATGGTAAAAGACCAAGAAACGCGAAACGACGCGATCGCCAAAGTCAGCGCGGCCTTACACTTACCTGAAGACAAAGTTAGCAAAGATTTAGATTTGTACCGCAGCAATTTGGAAAAAATGGCCCAAGCGCGAATAGTGCTTCAAGATGTCATCCAAGCGGAACGGAAAAAACGCGAAAAGCGAGATACAAAAGTTGCAGCTAGCCCCTCGGTAGACTCTTCTGAAACTAACAATTAATCCTTTGAAGGAAGTTCGGCAACGAGCAATGTACGGGATGTAACGGATGTCAGTCCGATGGAAGAAGGAAGTTCGGCAACGGATTCGCTCCACGGATGTAACGGATGTCGGGAAGAAGGAAGAAGAAAGAGGAATTTTTTTTGTTTTAAGTAACAACTAAATAAAATTCTTAAATTCTCATTGTTTGTTCTTGAATCCTGGCTTCTGGCTTCTGCCTTCTGATGAATGTTGGTTACTCAAAAACTAGAAATCCCGCTTTGTAAATAGAGCGGGATCGACTTAACCAAAATATCGCTAGCTACTGGGCGTGGTACTACGGCTGCGGCTCAAAATTCGTAGCGTTAGCTTGCAGCCAAGTGCTTAGCTGTGAAAGAACTTCGTTTCCCGAAGACTTGCCAAAAGCTGTGGGGTTTGGGGTGTCTGGCCTATCCAAATTGCGGGCGATCGCCGCGTTGACTTCTTTGGAAATCAAATCGTGAAGTTGCTCTTTAGCCCTAGCCCTTTGAAAGTGAGCTCCTTCTTCCGTCGTCGCGTATAGAGGCGGTAGCCTATTTAAAGCATAAGCCGCAATATCTCCGACATCTAGACTCAGGTCGGTCGTCGCCTCAATTTCTGCCACCCTGGCGATCGCATCGCTGAGCACCAACTCTTCCATCACGTTGATGAACTGTTTGCGCGGCAGAACCACAACTTCCCCGGTCAACAAAGAACCCATCAGACGATCGAGAGCCATGTACTCTTCGATCGACAATTCCGAAGCCGTATTGCAGATTCGCCCCACCTCAGCCTCCATAGACGGCGTTAAATAGCCGTCTTGCAAAGCTTGTTCAACAATTTTTTCAATACTCATATATGCTTCCCACTCAACGGCATCATTAATAGAGTTTTTTTTTGAAGACGCGATTGCTGGCGTCTTGAGGTTGGAGTTGAGAATTTTGATACCAACCCTAACTCAATACCGATAACTAATTTTAGTTATCTGCACGCCTCAGCCACAAACTTACCCCATAATTGACGGCTTTATTCGTCAAAATACCTAAAAATTCCTCAAAATCTTACTCAATTCCCCGAAGCCGCCAAGGTACCGGATCTACTGACTGCCCTTGCACATAGAGTCCCCAGTGCAGGTGAGGGCCTGTCGAAGCCCCCGTTGACCCTAAAGCGCCAATTACTTGACCAGCTTGCACAAAATCACCCTCTTTAACATCAATCCGGCTAAGGTGCATCAAAATACTTGCTACCCCTTGGCCGTGGTCGATACCAACCACATTCCCGTGGATTTTGAACCCTTGGGATTCGCGTCCCACGAGAGACACCCGGCCAGCAGCAGGTGCCATCACGGGAGAACCGTAAGCACCCGCGTAATCGACGCCACGGTGGTAATAGTCTTGTGCAAAGATCCCATTATAGTACCGCCGCACGCCGTAAATAGTGGTGATTTCGCCGGAGTTTGGCCGCAAAAGTGGGCCGTTCCAGAACTTTTGAGGTGTAACCAGTGCTTTAAATGCGTCTACGCGATCGAACTCCGCATCAGTACCTTCTTGGTCTTTCCCTGGTGGTAGAGTGATCGATTGAGTGGGAAAATTGCGCGATCGAACTTGCACACTCAACCTCTGCACTTGTCCGTCACCAGCCACTTGCAGAAGGCGAGCACCGGCCTTCTCCAGCGGAGTTGTCGGTAACAGCGCCCGAAAGCGATTATTACCCATTGGAAAAGCCGGGTAATTTTTTTGCAGTACAGAAACCGTGGGAGTCGGGCTGCTGCTGTTTACCTGAATGACTACTGACAGCGTGTCTCCCAGTTCGGGATTTGCGGGCGTCACCTGCACCTGCAAGGCTTGCGCGGCAGATACCGCACTCAGAAGGCCCGCAACAATTCCCCCACTCAAACTCACCATTAGCTGCTTTGCCTTCAACCTTCCCCACCGCAAAATAGGATTCACAATTATTTTTGCACTTTGTCGGCAGTTGCCTTGATTCACAATCGTCATCACCGATATCCTAAATTCTTATCTCGCTCATGTTACATAAAGTAGCTAACTCTAGCACGCTCTCACCGCAAAGGGTAACGCAATGCTAGGACTTGTGCCAAGTCCGTAAATGTAGCCTGTAAAAGCGCAAAACGCCACGCACGATTTGTCTTGTTCGTAGCGTAATTGGGTAACTTTTTAGCTAATTTGTAGGGTGCGTCGCTATGAACAATCTACAAATAAAATCGACAATCTCGCAGCGACGCACCGCGAGAGTCAGTCAGGTGCGTCGCCATCTCAAATCTGTAAATTTCATCAAAAATTTCACAGCGACGCACCCTACAAAAACGGAAATCGGTCACACCTCATTTATAATATTTGAAATATGCCAAAGCTAATTTGTAGGGTGCGTCGCTATGAACAATCTACAAATCAAATCGACAATCTCGCAGCGACGCACCGTGAGAATCCGTCAGGTACGTCGCCATCTCAAATCTGTAAATTTCATCAAAAATTTCACAGCGACGCACCCTACAAAAACTTCTAACTCACAGACGAAAAAGAAGATGAACATCTCGCTGCGACGCACCAGATAATTAGCTTGCTGGCACTTTGGAAAAATTCATTTTTTCAACTACATTTTTCCGCAGATAAACTGTCAGAGGTTTTTCGATTAAAGAGTAGAATATGCAGCCTGCAACTACAGTGATCAGCGCTACCAACGAAGGTGCAAAAAATCCATCGTAATATTTTCCTAAATTTGCCTTTTGCAGCAATTTTGTTGTTGCTGATACGATCGGGCTGTGGAGTAAAAATATTGAGTAAGAGGCGTCTCCCAAGTATGTCAAAATCTTAGGAACTTTTGGAGAGTCGTTAAGGTCGATCGATGCCGAACCTACGATTAACAAAGCCGCCAGCACTCCAAAAGTGCTCATCCGATCTATTTCTAGTTTGTTGACAGCCGTCAGGATTAATAAAGCTACATATCCCAAATTTGCTACGCCAAACAAAATCCATCTGTTTTTGCTAATTTTAGTGCCAAATTTAATCACAACATACCCAGCCAAGCAGCCTAGAACAAATTCTAGATTCATATTGCCAAATACTATATTTAGCAAAAAAGCTTTGCCACCAAAGTCTACTACTTTTAAATAGTGCAGCATTGTTACAAATAGCCAACTCGAAAGTATCGGCACAGAATATTTGGGTTTGAACCAGATTGCTATGCTAAAGAGCAGATAAAAAAACAGTTCATAAATCAAAGTCCAGCCGACATCTAGGATTGGTTTGTCATTCTGAGGCAGGAGAAACAGAGATACTAATATGTGCTGAATACTTAAGTCTTTGTTATTGGCAAAACTAGGTACTACTAGAAAGAAGGCTAAGACTATGAGAGTAATTATCCAATAAATTGGGTAAATTCTGACGGTGCGTTTGACTAAAAATGATTTTAACTGGTCTGGTTTGCCGATCGCCGATCGATGAACGTAGACCATAATAAAGCCGCTTAACACAAAAAAATAATCAACGCCGCTCCACCCAGCCTGAAATAGATTAAAAAAAGTTACTTGTTTTAACCTTTCTATGCTCATCTCGTTCAGGTGAAATAGCACCACCAATATAGCTGCAATACCTCGATAGACCTGTAATAGATTAAGCTTTTTGTGCCCAGTTGAAGTCTTGGCCATCTGAAAATACCTCGATCCTTGGCGGCTGTTGCAGTTGCTCTTCAACTATAGTCAACACCTCAAACACAGTCAACACATTAGATACTATAATATAACTTTACAGTTTTTTCATAAAGTTGTGCAAGAAGACTTCCGACTGATCGTTGACTTAGTTCTAGTTCTCGCTGCTGCCGCAGCAGGAGGACTATTTGCATCGCTGTTGCGACAACCAGTAATTCTTGGCTATCTCCTGGGAGGGATGGTAGTTGGGCCCGCCGGGTTGGGACTGATTAAAGAATTAATTCAGGTGGACACCCTCGCTGAATTCGGCGTTGCTTTTCTGTTATTTGCCTTGGGAGTTGAGTTTTCTTTCGCCGAACTTCAAAAAGTTAAAGCGATTAGTTTGGGTGGCGGGGGTTTGCAAATTGTGCTGACGATCGCCTTTACTACTGCAATTTCCTTGGCTGTAGGTTGGGTAGAATCGCCCGCCCAAGGCGTGTTTTTAGGCGCGATTCTGTCGCTTTCCTCGACAGCAGTTGTACTGAAGTGCTTGATGGAACGTTCCGAAAGCGGTACTTCCCACGGTCAAGTCATGCTGGGAATATTAGTAGTTCAAGATTTGGCCTTGGGGCTAATGTTAGCAGTTTTGCCGGCGCTCAACCAGCCAGCAGAGGCGATCGGCATCACGGTAGCGTGGGCACTGCTGCGGATTAGTTTATTTGCTGCGGGTGCTGTTGTTGCGGGAATTTGGCTCGTACCGCAGTTGCTGCGCTACCTCGCGAAAACCGAAAGTCGGGAACTGTTTTTGCTGGGAGTTGTGGTGTTGGCTTTGAGCATTGCCCTGCTGACAGAATACTTGGGTTTTTCGATCGAGATGGGCGCATTTGTGGCGGGCTTGATGATTTCTGAGGTGGAATATGCCGACCAAACTCTAACTTATGTTGAGCCTTTACGAGATATTTTTGCATCCCTATTTTTTGTGACGATCGGAATGTTAATCGACCCGTTTTTTCTCTGGAACCATCTAGAATTAATCCTGGGACTGGTATTTTTAGTATTTGTTGGCAAGTTCTTGATTATAGCGCCGATCGTCCGACTGTTTGGCTATCCGCTAAAAACCGCATTAATCGCAGGCTTGGGTTTAGCTCAAATAGGAGAATTCTCCTTTGTTCTAGCTAGTTCTGGCCAAGCCTTGGGACTGGTTTCGCGAGACGTTTATCTGTTAATTTTAGGAACGACAGCAGTCACTCTTGTACTGACGCCGTTTGTATTGAGAAGCGTGCCGCAGTTATTCAATTGGGCGGAAAATTTCGGGCCTTTGCAGCGCTATTTTGACCAAACATCTCAACCTGTAGAAATAGCTGAAAATTTGCCTGAACAAAATCATGTTGTGGTTTGTGGCTACGGGCGAGTTGGCAGAAATTTAGTCAAAATGCTGCAAAGCCGCAACTGTTCAGTTGTAGTGATCGACGAGTCGGAAAGCCGAATTCAAGAGTGCAGAGTCCTCGGAATTCCCTATATTTATGGTAATGCTGCCAGTTTGCACGTATTAGAATCGGCCGGAGTGGGACGGGCGAAGGCAATGGCGGTGACGCTTCCCGATCCCATGAGCACTCGCTTGTGTCTGAAACGGGCTTTAGAATTAGTCCCGGATTTGGATATTGTGGTGCGGGCTAACAAAGATAAAGACATTGAACTGCTTTACCAACTGGGGGCGTGGGAAGTCGTGCAGCCGGACTTTGAGGCGAGTTTAGAACTGTCTGCCCACTTGCTGGCTGGGATGGGTGTCTCGGCAATGGCGATCGGGCGGGAAGTCCAGCAAATTCGCAGCAGCCGCTATCTGGAATTGCGGCCGGCGCGCGAACCTTTGGCGGTTTCGCGGGATTTGAAAGTGGCGGTTCAAGATATGAACAGCGAGTGGTACAGTTTGCCCGAAGGTGCTCCGATCGCCGGCATGACTCTGGAAGAAACTAACTTGCGGCAGTTGACAGGGGTCAGCGTGATGGCGATCGTCCGCGAAGATGGCGAGGAAATAGACTATCCCAACGGGAAGGCAGCTTTGGAGTCGGGCGATCGAGTGTTGGTCGTTGGAGAACCGGAAGAACTGATCAGTTTTGAGTTGCTGGCGAAGGGGGAAATTGCAGTGCCACAGGGGGGTAGTTCTTGCCAGTGGCTGAGGCTGCCAGAAAATAGCCCTTGGGTGGGTCAAAAACTGTCAGAGGTAGATTTGCTCGCCCAGTACGGGGTGCAGGTGCGGGCGATCCGCCGGGAAGGGAAGTTTACTCGCTGGCCGGACGGAACTACCGATTTGCAAGAGGGCGATCGTTTGTTGCTATGCGGTGGTTTCTATGAGCTCGGCTTGATGCAGCGAACGGCATCACAGCCGATCGCACAACCTGCCTTAAAGCTGCCTATTCTCGCCGCGCAAGTGACCGAAAAGCTGTTTAGCGATTAGTTAGCATGGGGCATGGGGCATCGGGCATTGGGAACAGGGAATATTTTTCCGGCGTTGCTGAATTTAGGTATGATTCACTCGCTATAGCAATCCCTGAAATTTAGAGTAGGGGCAATTCATACTCCTTTCTCAGCAACGCCATTTTTCCCATCCCCCACTCTCCTCCACTCCTTAAGCGTTGGGTTTGAGATAAGCAATTGCCGATCGCGAGATCAGAATTTGTCTTTCTGAGGGATCTAGGAGGCAAATACAGCTATTATCCTGCCAAAAAATTCTGCCCGTTAGCAAGTCGCCGGTCATGAGTTTGATCTCTACCTGTTCTTTGTCTTTGATGTAGCTTTGTATTAAGCGAACGCTGGGCAATCCGGTCTCAAATTCTGACATAGTGGGAAATGGGTAATTTAGTCATTGGTCATTGGTCATTTAGACATCAAAGACTTTAGAAGTTTATCAAGCAATTAGTTTTAATCAAAAGAGGTTTGTTTTTATGCCGATCGAGTTTACGAAGTATCACGGATTGGGCAACGATTTTATTCTGATTGACAACCGCCACTCCAGTGAACTAGTTATAACAGCAGAACAAGCTGTAGAAATGTGTGATCGACATTTTGGCATTGGCGCAGACGGCGTAATCTTTGCTCTTCCAGCGCAAAATGGTACTGACTACACGATGCGGATTTTTAACTCCGACGGTTCGGAACCGGAAATGTGTGGCAATGGGATTCGCTGTTTGGCTAAGTTTATCGCCGATTTGGAAGGATCAGATGCGAAAACTGAGTACCGGATTCATACGGGTGCGGGTGTTATCATCACAGAATTGCGATCGGACGGACAAGTGAAAGTCGATATGGGAGTTCCCCGACTGCTGGCTGCGGAAATTCTGACAACTTTGGCCGCACCGGATGCCAAAGTTATCGATGTGCCGATCGAAGTAGCCGACAAATCTTGGTCTGTTACTTGTGTCAGTATGGGTAATCCTCACTGCATTACTTTTGTAGAGGATGTTTCGGCTATTGCTTTAGAAACTGTCGGGCCTCAATTTGAGCACCACCAAGCATTCCCGCAGCGTACAAATACGGAATTTATTCAAGTAATACGACGGGACTATGTAAAAATGCGAGTGTGGGAAAGAGGGGCAGGTGTTACTCTAGCTTGTGGGACTGGTGCTTGTGCTGCTGTGGTGGCTGGGGTGTTGACCGGAAAGTGCGATCGGGCAACTTCGGTTGAACTCCCCGGCGGCGTTTTGGAAATCGAATGGGCAGAAGTTTCTGGACGGATTTACATGACTGGGCCGGCACAGGAAGTATTTACTGGCTTAATTAGTCATTAGTCAACAGTTAACAGTCAACAGTTAACAGTCAACAAATAGTTAACTGTTCAAAAAATAAAATCTCAAATTGAGTAGGTAGGTTTGCATGGCTGGAGGTATTTATCTGATTCAGGACGACGATAGGCTGGTAGAAATGATGGAACAGCCATATGATTCAGAAGATCAGTTACAAGACTTGCTAGTAACTTATCCTAATCTGATCGCTGGAGACCAGATCGATCGGGTGACTGCGCGGAAGTGGTTGTTAATTTCGCGGGAAGCTGGAATGCCCAGTGATGAGGAAACAGCGGTACAGTGGTCGCTGGATCATCTGTTTCTCGACCAAAATGCAGTTCCTACTTTGGTAGATGTCCGGCGAACTCCTAATGCTGATATCCGGCAAAAAGTTTTGGGTCAGTCGATCGACTATGCTGCTAATGTGTTGGTTTACTGGCCGATCGATTCAATTATTGCTCTGTTTGAAGCTAATTGTCGCGATCGGGGTCGAGATCCAGAACAGATTTTTGAAGAGTTTCTCGGTGCGGATGCTAATGAAGACCGATTTTGGCAAAAGGTTAAAACTAACTTGCAAGCGGGTAAAGTTCGCTTAGTATTTGTAGCTGACGAGATTTCCGCTGAAATGCGCCGAGTTGTGGAATTTCTCAACGAACAAATGGACCCGGTTGAAGTTTTGGCCCTGGAAATTAAGCAGTATGTAAGTGAAGACGGTTTGAAAACGTTGGTTCCCAGAGTGATCGGTCAGACAGCCGAAGCACAGCAGAAAAAATCCAGTGCAACGCGGGAAAGAAGGCGGTGGGATGAATCTTCATTTTTTGCAGAAATCAAAGCTAGACGGGGTGCAGAAGAGGCGCAAATGGCAAAAGAAATTTACCTTTGGGCGAAAAATCAAGAACCTGAAGTTCAAATTCAGTGGGGTACAGGGGATGCTTACGGCGGTTTCGCCGCTCAATTGCCTCAAAAGGGCAGAAAACCCTATCTGTTATTCACTGTAGATATTGCTGGCAGAATGGAGATTTCTGCTGATAATTACGGTTCGCAGCCACCGTTTAATTCAGAACAAAACTGGCTGGAATTAAGAAATAAGCTGAGTTCGATCGGTCTGTCGCTACCGACAGAACCTGGGGAAAGAAGGTCGCCGAGTCTGGCTTTGTTTACTTTGCAAGAGGAATCGGCAATGAAGCAAGTTATGGAAACTTTTGATTGGGTCGTTGAAGAAATTAAAACGTTATAGTTATTGCTAATTGGGAATTGGGCATTGGGCATTGGTAATATCAAATCCGGTAGCATCGGAATTAATGTTACCCACAATCAGGAGACGGCAGTGCCGTTTCCCTACAATTAATCACGGTAGGGAAACGGCACTGCCGTCTCCTCCGTTTCTATCATAAGGAGTGTAAGCGAAATTGATATTACCAATGCCCAATTCCCAATAACCAATAACCAATAACCAATAACTAATACCCAATAACTAATACCGAATGTTTGCTTGTTTCATGCGACGCAAGGCTTCTCCCAGCCGATCGCAATCTGCAATCAAACTAATTCTCACATATCCTTCGCCGCCCGGCCCGAAAGCATTGCCAGGAGTCAGCACAACACCAGTTTGCTGCAAAACATTCAGAGCAAAATCAGTAGAACTCATGCCGCGAGTACAGGGAACCCAAAGATACATAGCAGCTAGAGGTTTAGGAATATTCCAACCTAATTCTGCCAATCCTTCCACCATAAAATCCCGGCGAGTGCGGTAGCGTTGTTGAACTTCGTGCAAGTAACTATCGGGTAATTGCAGCGCTGTTTCTGCTGCTGCTTGCAAGGCGGAAAATATACCATAATCTAGGTTAGTTTTTAATGTCCGCAAACCTTGAATAATCTTGCTATTTCCTACTACAAAACCGACTCGCCAACCAGCCATATTATAGGTTTTTGACATAGTGTGAAATTCCACGCCGATTTCTTTACCGCCGGGAATTTCTAATAAACTTGTCGGTTGATAGCCGTCAAAAGCTAATTCGGCGTAACACAAGTCGTGAACCAGCAAGATTTGATGTTTGTGTGCGAAAGCAACAATATCTTTGTAAAATTCGCGGGGTGCAGTTGCTCCAGTCGGATTGCTGGGATAATTGAAATAAAGTATTTTGGCTTGTTCGGCTACGCTATCGGGAATGTCGCCTAAGTCAATTACCCAGTCGTTTTCTGGTTTGAGGATGATGTTATGAACTTTGGCACCGGCGATAATTGGGCCGCGAAATAATACGGGATAAGCGGGACTTGGTACTAATACTAAGTCGCCTGGATTGATATAGGCGAGGGCAAAATGTGCTAAACCTTCTTTTGAACCCAACAAAGGCAATGCTTCGCTTTCTGGATCTAATTCAACGTTGTAGCGACGGCTGTACCATTTAGTAATGGTGCGACGAAAACTCGTTGTTCCTTCAAATGGTGGATAGCCATGATTTGCTGGATTTTGGATGGCTGCGATGGCGGCTTCTACTACTGGTTGTGGAGTCGCACCGTCTGGGTTTCCCATTCCCAAGTCTATCAGGTCTAATCCTTGTTCGCGGGCACGGGCTTTGAGTTCATCGAGACGGGCAAATACATAGGGCGGTAGTGTTTGCAACCTGTCAGCAGTGGTAATCCAATCCAGGGTCATTTGTTGTGTATCAGTTGTTAGTTGTTTTCCGGGTTTGCAATCAGGATATTAATCCTTCCTAGCACAGCTTTTTCAGGAATACAGCCCTGACTAAAAACTATTTTAATTCTTGATTCTCAATTCTCCCACAGGTGCGGTGGTAGAAACCATCGCTGCCATTAATTGTTCGGGAACTACTTTGAATGGCAGTCTGTGGATGTCGGAATTGGGATTGCAAGCTATTTCGGTGGCACGCTGCAATTCTTTTAGGGTAATGTCTCCGAGTCCTAGATTGTCTAAAGTTTGGGGTAATCCAATCTCGCCGTAGAATTTTAATAGTTGCTGTCTGGCGCTGGCTGCGAGTTGATTGTTTTGCAACATTTCTTCTAGTCGCAGTTGCACTAAAATGCCATAGGCGACTTTTTCGCCGTGCAATGTTCCGTGACTTGCTAATAAATGAGTTAGGCCGTTGTGGACGGCGTGGGCGGCGACGGTGCGACATTGGGCCCCGCCAATTCCGCCGATTACTCCTGCTAGCAATACGACGGCATCTGTGACTTCTTGCCAGGTTTCGCTACCGGGTTCTTTGAGTGCGATCGCAGATTTTTGAAATAAGATATCTCGCAGTATTCTAGCTTGTTGGACGGCGGAAATAATCATGGTTTGTTCGGAATGTCCGCTGCTGACTGATGCTTCGTACCATTTGGCGATCGCATCTCCAATTCCTGCTACTAATGTCCGCTGTGGTGCTGTTTGAATTAAGCCGTAGTCGAGTATTAACAAGTCTGGACATCGGGCTAATGTGACATCGTATTGGAATGCACCTTGTTCTGAATAGATGTTAGAAAGGGCTGTCCAAGCGGCGCAGGTGGCTGCTGATGTGGGAATTGTGACGATCGGGATTTTGCACTGATGGGCGAGGAGTTTGGCGGAGTCTAGGGCTTTGCCGCCACCAACTCCGATGATGAAATCGGCTTGATGGTTGCTGGCGGCGTCGCGCAGGTGTTCGAGGCTGGCTTCGCTGCAATCGTTGCCGTAGGCTATTTCAGCCGATTGTAGGGGCGGTGCCCCCGTGCCCGCCCTGGCCCCCGCCCCCGCCCCAGTGTCTTCGAGGATTGGTTGCAGATAGGGTTGGGCGGTGGCTAGGGAGTTGCTACCGCCGACGATTAGGGGGCGTTTTCCGAGACGGGCGATCGCATCTCCGGCTTGCGCGATCGCCGATCGACCCCGCAATACACAGGCGGGAGCAATTGTCAAGGAATAAATTGCAGTTGGGGTGGCGGTTTTAGTGCTTTGGGTTTGAGTCATCGAACCACTGGATAAGTGACGAGAAGGTTGACGCTTTGCAGGATTGCTGGATTTTATAGGATAACTCTAACCTGTCCTTGACAGCATGGTAAGTTTTATAAAGTTTTTATTAAGAATTGTTTGAGGTGCGGGCTGTGGGAGTTGGGGAGTTGAGGGCGATCGGTAATTTGATGCAGAAAATACGGGCGATCAAATTATCATTAAAATTGAGGCTTAACGTACCAATCCCAGACTTGTTTCACTGCTGCTACTGCATCATCGCCATCCAACCACAGTAAAAGTACGGGGCGTTTTTTAAATCCAGCGCCGCTGGTAAAGGGAATATTTGCCACCCAAAAATCACCCGGTTCAATAGTCATCATAAAGTCCTTCGTCTTCGGGTGCATAGCTGTTCAAAAAAGCGTCGTGGCTGCGAGTAATGGCTGAATCAATTAAAAAGTCTGCGCCATCGAGTACGGAAAACTCGGTTAATTCAGGATCTGTCAAAAAATCTTCGGCTGTAGCAGCCATATATGGTGCTAGTATTTTATGGTGTTCTGCGATCGGCAATCTAGAAATTTCTCTAAGTGATAGATTGAGAGCAGGTTGAGTTGCTGACGAACTATTATACTCAGAACTTTCGCTGGGTAACTGCTTTTTTTGTTCCACTTTTTGCACAAGGAATTGTACAAAGTCGAGCAATTCTTGTTGTTTTTCAGTTGGCAACTGTCGCAGATTATCTAACAGTGCTTTTTCAAAATTAATTGTTTCTGCCATTTTAATTACTTTCCTTAAGCGTTTAAAAGACTTTCAAAGGTGAGATAGTCTGTAATTTTTTACCCTCCAACAATATAACCGATCGCACTTCCTCACCTATTTGATTTTAATCATTGGAAATCGGCTGCTTTCTTCTGCCAAACAAACCCGACATACTTAAGCCAGTCACTAGCAAACCAATTATTCCCAAACCGTTTAAAATCGGGTAAATTGCTTGAAGATTGAAAATTTCACCCGTATGAACTTTCAACAATAATCTCGCTGAAATTTCTGTATTTATCGGCCATTCTTTAACAACTGTTGTTAACATTCCAGTCAGCACAGTCAGCGTTAGTGGCAAAGCAATAATAATGGCTAGAATACGGTGATATTTGCGAAATACTTTCTTCATAATGGTTCAAATTTTCAGAGTAATTAGGTTATTTTAGGAGAGCTTGTTTCTGAGTAAATGTGACATAAAAAACTAGAAACAAGCACTCAGTATTGAATCTTAGGACTTAGGAAAGCTCTTAATCGTTTTGTCTAGTGACTCCAGTTGTGCAAGGGCTTTGTCTTTACTTGGCTGAGACTTTTTGAGTTCAGTCGTCACTTTTTCAGCAGCCTCTTCAACGGCATCATAACTTTTTGGAGCTTTAGCTTTGATGCCGTCTTCAACCTTCTTCCAGGCATTCTCGAATTTGTTAAATTCCGTTTTGGCTTTGGCAAAGTTACCAGTCTGAACTACTGCTTTGGTGCTGGTGACAACACCAGTCAATTCTGTATAGTTTCCCTGAGTTGCTGCTTGCTCGGTTTTTACAGCAGTAGTAGCAGGAACCGGGGCGGGTGAAGTTTGCGGAGTGGAAGCTTCCTTAGCGCTGTCGCAACCAGCCAATGTTAGAAGGGTGACGGCACTCAGGATAAGAATTTGATTGAAACGAGCCATGAAAAATTCTCAAATATATGGGTACTAAAATCTATTGTGCCACAAAAAAGCAGATCCGTGGGAATAAATCAACATGATTGCGTCTCAAGCGTTATTAAAGTCTTCACTTGTCTAACTCCGCCATCAAGTCGGCAACTGTACCTCGACGCACATTGCCTGTTTCACAATCTTTTTCTGACTCCGTAACTGCTTTCAATATTTCATCACGATGCTGTTGTTTAAGGCGGTTTTGAATAAGATTGATCGGCATATTCTGCTCTTCAGGCGAGAGAGCTTCTACCGTATCTATTGCTTTTTGGAAAATTGAAATTTTTTCAGTTTGAGTCATGTTTAGGTTAAGGTTACAATCAGTCTATTATAGCTGAATTTAATCGATGAGGAAGGAAGGGCGAAGCATTCCGGCAGACAATTTATTAGTGAGAACCAGAGATATAATGCCGGAATGCTTCGCCCCTACGAGTATATTTGCAAAAATGAGATGCACCTAGTCTATTATGTAACGCTGACTAAACATTTTTTGGAACTTCTATACGATAGTTGTAGCCCTGTTCGGTGAGGAATAATTGGCGGTGTCGGGCAAAATCTTCCTCACAAGTTTGTAGCGATACTAATGTATAAAAACTCGCAGTATGTCCGTCGGTTTTGGGACGGAGAATTCGTCCGAGGCGCTGCGCTTCTTCTTGGCGAGAACCATATTTTCCCGATACTTGAATTAACACGTCGGCATCGGGTAAATCGACGGCAAAATTGCCCACGCGAGATAGAATTAATCCGGGAATCTCTTTGTGGCGGAATGCTTCGTATAACCGATCGCGCTCAACCTGTTTTGTCTTCCCCGTAATCAGTGGCAAATCGGTAACTCGGGCGATCGCATCTAACTGTTCCAGATATTCGCCGATGATTAAAATGCGATGTCCCGCCTCTTTTTGCAATAAACTTTGTACCATATCCAACTTACCCGGATTTTCAGCAGCAATCCGAAACTGGCTGCGGCGGGGCGCGAGGGCATATTCCATTTTTTGCGCCTCATTTTGGGCGACGCGGATTTCGGTACAATTAGCAGTGGCAATAAATCCCTGTCCTTCCAATTCGCGCCAAGGTACGTCATAGCGCTTGGGCCCAATCAATGTGAATACATCGCCTTCTTTCCCGTCTTCGCGAATCAATGTCGCAGTTAAACCTAACCTGCGTCGTGCTTGCAATTCAGCGGTAATCCGAAATATTGGTGCGGGTAATAGATGGACTTCATCATAAATAATTAGTCCCCAGGATTGCGCGTTAAACAACTCGAAATGCGGGAATTCATCATCTTTATTCGATCGATAACTGAGCATTTGGTAAGTTGATAGGGTGACAGCAGCCGTCTTTTTGGCGACACTGCTGTACTCGGCGATCGCATCCTCAGTTAAACTCGTTTTGTCTAATATTTCCCGGCGCCACTGGTGCACTGAAGTCAAACTGCTGGTGAGGATGAGTGTCTTTTGCTTGACTAAACTCATCGCTAACATTCCGACGATGGTTTTACCAGCCCCGCACGGTAGGACGATCGTCCCACTTCCACCTTTTACGTCCCCGTCCTGATAGAATGCTTCTGCTGCTTTGTGTTGATAATCGCGCAACTTAAAGGGCAAGTCTCCTAAAGTTCGATCGCGCAAATTAATCGCTAATTCCGCACCCTCGACATATCCAGCCAAATCTTCTGCTGGATAGCCTACAACTAGCAAAGCTTGCTTGAGTACGCCGCGATTTCCAGCATCAACTTGAAAGCAAAGATCGGAGATACGTTTGCCTAACATAGGTTTAACGCGATCGTCCCGTATTAGCAATTCCGCTAGGGGCAAATCGGCAATTCGCAGTTGTAAATCGGGATTTTCCGCATCAATCCTTTCAATTATTGTCAATCCGTAGCGCGTACCGAGTAGTTCAATTTCCTGCGCGACCGATTCGGGGATATCATATTTAGCATACTTTCGCAAAGCGGCGATCGCCTCTGCAACTGGCATTCCCGCCGCCCTTGCATTCCAAACGCTGAGGGGCGTGATGCGATAGGTGTGGATGTGTTCGGGACTTTTGATTAATTCGGCAAAGGGGGCGATCGCTTCTCGCGCCTGTTGTGCTGTGGGCGCATGAACTTCTAGTAAGATCGATCGATCGCTTTGCACGATCAAAGCATTTTCGGGAATATAATTCATAGGTTGTTTCGATTGATAGATGAACCGCAGATAAAAGGCAAATAAACGCAGATAAACGCAGATAATTTTCAGATGCTTTGTGACTTTTGCAACTTTGTTTAATCTGGATGCAGTACAGCTTATTTATCCGGCTGGGGTAAGACATAACCAATTTGCCGGAGGGCGGTGCGAAATTTCGTTTCCTGGCCCAATGGAACTGCTAAAGTGCGATCGCCCGCTAGCTGACAGAATTTTTTGGTACGGGAATCATTGGCAATCAGCAATGCTAAATGGGCGCTAGTACATTCGATCAACCTGACACTACCTATATCTTGCACGCTATTCGATCGCTCTGTAACATCCGTCAGAAATTGTTGCACAGTTTGCGGCAGCGGTTCAATACTCCGGGCGTCCAAAAACTCTGTAAACTCGGCTAATGGATATCCGTTTTCAATGGCTGCAAAAATTTTTGGACGATCGAGTCGCCACACAACATCCGAAACTTTCTTAGTATAGATATCCAGGACGATCGCATCAGATGTCTCGACACCATCTTCCGCCGCAATAATTTCTAGATTCGGCAATACTCGCAGCGTTTGACGAACCTCAATTGCTGGCGGAGTATACTTATCAGTCAAGCCCAAACAGTAAGCCCCTAAAGCCGTCAAGCGAAAATATACTAAGCCATCATAACGACTCAGGAATTCCAGATCGTCCGTTCCCCAAAAATAGTCATAATCGGATGGCATGAGTGACGGATCGACATATGCAACATCAATGATTCCCAAAGTAGCAGCATACTCAAACAAAAAACAGCGCATATATCGTTCTTCCAGAATCGGCCAACTGTAACCACTCAATTCTGATAAATTCCCATATCCAGCTTCACCAATATACAGATAGTAGGGTTGCTCATTCACATCAAAGCTATGGCCTGTTGCGACTAGATATTGGCTAAAGTCATGAAATAGAATCCACTTACCCACAGGACATTGTGCGAGCACAGAGACGATCGCATCTCTCCGCCACGTCACATCCGTCATGCCACTTGCGCCCCTCCCAGTTTGTCCTTTGATCGCATCAATGCGCCGAAATTCATCAAAGATTTTTGTCTTTAACCAGCGTTTCCATGCTGTCTGTAAACCTTTGGCGGGTGGTTCTTGTAAAGCTTTTTGTCCCGCTTTCGTCAAAACTAGCTTTTTGCCCGATCGTTCCGCGAACTTGCTCCCTTGGGCTATCATTATCCAAGCAAAGGGCTTGATGCTACCGATTTCAGCGAATACTTCATCATCATAGTCGCTATCCTTGGCTAGGGTAATTTGACGCTCTTCCTCATTATAAAAATCACCACCTTGCAATATAGAGGCGATCGCCTTTACACTTCCAGCATTAGGTAAAGCAGTTTTATCGCTAACAGCAACTTTACCCGACTGAATTAGACGCAAAACGGCTGCAAAATCCTTTGTAGCTGCCAACTGTGTTTCACAAGAAGCCAAAGGAATCTCGTATTCTTCTGTCTCCTTTTCTTTTGTAATATAGTTATATCTTTGAACGCGGAGTTTAACATGATTTTGTACTGTTTCACCAGCATCATCTAACGTGGCTTCTTTTGGTTCTGTAACGAATTTCAGCAATTCTTCTTCTAAATCGTAGGGTATCTGCCTGCCATAAATAAACAAGCATAGCAGTGATGGTTCTCTGTTACTTCCATAGCGATCGCTTGTTCCAAGATTGGCTGGTTCTCCGTATTTTGCGCTAAATATTTCAGGATAATAAAGACCATCCTCCCCATGTATAACTTCAGCTACAGCCGCTTTTTGAAGATCGTCTAATTTCGCCCACACCTTCCGAAGATTCTCTCCCTGCAATTGCGATTTAATTCCATCAACCAGATCCGCTTTACGGGTTAATTTACGAGGATCGGGTAATAATGTTTTGAGCTTTTTTAAATCGTCAACAATCATTCCTTCTAGTGCCTGTTGGAGGCTAAAAAGGTTATTTATGGTTTTGTTACGCGACATAATATTTGACAATGCGCCCGCTTCAAAATTGTTTTTGCAACCCAAATATAACAACTTTACCGGATGCCCAACTTGAAGTTTTGTTACAAAATCCAGAAATTTGGTTAAACAGTTATCAAAATATTACTTAATCGCAACTGACAACGTGTAACTTGCTCCTCCTCGTTCCGTACCGACAACTATCTGATATTTTCCCGTCTGGGGCAATTTTCCAGACCAGCTTTTTTTCCCTTCAGCTACGCCCTTTGTATTGGGATCTATCACCTTAAAAACAGCATTCCCCTCAACTGATTGGATCTCAATATTCATGGTTTGACCTTTTTTGGCGTTAATCGTATAAACCATGACTTCGCCGCGCGCTACTCCTCCTTTTCTTTCTGCTGAATTAGCACCTCTTTTAAACTGAATCTGCTGCGGTTGTCGAGCTATTAAAATCGCCGGCTGTTCTGGGATGGCTGCGGTGCGAACAATGCTAGATACAGCTTTTACTGAAGCTGGAAAAATCGCAGCGGCACTTAAGCCGATCGTCAATATATTTAGCAGATATTTGCAAGCTTTTGCTGGTTTGTTCATGGGAGTTTAACACTATGAGTTAAATGGATTTACTTGTATGATTATAGCTGAGCTGTCCTGTCTGCGATCGCCAACAGGGGCGATCGACCAATTTGAGCTTTTGCACGCTGTCAATCGATTGGAGATTTGAGATTGAACCCTAAGATGTGGGATAATTTTGTACGATCGGAACTTAGGCATTACTGTACAGTCGGCGACGGGCGCGGTAAAGTAAGATCGCCCATCAGCGGTGTTACACAAAAAATTTGCCAGTCTTGGACGCACAGAAACGTTCATCAACTTAGTTTTTTGACAAAAACCTACGCTTTTAAGCAGATTTTGCAACAAGAAACGAAGACGATCACCAACTGTGTGTAAGTTCTGTTTGCACAATTCCTAATCATCACCAACAAGGCGATATGACCGAACAACCAACTGCAACCTACCGCACCGAAAGCGACTCGATGGGAGATAAACAAATCCCATCTAATGTCTACTACGGCATCCAAACTCTCAGGGCTATCGAAAATTTCCCGATTAGTGGAATTAAGCCTTTATCAACTTATATTGATGCTTGTGTTTTAATTAAGAAAGCTACGGCGATCGCTAATGGTGAACTCGACTGCATTCCCCAAGATATCAGTCAAGCAATTGTCCAAGCAGCCGACGAAATCCTAGCTGGCAAATTGCGCGATCAATTTGTAGTTGATGTCTACCAAGCAGGCGCTGGAACTTCTCACCATATGAATGTTAATGAAGTTCTTGCTAATCGCGCTTTGGAAATTATGGGCGATGAAAAAGGCAACTACAAACGCGTTAGTCCGAACGATCATGTAAACTATGGACAATCGACAAATGATGTGATTCCGACGGCGATTCGGATCGGCGGATTGTTGGCTTTGGAAAAAACTTTGTTTCCGGCTTTGTCGGGGGCGATCGCAGCCCTTAACAACAAAGCCGAAGAATTCCAAGATATTGTTAAATCCGGCCGCACTCATATGCAAGATGCAGTGCCAGTTCGACTCGGTGAAACCTTCCGCGCTTGGGCCCAAATTCTCCGAGAACATACCTTGAGAATTCAAATTGCATCGGGAGATTTGACATCCTTGGGATTGGGCGGTAGTGCGGTGGGAACTGGTTTAAATACTCATCCTGAATATTGTCAAAAAGTTGCTCAAATACTCTCGAAATTAATCGACAAGCCTCTGAAGCCAGCACCGAATTTAATGGCAGCTATGCAGAGTATGGCACCGTTTGTAAATGTGTCTGGTTCACTGCGAAATCTCGCTCAAGATTGCGTTAAAATGTCCCATGACTTGCGTTTGATGGACTCCGGGCCGAAAACGGGTTTGAAAGAAATTCAACTGCCTCCCGTGCAACCTGGTTCGTCAATTATGCCGGGGAAATACAATCCTGTGATGGCGGAAATGACTTCGATGGTGTGTTTTCAAGTCATGGGTTACGATAGCTCGATCGCCCTTTGTGCCCAAGCAGGACAATTAGAGTTGAACGTGATGATGCCCCTCATCGCCTACAACCTGATTCACAGCATCGAAATTTTGGGCAATACCATCAGCGCGCTGACTACCAAATGCCTCGAAAAAATTGAAGCTAAGGGCGATCGATGTCTCGCATATGCTGAAGGTAGTCTCGCCCTAGTTACCGCCCTGAATACCCACATCGGCTATCTCAACGCCGCCGCCGTCGCCAAAGAATCCCTAGAAACTGGCAAATCTTTGCGGCAAATTGTGCTAGAACGCGGTTTAATGAGTGTAGAAGACTTGGCAAAAGTCCTAGACTTAGAGAAAATGAGTGCGATGCCAATACAGCCGATTACAGGTTTATAGGTACTATCAATATCCCCGTAGGGACACGGCACTGCCGTGTCCCTACAGAAGCTCTGTATTTCACATACCTGAAAAGTGCTGTATCATATCGTTTCCGGTTACATCGGTATTGTTCAAACAGTCAACAGTCAACAGTCAACAGTCAACATCATTCCGGTACAACCGGAATTGATATCAAACTGTAATCTTCAATTACTAATTATCAATAACTAATGAATGACCAATTGGGAATTATGGAAATAATCGATCGCCCTCCTCTTCCTCCTCCTCCGGTTCAAGTCGCCCGCGCCGCCTTGGTGAAGCGCACGACACTGGAAACGGATGTTACTGTCAGCCTGAATCTCGACGGTTTGGGAACCTGCAAAGCGTCTACGGGGATTCCGTTTTTAGACCATATGTTGCAGCAGATTGCTTCTCACGGATTGATCGATTTGGACGTGCAGGCGATCGGCGATTTAGCTATTGACGATCACCACACGAACGAAGATGTGGGAATTACGTTAGGACAAACTTTAGCAAAAGCTGTCGGAGATCGATCGGGCATTTCTCGTTTCGGACACTTCATCGCCCCCCTCGATGAAGCTTTGGTTGAAGTAGTCCTAGATTTTTCGGGACGGCCTCACTTAAGTTACAACTTGCAGATTCCAACTCAGCGGATCGGCACTTACGACACCGAATTAGTCAGAGAGTTCTTTTCGGCGGTAGTGAATCACACTCAAATGACGCTGCATATTCGACAGTTAGAAGGGGGAAATTCCCATCACATCGTAGAAGCAGCATTTAAAGCATTTGCGCGGGCTTTGCGGATGGCGGTAGAAGTCGATCTGCGGCGCGCGAGTCGGATTCCGAGTTCTAAAGGGGTTTTGTAGTTTGGGGTTTGCAGTGGCGCTTCTGGGCTGCTGCAAACCTGTAAATCAAAATATATCTGCTATGTAATTAAAAACACCCTGACTTCCCTCCCCGTACTTTCCGATAAATTCAGCGATTAGTCGATCGCTAAGTAGGTCGGCGCGAAAAAACCTAACTATGTTAAAATAAGTAAACACAGAGAATATATCTACTGAGGTAACTCAATATATGGGCGCTAGATTCAGGGTATTTCTCACTCAAAAGCAAAACAAAACCCTATTAGAACTGAGAACTGCTGATGTACCACAAAAAGTAAAAGATCGAGCAGAAGTAATTAGATTAAATGCACATGGCTGGTACGTTGAAAAAATAGCGGCTCACTTTAATTGGACCCCACAAACAGTGAGGGAGGTTTTACATAGATGGCAAAAATTAGGCATGGAAGGGCTTTGGGAGTTACCGGGTCGAGGAGGAAAACCGAAGTGGAAAGAAGAAGACATAGAGTTTTTAACAGAATGCCTCAAAAAAGAACCACGTACATACAGCACTTTTCAGGTTAGTGAGGTACACAACAGAGGTAGGGACACGGCAGTGCCGTGTCCCTACGGCAATAGAAGAGCAATCGGGGTGTACTTCATAAACGTGGAATCTGCTGTATCTCGATCCCCCTAAATCCCCCTTCTTAAGCTATGCTTTATAAACATCTTTCTTAACATTTGAGAGCGATCGCGATCGAGGCTATCAAACCCTTATTCCTCGATCGCCAATTCTCAATAAATGCCAGCTATTTTCAATAAACAAGGTTGTTAAATTGTCAAGGCTTGTGTCGTGATTGCTCCCAAAAGCCTTGATTTACAAAGCTTTCAGGATTGTCAAAAAAGATGTTTATAAAGCATAAGCTGTTACGCATTTAAACCACTAACGAGGCCTGTAGGGTGCGTCAGCTCGATCGCTTACTAGGCAAGGGAAACGCTGCGGCCCGTGGCACCCTACAATACTATTTTAAATGCGTAACAGCTTAATTAACCGCAGTTGATAATATTTTTAAGTTCCTAGGGTAGCCAGCGAGGGCGAAATCCTTTTAAAGGCAATTCTTCGGGTAATGGAGGATTCTTAGATGGCGGTTCGTTTTTTAAGTTTAAAAGGATCATACTTGAAGAGCCGATCGCACTTCCGCCATCTGTTCTCAAATCTCCTGCGACTGGTTCCGATTTTTTAGCAACAACCCTGTCTAATAGTAATTCTAACCCGTCAGGGGACAAACTCATTTTTGTCTCGACCTGATCCGGCAAAACTAATAGCGATTTGACGGCAAATGTCTGCAAATTAATCACTTCTAGGGTAAGTTTTTCGGAAAAATCTTTCCCGGGCTTCCGCCTGGTTAACAAGCAGTAAAGCTGAGGATTTCTGGGGTCAAACTGACAGTTTATAAATTCTCCGGCGGTGCGGATTAGTTCTTTTTGAAATTCCTGGTTTGTCACTAAAAATATTGATTGGCTAAAGTCGCTGTTGTACTTCAGCATTGCCGATTCTCTACCGTCTGAACTGAAGCTAAAAACCCTCCGAAAAGATGGTATGAAGTCTAAAGGTTTGACGTTTGGTGTCAGGGATAAAATAGCGATACCGTCTGCTTGGGGATTGGCTAAAGTTGCACTGTCTGGGGCGATCGCAAATTCTCCCGCCGGCCGACTCAACAGCCGCTGTGGAATCGGGGAAGTTTCCGGCCGCAGCACCCACAAACCGATGTCCTCTGCATTGCCTCTCTTGGCGCGCTGAATGGCGATCGCCTTACCGTCGGGAGGGAGACAAATCAAATTTGAGGTTTTCGTAGTCTTGATTGCCTAAAATCTGCTGAATAGTGCCTGGTTTTTGAGCCGGATCGGAACTTCTGCCTGTGGTTACGGCATACAAAGATTGTTCGTACAAACCAGGCTTGTATTTCGACCATTCGCTAGCAGAAAATAAGATACGATCGCCCGCCGGGTAAATCCTAAAATTTTTAACTACTAAGTTCTCAGGAGTGAGGATAATTTTTTGTTTTCGGGTCAGATTGTACAAAATCAACCGCCCTTTTTCTGCGGCTTCTGTCCCCGTGTACACAAAAGCTTGATCGGGCGTGCTGAATTGACTGGCAAACGGTGCGATCGCATTTCCTTGTTTGTCAAAACCGAGTTTTTCCCGCGCTTTTTGCAATTGAATTTTATAAGTGCGATCGTACTGAGGAGGCGCTGTCAGAGTATATACCAACCGTCGCCCCGACCAACTAATTTTTCCCGGCAAAGGCGGGTCAATGTGGAGATTTGCTTCTGTGCTGACACGATCCATCGGGCGGCTGAAAGTCAGAATAAAAGCGGTATCTCTCGCGCCTACTTGTTTGTTTTGCCAGCTAAAATCGCGCACTTTCGGTAAAGATCGATCGCCCCCTACCAGCAAAAACCCGATCGCCAAACTCAGCAATAGCATCAATAATACAGCCGCGCGGTCGATCGGCTCGAATCTGTTTAATTTTCCCAAAAACATACAAGAGCCTGAATTTAGACTAAACTTATTCCCAAACTTGTTTCAATACAAACAAGCAATCTCAAATAAAAAGTTAAATTTTATGCGATGCCTCGAATCAGTCTGTTAAACTAATGTCTTTGTCCTCTACTGGAAAGTTATCGTGAACAAAAACTTACTAACTTTACTGGGCTGCTCCGGTTCTTTAGCCTTAACGCTTTTAGCGGTAAATCCCGCTAATGCTAGCACCAGAATTTCCCCAAATCCTAGCATTGAGCGCAATGGCGAAATCTCAGCCAATCCAGACATAAATCAAGACGAAAGCCAATCTTCGCTGGCAGAAATCAACTCCGACAAAATAGGAGACCTCGCCGCGATAACTTTAGGTTGCGACTGCGCCGGCTGTCGAACTCAAGTCCTCCAAATGATCCAACAAGGACGACTAATACTTCCTCAGTAATCTAGACACTAAGTCACAAAGCAAGCAAAACAGAAGTCATATCAATTCCGGCTGCGCCGGAATGATATAGAGGAGACTGCACGTGCCGTGTCCCTACCCAAAATAACATTGTAGGGACACGGCACTGCCGTCTCCTCATTTTGGCTAATTGTAGATTTAAATCGTCATAAGTTTAAAGTCGAAAGTCAAAATAATTAATTATTTTGACTTTTGGCTTTTTATTTGTGAAAATTGACAATTCACAACACATATGGAAATTTTAACCATACAATATTTCTTCCACAGGCGGTGTGGCGTCTTTGGGATCAAACTCTTTGAGTTTTAAAGATTGCAGCAAAAACAGCCAAATATAAAGCGGGTTCAACAAAACATACCTCTGCCAGAGACGCTTTGGTTCTTTAACCAACCGAAACAACCATTCCAAACCTATTTTAGATAAAAACTCAGGAGATTTAGCCAAATTACCTGCATGAAAATCGTAAGCAGCACCTACAGCAATCAGTGGCATCGATAAGTCATTCCGGTATTCATAAGCCCAGACTTCTTGTCGCGGACACCCCAAACCGACAAAAGTAATTGCTGCACCGCTATTGCGAATTTGCTGTGCAATTTCCTGTTTTTCTTCTGGCGAAACGTTCCTAAATTTAGAGGGCTGAATTCCAGCAATAATTAACTTGGGAAAACGCTGGCAGAGATTGCGAGATAAAGCCTCCAGTACAGAAGCTTTTGAGCCGTACAAATAGATAGATAATCCTTCTTCGGCCGCACGTTCGCAGATTTTTAGCATCGCATTTGGCCCACAAACGCGATCGGGCAATTCCGTATTGTAGAGCAAATTTAACGCCCACCTAACCGGCTGTCCGTCTGGCAATACCAAGTCAATGTGATTGATCCGATAACGGTGAGTGCTATCGAGCACCCCAGTCATTACCCCATGAACTGCTAGAGCTGAAACTGACAGAGGTTGTCTGGCGCTGGCTGCCACAATAATTTTGTCCACAGCCGCTTCATAATTAACGGCATTTACTAATATGCCGAGTACATTCTTTTTCCCTTTATCAATCATGGAACACCTCTTTAAGCCAACGCTCGGCGTTACACTCATAAATCTCCTGTAGAATTTGTTTAACGTTATATTTCATTTTCCAGTCAGGATAGTGACTGGCGAATTTTGAATTGTCGCTAATCCACCAAATGTGATCGCCAACGCGATTTCCTTCAGCATAAGTCCAATTGAATTTGCGTTCCGCAATTTCCTCACACATCTGGATAGCCTCTATCATCGAACAGTTGCTGTACCTCCCTCCTCCTGTATTATAAACTTGGCCGCTTCTGGGAGCTTTATAAAATTCATAAAATGCCGCAATTAAATCAGCACTGTGAATGTTATCGCGGACTTGCTTGCCTTTGTAGCCAAAAATCGTGTAAGCAGTCCCCATTGCCGCACACTTCATTAAATAAGCTAAAAACCCATGCAATTGAGTACCAGAGTGATTGGGCCCCGTCAGACATCCGCCTCTAAAACAGGCAGTCTTCATATTAAAATAGCGCCCATATTCCTGCACCAAAACGTCAGCCGCTACTTTAGAAGCACCAAATAAACTATGTAGCGTTTGGTCAATTGACATATCCTCTCGGATGCCACCTGTATAGGTATGACTAGGGTCAATTTCCCAGCGATGTTCCAATTCTACCAGAGGCAAACGGTTAGGTGTGTCGCCGTAAACCTTGTTAGTTGAAGTGAAAATAAATGGAGCTTCTATTGCATATTGCCTGGTTGCTTCTAAAAGATTTAGAGTGCCGTTGGCATTAACAGTAAAATCTGTCAGAGGCTCCCGCGCTGCCCAATCATGAGAGGGCTGAGCTGCGGTATGAATTACTAACTTAATATCGGAACCATACTGCTTAAAAATCTTGGCAATTGCTTCATAATCCCGGATATCAACTTCCAGGTGGTGATATTTACCTTTTAAGGACTGTTCGAGCTTCTGCCGATTCCAGGTAGTAGACGCTTCTTCCCCAAAAAAAACGCGGCGCATATCATTGTCAATTCCTACCACGTCAAATCCCTGGTTAGCAAAGAAATTAGATGCCTCGGAACCAATTAAACCCGCCGATCCAGTAATGATTACAACGCTCACGTTTCACCGCCTGAAAAATATAGTTTTCTTTGTTTTGCGCGATCGAACAAATCAGAAGTTATCGTGATTTTCGATCGAGTACATCTTCGCACAATTCGGCAAAGAATTTACCTTTTACATTCCAATCATATATTTCCCTAACGCGCTTTTGACCCGATCGACCCAAGCGCGATCGCAATTCACGATCGTTCGCTAAATATACTATAGCCTCTGCTAAACCTTGTACAGCGCGATCGGGGTCAGTAGCAGCCACTTTAATCCCAGTTTCGGCCGTCACTTGAGTCGCTGGCCCACCCAAATCCAAACAAATCGTCGGACGACCAACCCCCATCATTTCCGTGCACACAAAACCGCCAGAGTCATGTAAACTCGGATGTAGGAGAACGTGAGACTCGCCCATTTTAGAGAGGGTTTCAGGGCGCGGTAAAGCTCCCCAAAATAACACTTGACTTGCAATTCCTAATTCTGTTGCCAAAGATTCTAAACGCTGCCTTTCCGGGCCGTCTCCCACAATCCAGTATTCCGATTTTTCCAGCTTCGCCTCCGCAAATGCACGAAGTCCCAAGTGTACTCCTTTCCAATGTAAGAGACGACCGACGCTGATAAATCTAACTGGTTCCTCCGGCGGAGTTGGAAACTTTTCTAGTTCCTGAATTTCCTGTTGCGATAAACCAACTTGTGAGAAAATTTTTACGTTTTTTGCTTTGAGAAATCGCAGTCGGGCTGCGGTTTCTTCCGTAGTTGCTAGCGCCACGACACTGCGGCGCGCCGTCAGCCCCACAAACGGATCGCGTTCTCCGACGCTTTGAGCCAATGCTCGCAGTGTTTCGTAAATTTTGCCCCGGCGACTAAAATCTTGCCAAAAAGGCTTTGGTGCTGCTTCTGCACCCCCCACAGGCCCCCAAATAAAGGGATGGGGTAACAGCGCCAGGAAACTGGGAGACCAATGTTTGACATAAGTTACGTGATGTACTATATCAAAACCGATCGTCCGATCGAGCTTTCGAGCCATAAAATAAGCCCAGATTTGCCACAAATAATAATGAAGTTGCAGCAATCCCTGTTTTCCCTTCCAATCTTCGCTCCACCCAAACGGATCAAAATAAACAAAGTGCAGGTTGGGCACAGGATTGCGTTCTAGTTCTACTTCAATGTACGATCGACAAAACGTCCGAGTAAATACCCAACTTTCGTGATACTTCGCAGATTGGATAACAGTATTCCATCCTACTCCCTCTTCAGAGCCGAGATTTGGTTCGCAAGCAAAAGCAGATAATAAAACTTTCATCAGTTATTTGGTAATTGGACATTGGTTCGTAGTGAGGACTTTAGTCCTTCAAAAATCCGAGAACTTTAATCCTCACTACAAACACCTTAACTGAGACTAATTTATTAGACATCATTTAACTGGGAATTGTTTCATCTTCTTCTTCAACATCTATCCGTTAAATCAGTTAAATCCTTTGCTGAACAGACTTTACCTCTTCCCCATCAAAAAAGATGTAACTTCAACATAAGCTTTAGCTGCTGTTTCAGGAGTTTTTTGAGAAATGAGCTGTCGCGAACTCTCCCCCATCGATTCAATCAAATCAGGATTATCTATAAAAATACGCATTTTTTCTGACAACTCCTGAGCATTGCTAGGATCGAAAATATAACCATTTTCCCCTTCCACAACTAACTCGCAGGAAGCAGCACCATTAGAACACAATATTGGTTTCCCAAACACCATAGCTTCTGGCACAACCATTCCCCAAACATCCTCAAAAGTCGGAAATACAAAAATATCAGCTTGCTGAAAATAAGCTCCCAAACTTCCATAATCAACCCATCCCACCCAGTTTACCTGCTCAGGAAAATCTTGCTCTTTAATAAAAGCTTCCAACTCATCTTGCTGGTCGCCCTTACCAACAATCAGTAAAGTATAATCAGAGTATCCTTGCTTTTTGAGGATTGCACAAGCTTGTAACAGCGTCTTAATTCCTTTTCGAGCTGTAATCCGCCCCACATATAAAAATATTGGCTGCTTCAGTCCTAAACTTTGCTGATCTTCTGACAAAGGTTTCAGTAACGTTTTCGCATCAGGAACCAAATAAGTTCTAGTAAAAACTTCCGCTTCCGGTACATTCAGCGCTTCCACCAAATATCTTTTTCCGGCTTGACTGTTAGAAACAAAAGCATCAGCAAACTTAGCTAAGATGCGTCTGACAAACGTCCGAAAACTAGAATCTCGAAAATCTGTATTCGGGGAACTACCATCATAAATAATTGCAATTTTCCAGCCGCAGATAGGTTTCAGCAACACTACCAAGACAGTCCATAGAGAAAAAGCTTGAGGAAAAACGATCTGAGGTCTAAATTTTAGCAAATGACCGATGATGCTGGGCGACACTGCGATGAAACCGCGATCGTACCCTGTTTCGATCTTTGTCGTCTCAACAAACTTAGTTTCCCCTACCAACTGTATTGCTGATGCTCCCGGTAGCGTCGGATCGAACCCAGACCAAACGCGACCAGTATAAAATACAGTATTCTTAAATACCTTTGTAAACTCTCTCAATACAGGCTGCCAATATGCACCCAATTCTACTTCTGGAACCAGCCAAGCCACGCGCAAATCACTTCGATTTACCATTCTATTCACCTTCAGTTTTGTTTTTAGTTAATCCCAGCTTACTCAAAACTGAAAACCAAACTAACCTTCTGTAAGGTAGCAACCAATAAATTGGCCAGAATAAACCACCGTGACGCTGAGCAAATACTTTCCATTCTTCCCAAGGTTGAAGGGTAGCATCTTGAAAAGTTAAACCTTTCGGTTGGTTCATTTTTTCTAAGCCTTCACTCATATTTGCAGCCGCAACTTTTGTGGCTTGCGGATTTGGTGAACAGGTTCCTTGATAGCCGGGAGCTATCCAAACTGTACAGCCTTTTTGTCGGGCACGCAGCCCGTATTCCCAATCTGATAAATAATGAATAAAGGCTGGATCGAGATTGCCAACAAGTTGAACAACACTGCGGGGAATTAACACGCAGTTACCATTCATGCTGTCACAAGATTGAGCTGCTGTTGTCGGATCGAGAAACCGAAATTTAAAGGGAAGTAATGGTGTAATTTTAACTATGCCACCGTAGGTAAAATCACCAGTATCGGGGTCACAAGTAGAACCGGCAACGATCGCCTTTTTTTCTCCTTGTTCAAATAACTGACGGCTGGTTGTCAGCAGCGAATTTAAAGCTTCTGGATAAAGTATCGTATCGTCATTCAACCACAGGTAATAATCTGGATCGTCTTTGATCGCTTCACTGAAAGCGATACGCATTCCTCCATTCCAAAATAAATTGCCATCCCCAGAAAAAATCTTGACATCAGGATATGTTTGCTGTACTGCTTGACCAGTGCCATCAGCGCTCCCATCATCTACCAGATAAACTTTATGTCCAATTTCATCGATCGATCTTTGCTGAAACAGCGACTCTAGAGTGGCCAAAGTCTTTGACTTGCGGTTGTGGCAAGTCATCAGGACTGCGATACTTATCTGCTCCATCTATAATTAAAGATTGGCTGTTTGCAATAATCAACTGTCTCACGTGCGATCGCCTACGATCGCAATACAATTATTAACTTAATTTGCCACATTATCAACAAATTGAAAAGAAAGTTTATTATTTGAGCAGTATCTACATACTCAAATTCTTCAAGAGGTCTGGTATCTAGATACTGATGTTTGTTAAGTGAGTTTACTTAGCTGCTTGGCAAACTTCTTCAAAGAGGCTTTGATACTCGCGAGCTTGCACTGCTAATGTAAACTTTGCCTCAACTTTCATACGAGCATTACGACAAAGCTTTTCGTGTCGCTGGGCATCTTCTAAAACCCAGGCAATACCTCGCGCCAAATCTTCGCTATCATAGGGTTGAGCTAAATAACCGTTTTCATGGCGATCAACAATATCTTTTAATCCCGTCACATCAAAAGCCACAACAGGCGTACCGCAAGCGAGCGCTTCCGATGCAGTCTGGCCAAAAGCTTCGTATCGCGACGGTACAACCATCACATCCGCCGCTGCATAAACTTTTGCTAACATTTCATCATCCAACCTGCCTAAATAATGAGTTTTGAAGCCAACATCGATCGGGCTTTCCGGCTCAGAACACCCAAAAACCAAAAGTTCAATTTTATCCTCCCATCCCGACTGACTCAGGCTTTGCAAAGCCGGAACTAGCAACGGAAAACCCTTCCAGCGATCCTCCGTTCCCTGCATCGCCCCAAACAACACCAACTGTTTATTTTGAGGCAAATTCAAACTATCTCTCACTTGCGATCGGTTCAGCGGCTTATAAACATCAGCATCTAGCCCGTTAGCAATCACTTTAACTGGATATTTTGCCAACAAAGAACTAGATTTCGCGCATTCAGCCAACCAATTACTCGGAGTTACCAAAGTCAGATCCAAATTTTGCCAAGCTTCAGCTTTTCGCTGCCAAATCCAACGAGAAATATCAGCATCTTTAGTGCTATGAAGTTGCGGACAAGCACCGCAAGCATCAATATAGCGATCGCAACTTTCACTGTAATGACATCCACCAGTAAACGCCCACATATCATGCAGCGTCCAAACCATCGGTTTGTTAAACTTAGCCAGAGTTTCAATCTGCATATAACCTTCGCAAACCCAATGCAAATTGATTGCATCAGGATTGATTTTGGCCACTTCATCCGCCAGGGAATCAGGAACCCATTGTGGCGAAAAAATTACCTGACCTAATTTTGGATAAAGCTTTAACGGCAATCTATTTAATTTAGGTCTGAGACTCTTAAAATTCTCTCCTAATTTTGTCGGCATCAACCGCACAGTTTCATCATTACTAGACTTATAACCAGCCAGAATTTCGGAATTTACCCCTATACTTTGCAAACCCTTGTGCAGGCGGTAAGTCGCCCTCGCAGCACCACCTTTAACATCATAATTACTTAACAACAAAACTTTCATCAGAACATCCTAAACTCATGCTTACTTACATTTTCAAAAGTTGTTTAAGTTTTCGCTGTACTTTCTTCACAAACTTCGGATCGTAATCATATAAACTATTCTGAGTAAAGTCATCGGCTTGCGCGTCCCGAATCACAAATGGAGGATGTTTGAGCGGAAAGGCGATCGGCTCAACAGACATATTATTGTAGGGACTATTCAGGTCATCCGTGTGAGTTCCCCCCGTTCCGTGTCCAATATTTGCAGCCAAATTGACATTAGACAAAATATTCAAACCATTTTGAATAAAACTAGCAAACGTCCACTGAAAATCCCAAGTATCAAGAGTGCCTTCGTAACACAACTGACAAGTTTTAGTCCAGATTTTGGCAGCATGAGCATCTCCCAATATATCCATCAAAAAATTGCCATCTCGAATTTTCGGCCACAGCTTCATCTCTAAATCGTAGTGTTTCCAAGCTCGCCTCCAAGTCGCCCAACTCCAGCAGTGAGTATAGCGAGAAAAGTAATAGCTATAATCGGTTCGCTGCTTTCCAAATTGCACATTTTGTCCAGATATTGACATAATTCGTTCGTCGTATCGGTAACGTTCGAGCAACTCTTCTGCAAAATAGAAAAATGTGCTGTCAGGCAAACAATCATCCTCAATAATAATCGCCTCTTCCACCGTATCAAATACCCAATTTAGTCCGCTAGAAACGCGATCGCGACAGCCCAAATTAGTCTCGGCATAATTTCTCAAAACTTCGCATTCCCAATCCACCTGCTCAATAATAGCGCGAGCAGCAGCACATTGCAGGTCTTCTCCCGGTCTGTCCGGCCGCGGCCCGTCAGCAACCACTAACAATTTAGACGGCTTGACTTTGCGAATTTCCGCGAATACTCTTTGAGTTTCTTCAGGGCGTTTGAAAATAATAAACGCGACGGGGGTTTTCAATTGGCGATCGAACATTTATACAACTCCAGTATGCTAATTTTTGACAAGATTTGTGACTTTCGCCAATCTCCTTTTTATGCCAGAAATCCTGTTGTCTAACACATCCATAATAGTCTTAGAAATATTGCGTTTTGGGATTCCTACATAACCCGCAACATATTTAGTAAACTGTTCTCCCACAGGCAAATTCCAAAAATCAGATTTGGGATTAGCTACTTGTGCAAAAAGTCGCTTAATCCCGAATCCTTTCTCGGCTGGTAAATGCCACACATCCATTTTTAAATCTGCTTCAGTTGCAGTATAAATTATCGGCGATGTCCACACTCGATTAAAGTAAGCATTGCCACTGCTGCGAGCATATCCCAGCTTATTGTAAATATAGCTGAGCATCTGCTCTTCTGTATTAAATTTTGTCTCCCCTGCGGCAAATCTTTGCAAGCAAGTCTCCCAGATTGAGTCTACTTCGTCGGACAATATTTTAATGTGCTTCCCATTTCCTACGATAAATTCTGCACCAAAATACTTGGGAGGCTCATCTACTTTATAGCCTAATTCCTCATAAATTTTCTGCATTTCTCGCCTAGTTAAGCCGCTAATTTTTTTGTCGTCTGGTTCATACAGATCGTAAGTTGTCAAACCATATTTTTCGATATCGGCAATTATGCGATCGGCTGAATTAATCCACACGCAGTCAGAGTCTAAAGCGATACAGAGATCGTTTGAATCCGAATTGTTTTTCAAATATTGAATAATATCAAACTTAAAAAACGTACTTCTGAAGGCGGGGTAGTATTCAATGGGTGGCTGGTATGTAAATGGAATCTGGACGACTTTTACTCCGATTTTGTTGAAAAATTCAACGGTGTTAAAGCTTTCAATGTTGGGAATGCGATCGGTATTCGTAAATAAGATATGCTGAGCTTCCGGGTTGTTTCTAACACTGGAAGCAAAATATACCACCGCACATCGCCAGTAAACTAATTGAAACTTTTCCGATGAGGATTTAGCATCCGATCCCTGGGGATATTTACTTTCCTGTCCTTCTTCATCACAGCACATTCCAGTAACTATATAAACAGAACGGTTGTTCTTCATGGCCTATATCTCCTGCTATATTTAAAGTGTGAAATCAATTAAAGCCGTGAAGGGAATCGCCCATCATGTGAAAATAGAAATCCGATCGCTTGAGAATCATTTCTGAAGCAATATGTGCTAAATTACTCAAGCTAGTCTGAAGTGGCAGATATCGATAGCGAAACGAAGCAAGTCTAGGATCTGACTCTTGATATAAAATATCTTGAGCAAAATTACCCCATCGTTCTTCAATCATATCGATCGTCATACCAGCGTGACCAGACGGTAATAGCATATTGGAACCGTGAATCCCAATTACCAACCGACTTTCCGAGTAAACTTGACACATTTTTCGTTCAGTTGTTTCATCAAATTTATCCACCCTGAAATCTTCAATCCACTCAGGAAAATTAGTGCTTTTACCCAAACCTGCAACAGCAAACTTAGCGGTTGGAAGCAGTTTTTGCATTTTTGTAAATAACCTCCGCACGTTCCAATTTTGAATACTTAAAGGAATTTGCAGCAATTTAAGTTTTCGGCAAACTTTGAAAACCAAATTATTGCACCACAGCCGATCTTCCCGCCAAACAAAAGTAATTTTGTATTCTTCTTTGTCCAAATCGTGTTTGGAAACCCCCGTAAATTTACTAATATCAAATCGACTGGGGTGAGAATAGGCTTCACTTACATGAACTTCATCAAAACGTTCTAACTGTTTGTTAACAAACTCGCCAAAACTGGGATAGTAATACTGGGCATTTTTTAGCGATATCGGTACTGTCCAGACTTCGGCAACTCCTTCGGGAACCATCCACCTCATAAATTTTTGGACGATGACAATCAAACCAAAATCTGGATGAGAGTCTAAATGCCTCTGTGCGTTCAGCAGCTTTAAAAGGCTGTGTCCGTAAAGATAATCAATGCAGTTTAATACGATTACCCGCTGATAAGACTTGAAGATTTCTTGACCAATTTCTAGCTGTTCAGTTTGAGGGTTTTGCAGAGAGTTTAGCAAAGGTTTTGCTAAAAATTCTTCCGCATAATTGTCATCGCTAAAAGTTTCTCCTTCAGCTAAGTTTATACTGTAAGCAGTTTTAGCGGCGTGACCAATTCTCAACTCATCAACAATTTCGCCACCTGCGGGTGACTCAGACACCACACAGACGCGGGCACCTTGCCACAATACTTTGACAGGCTTGAGTATTTTGCCAGAATACGGACAGTGCGATCGATGTTGGATCTTGGGTTTAATTTCAATCATTTTATCAATCCTATCAGCCGGGAAGCAGCCTTGAATAAATTGAGCGAACGCAGGATTAAATTGCCAAAAGGCCTCAATTCTTTAATCAAAAAGTTGACCAGGATAATTACATAGAAATAAGTGATTAAAGTTGCTATCGTTGCTCCAACGGCTCCATATTTAGGAATCAGTAGAGAGTTCAATACTATATTAAAAAGTGAGCCGATAAATGTCAAGTAAAGACCGTATCGCAGTTGACCTTCTAAGGCAAAATAGGTATTTCTAGCTACGCCGAAGTTACTGCCAAATTGAGCCCAGACGTAGATAGACAGCACCTGAGCTGAAGCTGTATATTGCTCGCCGTAAAGCGTCTGGACTATAAAAGGAGCCAGCAGAGAGATTGGCAATGCCACTGCTAGCCACAAAACTAGCATAGCATCGGAGTAAATTTGAAACTTTTTTAGGTATTCGGCATAATTTTTTTCTCTTAGCTGTGCCAGTTTGGGGAAGATAGAAGAAGCGATAATCACGGGCAAGAAATCACATATTTCAGATAGTTTGACTGCAACCGCATAATATCCCAACTCAGTTTTATCTACAGAACCGAGCATAATCTGATCGATTTTGGAATAGATAAAAACCGCCAAACTCGATAGTACCAGCGGCCAACTTTCCTTGAGTAGTTCTTTTCCTCGATCCCAACTGACTCGCCACAGCTTAAAATCATTTCCTCTGCTTTGATAGACAATGGCGATCGCCAATCCAGCCAAAGCCACCTCTCCCAATCTCAACCAAGCAAAAGCAATCAGCGGTGCTTTGAGTTGAATCAATCCAATTCTCAGTGCTGCCACCAGTAAAGATACGGAATTCCTCGCAACAACCGTATACTTAGACTGAACTTGCGACTGAAACCAAAAATTTATGGTTTCAAAAGACTGAAAAACAGTTCCTGCGGCGATGATACCCACCAGCCAGCGAGTTAAATCATCATTTGGATTCTGTATCGAAATCACTGCCACTGTTAGCAGCAAAGTGACAATTCCGCCTACAAATTGTATGGCAAAAGCAGTTCCCAGAGTTTCTTCTTTGCAGTCTGGATTGCGAGCAATATCGCGGACTACCAGAGTACCTAATCCCATTGTCGCCACCGAGGAAAACAGGGAAACAAAGGCGATCGCATAATTGATCAAGCCAAATTGTGCAGGCCCCAGATATCGAGCTACCCATACTCCCACAAGCAGACCCAGAGCCATCTGCAAAATTTGATCTGTCAACAACCAAGCCAGATTGCCGAGTACCTGGCGGAGGCCGGGGGCGAGCTTTTGACTGACCGCATTTAGCTTATCTAACATCAGAAAGTTCTCAGTCCTTGTCAGAAATAAATATACTTTTCGAGCGTTTGGACATCAATCAAAAACCAAGCTCATTCGCGAAGTATATCATAGTTATATCAATTTACAACTTTTGCAAGTTAATCGGGATTCAATCTGGATGCCGATCGCGGTGGCAAATCCTGTCGGTAACTTTGGCGATTGCTGGATGGAGATTTGCTACTATCGATACTGAGTCTAACTGTTATTAACACGTAAGCAAGCCACACATCCCCAATATCACCTAGAGAACCTTCAGTTATGTTATTCAAAATAATAAAAACTAAGTAAATAATCGGTATTCCCGATTCAGATAGCGGGCGGCGGCTCAGTTCCCGGACGGCAAAAATTAGATTAGTCAACAGAGAAAGTAAAATTAGGCTCAGTCCCAGATAACCGAAAAACAGCAGTATTGATATAGCGCCATTATGAGCTGTTCGCGGTTGAAATCCAATCGTAGTGTATATAAAATAAGCTGGAGTTTTATCACCTATTAAATCTTGTTGAAAAAATCCCTCAAATCCATAGCCCAACCAAGGACGCTGATTAGCTGCCGCGATTAATTGTGGCCAAAATTCTGTGCGCCCCGTCAAAGTCAAGTCCTTGCCCAAACCTCCGACCACAATTTCCTCTAAGTTGTCTATTATATAAACGCTGGAAATTATACCGAAGACCATAAAGCCGACAATACAAGTAAATGCCCATTGAAACTTTAATTTACTCAAAAAACTTAAAGATGATACTATAAGTATGAGCATTAAACAATTGACTAAAGAACCGCCAGAGCTAGTAGACCTGACCAAATAAAATGAAAACAACATGAATATTATAGCTATCCAGCGTTCTTTCTGAGTTTTAGCGCCTTGGGAATAGTGCAAATACCAAAGTGCTGTACTCACCACCATGATACTGCCCAGAGAATTTTTGTGACTGGTAATTCCTGAAAATTCCCGCGTTACAGTCGGGAACCGCAAAAAACTAACTATACCGATCGAGGTATAGCCCCATCGTACTAAGCCCGATAGTTCGTGCCACTCATATCGCGCACCTATATAAAAACAAACAATAGTAAAACCTGTAAATGCCATCCCAGCTTTCAGCGTAATATCAGGAACTAGCGACCACAGTGTCGATGTTACTGGTAGCAAACAATACAGTGAGAACCCAGGATTTCTCAGCAATAATAATGATAATCCTTCAACAAATTGATATTTGAAAAAATTAATAAATCTACCGCATAAAATAAATATTATCCAGGGATAAAACACAAAAGGAAGCTTAGCGATCGTACTGCCATCAGCTTCAGTAAGGTTGATAAAATGCAGGTAATTAAAAGGAGGTATATTAACGTGAGGAGATATGAAGATGTATAAGACAGCAAACCACTTTTCAAAAGTAATACCTAAATTTCTTTTAGTGGCAATCTGAAATATGAACAGAGTGATAATCAATCCGCTGACACCCAATAGAATCAGCAAGAAATTATTGTATAAAATTAGATCCTTAATCAGTCTCGCCATAAAAATTTACCCTCTCTGAGAAAAATATCAATATAGCAGCGGGCTAATTCCACCAAAATAGCAATAAACGGAGGTAGTTGTCGCCTGTGAGCATTCTATGTAAGCTGCTGGGGATCTAAATTGTTGGTTGGGTAGAAGGCAGGGGTTGCGGAATACCGAGGGTTGTTTGAATTGGGCTTTATACATAAGTGCTTTCGGGGATGGTAACAAAGTTTGATAATTTTTTTTCCTCATATCTGCGATCGACATGGCATTTCAACGATCAGCGATTAAACTGGTGAATGATCCTAGTGAGACAATAGGTAGCCTGTGGTTAACGCTGATTTTCCCAAACAAATAACCGCGCCAGTCTTGAGTTTGACCTTATGGACGATCGCCTGCGTGGGTACTTCCGTCGGACTCCCGGTTAGTGCAATGGCGCAAGTGCGATTGCGTCCCGGCGCAGTCACAACACCATCTGGGGGCATTGGACGATCGGCTGAAAGCTACAAACTCGGCGGGGGCGATCGTATCCAACTAGAAATACTCGAAGTACCCGAACTCACCCGCGGCTACGAAGTCCTCTCAGACGGTTCTGTCAACCTCCCGCTGATTGGTCTGGTCTCCATCCGCGGCCGCACCTTAGTAGAAGCCACCAACATTATTCGCAACGCCTACCGCCGCGTCCTCAAAGACCCCGTAGTCACAGTCAGCCTCATAGCAGCCCGCCCCCTCAACGTCGGCGTCATCGGAGAAGTCACCAGGCCCGGAAACTTCATCATCTCCCTAACTCCTGGCCCGGGAGTCGCCCCTAGCGTGCAGTATCCCACTGTCACCCAAGCGATCAGACTAGCAGAGGGCGTCACGGGTGTCGCCGACATCCGCAACATCCGCGTCCGCCGTCCTCAACCCGACGGCCCCGATCGAATCCTCAACGTCAACCTGTGGAAATTTTTGCAAGAAGGAGACATCTCTCAAGACATCATTTTGCAAGACAGAGACACGATCGTGATTCCCACAGTCGCCAACTTTAACCAAGCCGAATCTCGCCAATTTGCGACTGCCAACTTTTCGTCGCCCCCAGAAAAACCTCGATCGATCTCCATCGTCGGCCAAGTCACCCGCCCGGGGCCTTACGTCGTCATCGGCGGCAACACCACAAGCGACCTCACTCGGGAAGGATTCCCTACCGTCATCCGGGCCATTCAGCTAGCCGGCGGAATTACCCCCGACGCCGACATCCGCCAAATCCAAGTACGTCGCATCACCAGAAGAGGCGAACAAATTATCCCAGTCAACCTGTGGCAGTTTTTGGAGTCTGGGGACGGCGCCCAAGATACCATCCTCCAGCAGGGAGACACGATCGTCGTTCCCAAAGCCGCGATCGTCAACCCCGCAGAAGCTGGCGTACTGGCTAACACTAACTTTGCTCCCACCGGCATCAATGTTTATGTAGTAGGAGAAGTCAGAACATCCCTCGATCCACTGAGGCTCCCAGCTAATGCCACGCTGAATCAGGCTTTAATTTCCAGAGGATTTTTTGGCTACGAGAATACCAGAGCTAGAAGGAATAGAATTGAGCTAGTCCGCCTCAATAACGACGGTACAGCTACTAAACGGACGATCGAAGTCGATTTAACTCAAGGAATTAACGAAGAAATCAATCCTCAACTTCGCAACAACGACATGATCGTCGTATCTCGCAGTGGTCTCGTCAACTTCATAGACCGAATGAATGCTGTAGTCGGGCCGATCGGGCCAGCTACCGGAGTGTTAAATTTTATAAACGTTTTCCGAGGTTTATTCAGATAACAAGGCTGCGGATCAGGTGGATAATTCATAGCAAAGGCTAGAATAAATTAAACAATAGGATTAGACAGTCGCGGTGCGGCAGCTTCACAAATATCAACATCAAAAATATCCACATCAAAAATATCCACATCAAAAATACCGAGGCTGAATATGGATAACAGACAAGATTACCAACCCTTCACACCCAAATCAAATGGCAAACTGCCGAACTTATCGGCTCAGAACTACAGAGATAACTTCGTCGAGGAGACAGAAGAAGAAAAGCTAGACTTATCCTGGCTGTTTGGCGTCCTGCGCCGCCGCATTCTGGTGATGGCAGCAGCCACCATTGCTTTGAGCGCTCTGGCAGGAACAGCTATATTTATCACTTCTAAAAAGATCACCCTCGATTATGAAGGCTCATTTTCCCTGTTAGTAGAACCAGCCACCGCTGAAGGTTTGCTGTCCAAACAATTAGACAACAGTGTCACCGCCGACTTAGCAAAAATTAATATAGAAGGAATTAGCTTAGTAGACTACGAAACTCAAATTAGGATTTTGCGCAGTCCCAAAATGATGCAGCCAGTGCTTCAGGAATTGCGAGCTTGGAATCCTAACCTGACCTACACCGAAATGATGTCGAAACTGACAATCAATCGCGTGAGTTATGCAAAAGATGGCAAACAGCAAGGTACAAAAATATTAGAAGTTCGTTACAAAGATTCAGATCCCAAGAAAATTTACGGTGTATTGGATAAAGTCTCTAAAGCTTATCTAGAATACAGCTTACAGCAGCGGCTGACGGGCATTAATCAAGGTATTAAATTTATAGATATGGAGATGCCAAAACTCCGAGAAAGAGTCGAAGTTTTGCAACTGCAAGTCCAAAGGCTTCGACAGCAGAGTAACTTGTTCGATCCCCAGCTAGAGGGAAAATCTCTGTCAGAACAAGTTCAAAGCATTCGAGGACAGCAAGTGGGACTTCAAGTACAGTTAAGAGGGATGCGTAGTCTTTACCAAAGCTATCAAAAATTAGTTAATGAAAATAATCCTGTTGGCGTGTTGATGACCCAAGGACAAGCTTACAGTGGACTCTTAAGTCAAATCCAGAAAGTAGACTCAGACCTCTCCCTAAAATCTGCTCAGTACAGAGAGGACAGTTTGCCGATTTTAGCATTGCGAAAAAGTCGCGAAGAACTTATTCTGACATCATCTCAACAAGCAAAAGAAGTGGTGATGGCCAATTTAAGCAGCCAAATCAAAGAAGTTGAGGCGCGCGATCGGGAAATGACTTTATTGCAAAAAGAACTCAACAAAAAAATTAGAGATTTTTCTGTTACCACGCGAGAATACGACAATTTAGTGCGGGAACAGCAAGTAGTTACGAAGAGTTTGTCGGACTTTTTGGCAAAACGAGAAGCCTTGCGGATCGATGCCGCTCAGCAGCAAATACCCTGGGTGCTGATCAATCCTCCTGAAATTCCGCTAGATAAATTCGGCAAGTATATAACATCAACTGTCAAACAAACCAAAAAACAGTTAGCGCTGGCAGTGATTTTAAGCGGTCTGCTGGGCATTGCAGTCGGCTTGCTAGTCGAGGTACTAAATACTGTTTTCCACACTCCAGAAGCACTGAGAATCGCCACGAGATTGCCGGTGATCGGGATAATTCCGTTTAGCAAAAAAGTCAAGCGCCGACCGCCAGTCCGATCGAGAAAACTCACATCAGCTCGGTCGAACTCGAAAGTAGAAGTTATGCAACTGGGCGAAGCTCAACCGACTGTTCCGATCCTCGGACCAAGTCTTTTTAGCGACTTGGACTATCAATTTTTAGAAGCATTTCGATCGCTCTACACGAACATTCACTTGCTGAGTGCAGGTAGGACAATTCGATCGCTCTTAGTGAGTTCGGCGGTAGCTGGAGACGGCAAATCGACAGTAGCTTTGCACTTGGCGGCCACAGCAGCAGCAGTCGGACAGCGAGTATTGTTAGTAGATGCAGATTTGCGCTGCCCACAACTGCACGCTAAGCTAGGACTGCCGAACGTGCGCGGCCTAGGCGATGCCATCTCCACAGATCTCAGTCTCAACGATGCAATCCAGCGATCGCCCAACCAAGACAATTTGTTCGTACTCACCGCGGGTCAAATTCCCCCCGATCCGATCAAGCTGCTTTCTTCCAAAAAAATGCAGTATTTGATGGAGCAATTTCAAGCATTTTTTGACTTAGTGATTTATGACACACCGCCGCTAGGAGGTTTGGCAGACGCGCATTTGATCGCGGCTCATACAGACGCTACGATTATGGTCGTACAAATTGGGAAAACAGACCGATCGCAAGTTCGCAGAGTTTTAGAAGAATTAAAAATTTCTGGAGCTTCCGTCTTGGGAATCGTGGCTAACGGTTGCAAAAACGACCGTCACAGCTATCGATCGCGCCCGGTGGGCTTAGAAACGCTCTACGACCAAAAACTACCAGTTTTAGGCACAAACAATCAAAAATAGACTAATTTTGATACAGGAGGCGGCGCGTCGCCGGAACTCGAGCGGAAATTGGGCAACTCAAGCTGCACTCTGATTTTTTAGACAATAGTACCATTTGAGAAAGAAAATGATAGACTAACGGACAGAGCCTCGTGTGTCAACCGAGATTACGCGGATCTTTATTTCGAGATAGTTATTCAAAAAATGATTGGGAAATGAGCAAAAGTGGGTAAACTACATCTAGCAGAGCGTAATCTCAATCAGGCAAAGACACCTTTGAAGGTGAACGTTAATGCAAACGTTAATGTGAACGTTTCAACCCAGAAACTTGGTAGGGATTATTCTATGAGTACAGTTATGGTTGTTGATGATAGCGTCACTCTACGGGAGATGATCGCCGACTTGCTCAAAGGTAGAGGACTCAACGTCACGGTGGCTAGTGATGGCGTAGAAGCTCTAGAGCAAATCAAGGCCAACCGCCCGGATTTAGTCGTTCTGGATATTGTGATGCCCCGGATGAACGGCTACGAGGTTTGTCGCCGACTCAAGAGCGACCCCAAAACTCAGAATTTGCCGGTGGTAATGTGTTCGAGCAAAAGCGAAGAGTTCGATCGCTACTGGGGAATGAAACAAGGAGCCGACGCTTACATCGCCAAGCCATTTCACCCTCAAGAATTGGTCGGCACTATTAAGCAACTGTTGCGGGGTTGAGGTAGAGGAATAGGGACAGAAAAAAATTGTCTTGGGTACTTCCAATTTCTGCTCCCGCAACCTCTCAAACTACTCGATTGACAATAGTCCAAACATCCCCGTCCGATCGCACGTAGGGAACAGAAATACTCTTAAAACCAGTAATAAAAGGCTTGTAATAAACCTGCCAATAGCTGGGGCTAATTTGATCGGCAATGGCTTTGAGTCCCTTCACTTCCGCCGCCAGTTCCCCCGCCAGTTCGTTAATCCGTTCCGCGTGTCCGCGAGCGAGCGTTCTTCCTTCTTCAACTTGCTCCTCCATCGGACTGATTCTTTGCAACTTGATCGACTGCTGCTGTTTTTGATTGAGTTGAGCCGACAGAGCGGCGATCGCATCATCTATCCCTTTGACTTCTGCCGACACTTCTGCCGTTTCCCTCGCGTGACGGCGGTAAGCATCGGCGATCGCCTGGGGCGAATCGCCTACGGGAGTAGCAGCACCAATGCTAAGCTGCTGGCGTTCCCGGCGCAAAGCCTCAATCTCAGAGCAAATTGCCTCTATGTATGTCTCAAGTTTGTCCACTTAATTACCGCGTGGTTTTTGGATATCTTAGCATATTACCACCAATCAGGTAATCGACATTGAGATGGCATATTTTGGGAGTTGCTCCGACTGCGCCCCAGTAGAAAAAAATTAATTCTTTTAAAAATACAAACTTTTATGTTTTCGAGTTAAGTAATTCCCATAAATATCGAGTTTGATCGATCAAATTGTCTCCACTAAAATCACTATTATAGGTTAGTAGTGAGGACTTTAGTCCTTCGTGTTATGAGGACTAAAGTCTTCGCTAAGCTGTCGCACATTTAAATTGTATATTCAGAGCGGGCGGGACGCCCACCCCGCAAGAGTTTGATTGTTTTTTAACATACAATTTAAATGCAGAACAGCTTATAAACACAATTACTAATTACCAATTAAGTTATTTTAATTTGTTAGCGCTTGCTTGGTCAAACTGACGATCGCCTCCACCAAGACATTGGGAAGGATAGGTTTAGCCAAATGCCGATCAAACTCCGCCTTCAAAGCCCGATCGACTGCTACTTGTTCGCGGCCGCTGTTCAGTACACATACGAGACGATCGCACTGCACCCAGAAAACGATCGTTCCGAGTGCAATATTAAAACAAGATAATTAGGCAATAACAGCGGCTTTCATCGCCAAAATGCGATCGATCGCATCCTCAACAACTTTATCAGGAGTAGAAGCACCCGAAGTCACGCCCACGACAATATTACCATCAGGGAGCCAATTTTCAGCTACGACCAAATCTGCCCCTAAAGGCTTATGTTCGATCCGATTTCCCGGTAAAATGCGCTCCGCACAATCAATGTGATAAGAAGGAACAGTTTTGTTGATCGCAATTTCCTGCAAATGCGTAGTATTAGAAGAATTAAAACCGCCAATCACCAGCATCAAATCCAACTTTTCCTCAACCAAACTCAACATAGCGTCTTGTCGTTCCTGAGTCGCATCGCAGATCGTATTAAAACTGAGAAAATGTGCATTCAAATTCTCCGGCCCAAACTTCCGCATCATCGTCTTTTCAAATAATTTGCCAATATTTTCAGTCTCAGTTTTGAGCATAGTAGTTTGGTTAGCAATTCCTACACTTTCCAAATCCACATCTGGGTCAAAACCAACAGAATAAGCCTTGCTAAACTTAGCAAGAAACTCATGACGATCGCCGCCATGCAAGATATAATTGCTAACATATTCAGCTTCCCGCAAATTCAGCACAATCAAGTATTTATCAGCAAAAGAACTCGTCGCCACAGTTTCTTCGTGCTTGTACTGACCATGAATAATCGAAGTATAATCCCTCTTTTTGTGCTTCTCAACAGTATTCCAAACCTTAGAAACCCAAGGACAAGTAGTATCAACAATCTTGCAGCCCTTATCATTAAGCAACTGCATTTCTTGCACGCTCGCCCCAAAAGCTGGTAAAATGACCACATCGCCACTATCGACAACCGAAAAATCTTTCAGTCCCTTTTCTACAGCAATAAAACCAACTTCCATATCCCGCAAATGCTGATTTACAGATGGATTATGAATAATCTCATTAGTAATCCAAATCCGTTCGGAGGGGAAATGCTGGCGAGTCTCGTAAGCAATAGCCACAGCGCGTTCCACCCCCCAGCAAAAGCCAAAAGCCTGAGCCAGCCGGATCGTAACTGCGCCACGTTCCAGTCGGTAATTATTATCCCGAATTTGCTGGATCAGACTGCTTTGATAAGCCGTCTCCATTACATTCGCAACCTCAGCTTCGTGTCCAAAACCCTTGCGGTGGTAGTTTTGGGACTGTTGGAGCGATCGTTTAAAAGCTTTAGTATCCATGCGGTATCGAGTTGAAATCTAGGTTAATTACCTTTGATTTTAGAAGGTCTGGGGTGCGATCGGGAGTATTGGCACAGTAGAGAGGTTGAGATATGCTATTTGTACGATCGACATATTGAGAAGGAAGAGGGAATGATATCAATTCCGGCTGCGCCGGAATAATATAGAGGAGACTGCACGTGCCGTGTCCCTACCGCGATTAATTGTAGGGACACGGCACGTGCAGTCTCCTCCGTCTCCTCCGTTTATATCATTCCGATGCAAACGGATTTGATATGAACCGCTTTCGTGGCGTCATTTCACTAATATCAATTTCGGTAGCATCGGGATTAATATTACCCGAAATCAGGAAACGGCACTGCCGTTTCCCTACAATTCATCTGGCGCGCAAGAAACTGCACTGCCGCATCTAAAGCCGATCGTTCCGGCGCAGCCAGAATTAACATAACGCACCGAAAGCGGTTCGTTAAAAAAAACTTCAAAAAAGTGCAGAGACACAGATAGCCGAGTCTCTGCACGATCGAACTCCGACAAAAAATCAGCTTTCAACCTTTTTCGGCGAAAAAGGAGAACCCGATTCAAACGAACTGAAACCGCCGGCAAAATCCTCGCCGTAAGCTTCTTCCCCGTGCTGACCAATATCCAAACCTTGGTCTTCAGCAGATGACGGCACTCGCAATTCCATAAACTGCCCCAGAATTTTCAGGATGACAAAAGTGCCGACAGCCGCAAACACGTAGGTAGCTAGAACGCCTACAAACTGAATCCCGATTTGCCCCGGATTCCCGGCAAACAGCCCGTTATTTCCGCCAGCGTTAACTGCTTTAGTCGCAAACACGCCAGTCAGAATCGCGCCCACAGTCCCCCCGACCCCGTGAATGGGGAAGGTATCCAAAGAGTCGTCAAATCCTAGCTTAACCCGCAAACTAACGGCAAAGAAGCAGCAAACCGCAGCGATCGATCCGATCAAAAGCGCTCCCACTGGAAGCACGTATCCAGCCGCAGGTGTGATGCCTACAAGTCCCGCTAGGAAACCGCTAGCAATTCCGACTGCTGTCGGTTTACCTCTGAGTACCCATTCGAGTATTGTCCAAGTTAAACCGCCCGCTGCTGCTGCAATCATCGTGGTGACAAAGGCTACTGTTGCCAAAGCACCAGAACCCAAAGCGCTACCGCCGTTGAATCCAAACCAACCGAACCACAGCAACCCAATGCCTAGCAAGACGTAGGGTACGTTGTGGGGGGTGTGGGGGTTGTTTAAGTGGTCTTTGCGGGGCCCGATTAGCCAAGCTGCGACTACGGCTGATACGCCGGAACTGATGTGGACTACTGTGCCGCCGGCAAAGTCTAAAGCTCCGAGCGCACCCAGCCAGCCTCTACCCCAAACCCAGTGGGCTAAAGGAGAGTAGATGAATGTTGACCACAGCAGTACGAACCAGAAATAGGTTTTAAATGTGACTCGTTCGACGATCGCCCCGGAAATCAATGCTGGAGTGATGATGGCGAACATCATCTGGTACACCATGAAGACTTGGTGGGGAATTGTCGGTGCGTAGCCGATCGGATCTGGTTTGTCGGCTGTGACGTTGTTCAAGAACATCCAGTCGAAGCCGCCGATGAAGCTTTCGAGTCCTTTACCAAAGCCTTCGGAGGCTGGAGTGGAAACATCAAAGGCTAAGCTGTAACCCCACAGCGTCCAGGTGACGCCGATTAGTCCCATCATGACTAAGCTCATCATCATTGTATTTAGGACGTTGCGCGATCGCACGAGTCCCCCGTAGAAAAAGGCTAGCCCGGGTGTCATCAGCAATACCAGTGCTGAGGATATCAACATCCAGGCTGTATCGCCAGTGTCGATCGGACTTTTTGCCACCGCAGCAGCAGCACCAGCAGCAGCGGGATCTTGAGCGAAGGCATTGTCCATCAGCGGCCCGCTTAACAGCCACAATGCGACGATGCCGATCGTTAAACTTTTTTTGAACACGTTATTTTTACCTTTTAATACTCAGTAATTTGCTGGAAAGACGGAGCTAATTTTAGATGTGAGGATTTTTAGATGCAATAGTTATTTGGTTTTAAGTCCTTATTTTAGCGGAACAAATCTTTAATAGATAATTCCCAAATCCTCAAGCCCTGACTCTACATAGCCGGACTCATCTAAATTTGTCAACTATCAATCCAATACTCTCTACCTTTTGGATTGCACCATTTGTACAAACTGTTATTCTGTATCAGAATATACTAAAGTTTAAACTATCATATTTTCTTAATCTACCCGCAGGTACTTGACATGACCCCTGGCTTCGGAGTAAGCGGTCTTAGGAGGGGGAGAGTTGGGGAGAATATGACTAATGACTAATGACTAATGACTAATGACTAATGACTAATGACTAATGACTAATTTTTCAACTGCATCTGACTGAACATTTGCAGGGCCGATCGCCAAACGAGATAACCTCGATCGTTAAGGTGCAACCCGTCTGTGCTAAGTTCCTTTGGCAAATTGCCGTCAGCATCCGCAAACAGTGGCTGCAAATCCAGATAGGAAACATTTTCTGAACTAGCAATTTCTTTTAGCCGCCGATTGATGGCGCGAATTCGACTGTTAGGAATCGCCAATAGCCGATCGCGATTTTCCCAAGTAGATTGTTCCCCGCTGTGTGGCAAAATCGACTGCACCACAACTTGTGCTTTCGGGTGAGCCCACCGCAAATCGCGGATAATCTGTCGCTGGTTGTTCAAAATTCCTTCGTCGCTAGCCCCACGCAACAAATCGTTAATCCCGATCATCACAAACACCGTATCTGGCAAAGTTCGATCGAACAACTGCAACCGTTTCAGCAAACCCACAGAAGTTTCTCCCGAAATCCCTTGATTCAGCCAAATGCGATCGGGCGGTAACAACTTCGTCGGGAACCACATACTCAGAGAATCCCCAGCCAAAACACTTAGTTTCGGGGGGCGATTGCTCGCCGCCGCCTCAGCTTCGCGGCCTAACTGTGTCACCCACTGCTGATAATTCCATTTGTGTCGCTGTCCCGGAACCGGCACATCCAGCACGGCTTTTCCAGAGTTTGTCGCCGCCAGCGGGCGAATTTGTTCCTCAGGGCTTTGTACCGTCACCGCAGCACTTGCCGGGGAGCTTTCTGTCAAGTTTTGTCCCCGCAGCAGTTGAGCGACTGCGAGAATCAGTATGCCATTCGTCAGCAGAGATAGCAAAGCCCAAACCGGAATAGTTTTCGATCGACTAACTTCCATCCCTAAGAGGGATTTATGGGTTCTACTTCTGCTAACTCCTCCAAACTTCTCCATAAACTCAAGCTATTTGCAGGCACCACACTGAAAATAATTGGCACTGATTGCTACATCAAATGTTGCCCTTGAGTTAAAGCCTCAATTCTTGTAAGAATCAAGCACTGTACTGTCTTGGGCGTGACGGCGATGCAGAACTTTGCTTTTTGGGATTACTTTACCACAATTCGCATCGAAGATTTGAGGGCGATCGCCAAAACCAGGCAAGGACAGCAATTTTGGACGCAGAAACCAGATTTTTTCAAGTAATTGGGCATTGTAGCAACAAATTGAGAACTTTGAAAAAGCCCGCTTATTAGCCTAAAAATAGCCGATAAGCGGGCAGGAAATCTGCGATCGGTTTTATCGAACCAACTGCGTACAAATTTGCTCTAGATTTTGGTAGTCCTGCCCCCAGAACCCCCAGAACCGCCGTAGCCGCCCTCAGTTCTATTGCCCGAGCTAGTTTCTTTGACAAACCCCGTGTAAGCTTCCATCCCATGTTCGCCGATATCCAAACCTTCAGCCTCTTCTACAGCAGAAACGCGGATACCCAACAAAGCTTTGAGTGCCGCCCAAAAAATCGTGGTCAGCAGCACAGTCATCCCGCCTACAGAGATAATGCCGATTAACTGGGGTATTAGTTGATCGAAACCTCCGCCCACAAACAATCCCGCTTTCGGGCCTGCGGTATAAATTCCAGTTGTCGGCCCGTCAGCAAACAAGCCAACTGCTAGAGTTCCCCAGATGCCGCAGACTAAGTGAACTGAAGTTGCTCCTACGGGGTCGTCAATTTTCAAGTTGTCGAAGAAAGCTACTGCGAAAACTACCAGGATACCTGCGATCGTACCGATAATCGCAGCATTTGGGACGTTGATCCAAGCGCAGCCAGCCGTAATTCCGACCAAGCCAGCCAGGATACCGTTGATAATCATCGACAAGTCGGGTTTGCCCAAGTACAGCCAAGCTGTAATCGTTGCCGCAACTCCCCCAAAGGCTGCTGCTGTGTTGGTGGCGATCGCAATATGGGCGATCGCATTTGGATCGACTGCCATTGTCCGACCAGGATTGAACCCAAACCAACCCAACCACAGAATCAAACAGCCCAAAGTAGCAATGCTCATGTTGTGTCCCGGCATTGCCACAGTCTGGCCGTCGCGGTACTTGCCGATCCGCGGCCCCAAAAATGCCGCTCCCATCAAAGCCGCCCAACCGCCTACGGAGTGAACTACTGTCGCACCGGCAAAATCGTAGAACCCTACTTTTGCCAGCCAGCCGCCGCCCCAAATCCAGTGTCCGGTAATGGGGTAAGCAATTCCTACTAACAACAAGCTGAAAATTAAGAAGTCAAGGAATTTAATTCGCTCTGCAACGGCTCCTGAAACGATTGTGGCCGTAGTTCCAGCAAAAACTAATTGGAAAAAGAATTTTGCATTCAGAGGCACTCCCGCCCAATTTAGCGAGTCGAAGATGCCTTGGTAAGCCTCTAGTGTTGCGGGGCTGTTGTCAGCAACATTCCACAGGAAATATCCGCCACTGCTGCCGATAAAACCGTTTCCGTCGCTAAACATTAAGGCAAAGCCGATCGACCAATAAGCAATTGTAGACAGCGCAAACACAATCAAGTTTTTTGCGAGGACGTTGACTGCATTTTTCTGCCGACAAAATCCGGTTTCTAACATTGCAAAACCGGCGTTCATAAAGAAGACTAGCATCCCAGCCACCATCACCCACATGGTATCCATGCCCACTTTGAGGCTGGCTAATTGTTCCTCGGTGCTGGGTTTGGGAGGGGTTTGGGCTACCGCCGCATATCCCCAAATCAAGACGATGATCGCAGCTAAAGGTATACAGGCTTGCCAACTGGGACTGAGGCGGGCGATCGCCCTTTGTAATTTTTTGAACCTGTTTACTTTCGTCAAAAAGTTAGCTGCTTGCCAATTTAAAGACGCTCGCCTGACTGTTTTTGAGTTTTTGTTTCGGACATTCATTTTAGTCACTGTCACCCTCTTTACAACTAATCAGCTTGGCAATATTCTGAAAATTTTTCAATTTTACTACAGAAGTTTATAGGTTATTTGTTGAGATCGAGATATTTCTGATAGCCGAGGTCTTCTAGCTGAGTTTGTTTTTGCATAACAGATTCGGACAAAGTTTTGCGGTAATCTAGGACTCGAAGAAGCAATTCTGGCTGGGAAACTGCTAATATTTGAACTGCTAGCAAGCCCGCATTTTTAGCATTGCCGATCGCCACAGTGGCTACGGGTATCCCGGCTGGCATTTGGACGATCGAGTACAGCGAATCTATCCCTTGCAGGTGACGGCTCGCTACGGGCACGCCAATGACTGGCAAGGGCGTCAAAGATGCTACCATGCCTGGGAGGTGTGCCGCTCCCCCGGCTCCGGCGATAATGACTTTCAAGCCCCGTTGGTGCGCCGTTTGGGCGTATTCCACCATGTGCAAGGGCGTGCGGTGGGCCGAGACGATCGCCACGGAGCAAGGTACATTAAATTCTTCGCAAACTGCGATCGCTTCAGACATGGTTGGCAAATCAGAATCGCTACCCATGATAATTCCAACTGTCGGTTGATTCATGTAATTTCCTGATTAGAGATTTCTGATAAATGCTAATTTTAAATGATTGCGTTAACTCAAATTTAGATATTTTGTAGCAAAACTAACCCTTAAAAGCAATTTTGCCACAAGCCGCCGTCTGAGCAGCCGTACAGCCAGCAAAAAGCAAAAAGCTCCCCATCCTCATCGCCAGCCCCCGGATTTATCCGTAGCAAATCTAAAATCTAAAATCTAAAATCGGATGACTAAAGCCATAACCCCAACTATTGCCCCCATAGATATTCTGAATGCTCGCCTCCCCGGCTGCAAGGATTTGCAGATGCTTGCTGTTGACGAAACGGGCATCATTCAAGAAGTTTGCTCGATGGAAGGCGTATTTAAACGGATTTCTGCTCCCGATTTGCAAGTGCTTGATGCAGCAGGCGATTGGCTTTCTCTGGGCGGTGTTGATTTGCAAATTAACGGGGCACTCGGTTGGGCTTTTCCCGATTTAGAAACCAAACATATTGAAGTTTTACCAAAAATTTGTCAGTTTTTATGGTGTCAAGGAGTCGATGCTTTTTTGCCGACTTTGGTGACAACTTCGCTAGATAAGTTTGCGCGATCGCTCTCGACTATAGCTAATTATATCCGCACTGCAAAAACCGCTGCTCCCGCAACCAATAAACTCAAAACAGCGGAAATTATCGGCGTTCACCTTGAAGGCCCTTTTCTCAACCCGCAGAAGCGAGGAGCTCACCCAGTTGAGTTTTTACTACCGCTAACTATAGAAAATGTCAAACAAGTTTTAGGAGATTGTGCCGATATTGTCAAAATAATTACTTTAGCACCGGAGTTAGACAGCACTGGCGAAGTCATTCCCTATCTGCAAAGTTTGGGAATTGCCGTTAGTCTCGGACACTCCCAAGCGACGGCAGAGCAAGCACAGCAAGCATTTGCCCGGGGAGCTTCAATGGTAACTCACGCTTTTAATGCGATGCCGAGTTTGCACCACCGAGAACCTGGTTTGTTGGGGGCGGCGATCGTTTATCCGGGCGTAAAATGCGGTTTAATTGCTGATGGTAAGCACGTTTCTCCGACAATGCTTGATTTTTTGCTGCGCGCTGGTAGGTATGAAAAAGGTATTTTTTTGGTGAGCGATGCTTTGGCTCCTTTGGGTTTGCCAGACGGTGTTTATCCTTGGGATTCCCGACAAATTGAAGTCAGAAAAGGTACGGCTTGGGTAAGATTGGATTACCATTCGCCTTTAGAATCTGCTACTTTGGCAGGTACGACTCTGCCGCTGTTGGCGGGAGTGCAGAATTTGGTCAAGTGGGGGATTTGTGACGTGGAAAGTGCGATCGCCCTGGCGACTGATTCTCCCAGAAGGGCGATCGGACTTTCGGGAATTATCGGCAATTCGGCAACTCAATTGTTGCGCTGGCATTTGGATGAACCGACACAAGAATTGACTTGGCATCGGTTATTTTAAGTATTTCCCTTCAGGTTCGTAGTGAGGACTTCAGTCCTGATACTAAGCGCTGGTGACAGCAATTCGGTGTTCTCGGCAAGTTCGATCGTAAATATGATTTAATTCCACAGCCAAGCAAATCTCACCCCGCAGCCACAGCGGTAAAGTAGGAAGCTCGCACCCCACAGCCAGTTTTTCCTGCCAAATATCGAGGCATTGGTTCCCGTGAAGCTCGATCGGACGATAAGCTGTAGCATAGAGTTCAGCGTCGAAGGGCGAAGCACTTCCTTCCGCCAGACGGGCTAACAATTCATTGTGAAGATTTGCCTTTCTAACCGTCACAACATCAACTATTACCAACCCAATTCCCTGCCGCAAATACGTCTCGCACTTAGAAACAAAAGTACCGCGATGAGTAGAACGATCTTTGTTTGCAGGACTTACTAATTCAATTGCACCGGCCAAAACCGGGCCACCTTCAGTGTTAAAAATACTGACTTGCACGCTTTCCGTCGCAGGTAAGAAAGGCACTGTTTGGGCTGGTGGCGGCAGCCAATTGTTTGGGAAATCTATTGGCAAACGAATTACCGTCTCTGGACAATCAAACTCGAGTAGAGGTTCCTCAAAAGCTGCTACATCAATTTCAATCCCAAACTGCACGTTGGGCTCGGCAAAGTAATTTTCGGGTAATTTGGTATTCAAATCTGATGCAATATAAGTCGCCCAGGCGTTGTGAAAGGCGTGCCAGTGCCGGCGCACCGACAGCGGCGGGCGGAAATGGTCTTGTAGCACCATATTTTTTTAAGTTAGGGCTGATTAAAATTATAATGATTAACCGTTGGTAATAACTCAGTAGCAGGCAGATCGATGAATTTGGTAGACGACAAGACTATAGTTAGACAGTATTTTAACTCGACGGGCTTCGATCGCTGGCAACGAATTTACGGCGACGGTAAAGTGAATAAAGTGCAGCTAGACATCCGCACCGGGCACCAGAAAACGGTGGATACAGTGCTTGGCTGGCTGCAAGCTGACGGCAATTTGCGCGGGCTTTCTGTCTGCGATGCTGGCTGTGGCGTGGGATCTTTGAGCATTCCTCTGGCTGAAGCTGGGGCAATTGTTTGTGCTAGCGACATCTCTGAAAAGATGGTAGCAGAGGCTTATGAACGAGCTACAGCCGTTCCGGGCAAGCTCTACAACATATCCTTCGCAGCCCAAGATTTGGAAGCTTTAACGGGCAAATTTCACACAGTAATTTGTTTGGACGTGCTGATCCACTATCCTCAAGCTAAGGCTGCGGAAATGATCGCTCACCTAAGTTCGATCGCCCAACCCCGACTAATTATCAGTTTTGCTCCCAAAACCTTAGCACTTACCGCCCTCAAAAAATTTGGCGAACTTTTCCCAGGCCCCAGCAAAGCTACCCGCGCCTATCAGCACCGCGAGGCAGATATTATCAAAATCCTAGAAAGCAACGGCTTTGTGATTAACCGAGTAGCGATGAATAGCACTAGCTTTTACTATTCACGCTTGCTAGAAGCTGTACGAAAATAGGGTAAAAATCTCTGCCAATTCTGATGGCAGTTTACATGATTTATTGGCAGGATGGGGCGGGTTTATATAATTTGTTGGTGGGGTGGGGGCGGGTTTTTATCATTTGTCGGTGAGTGTCAAATATCTAGGCGAACCCGCCCCTACAGGATGGTAAAATGTTGGATAAAATTTAGGGTAAAATCTTGAATAAAATCCGTAGGGGCGGGTTCACAGATCGATTTTGCAACCCATCAATAATCTTGATAAACCCGCCCCCACCCAACCAATAAACCCGATCGACAATCGCCACCCAACCCTAAAATTAATTAAAATTTAATTAATCATTAAATTATGTCATCACTAATCTTAACTAGGATTTTCCTAGCCGCCGCAGCCGTATTCGGAGGCTTATCTGTCGCTGGTGGCGCCTTTGCTTCTCATGCTTTAAAAGATCGATTGACTGATCGAGCTTTAGCAATTTTTGAGACAGGCGCACGCTATCAAATGTATCACGCCCTGGCTCTATTACTCGTTGCATTACTCTTGAGCCGCGCCCAAGAGTCTCAAGTCTTCTTTGCAGTAGCTGGATGGGCTTTTATTGCCGGTAACATTATCTTTTCAGGTAGTTTGTACACCCTCAGTCTAACTAACATCAAATGGCTGGGTGCAATTACCCCCTTGGGAGGAGTTTCTTACATTCTAGGTTGGGGATGTTTGGCAGTTGCAGCTTGGAGTTTTAAATAGAGGTTGCCAATTACTAATTCCCCAATTCCTAATTCCCTAATTTTCAAACACATGGCTGGAAAACATCTCTGTCAAAGTGCGCAAGTAAGGTAAAAATACCATAACATCGGCAGCAGGAAGGCGATCGGAGATTTCCCAAAACAAAATCAGCAGCATATCCTGCACTAACTCCCAACTTACATGAAGTTTCGGGTACAGCATCACGCAAATTGGAAACAATTCTTGTTGTACTGGGCCAATACTTTCTGCCAAAACGCACCAGCACAAATAGCTTTGAAAAATCTCGACATCCCGGATACCAGAAAGTTTTACCTCGCGATCGCTCAAATAACCGGTGCTGCTGCGGTATCCTTGATGCTGGGCACTAGCCCGATCGTACACTGCACTAGCAATCTGAGTCGTGTGCTGCAACAAATGCTGAACGGCTAATAGAGCTTTTGAATTCGGGGGCTGATTCGCCGCAGCCTCGTTAATCTCTCCGTAGGGAATGTGCAGGTAGTCGTCTAAAACTTTTAAGTATGGTGCAAATTCCGATCGCTCTGACTCCGAAAGACATCCTAACAAGATTTTGGTAGTGTATTGAAACTCCAACGTCACAAATCCCAGCACTAACGGATCTGTCTCTGAGTATTTCCGTCTCACTTGGATAATATCTTTTCCCACCAGCACTGACAAGCGGAAAACAGGTTCTCTATCGCCGTAAGCGTCTATTGCTTTCCGATATAAGGTGCGGGTGTCAGCGACAATTTCTTCATGATTAATTAAGCTTGGATCGATCCCATGCTGCTCTATTTGTTCCCCTAAAAGAGCTTCTACTCTACTCCAAGCTATCTCGCTGCCTAATTTCAGAGTATCTGTCAATTTGTCAACTATTTTGGCTCGATTTCCATCATAATCAGTTGACTCTGGGTTCTGAGCAATTTGTCGCTGCGCTTGGTTTTCTCGTGTCGCTACTGTGCTGTAATATTTCTTTGCCCAGCTAACTGCTAAGGAAGAAACGTTGACGCCTTTAGCATCTGGAAGTTGGTGAGTATCCGATCCGGTAATACTCTGTGATGCAAGACTGTCAAACTGTTGAATTTCGCTTGCCGTAGTTAAAGAATTTGAAGATACTTGTGAAATACGCGCCATGAGAAACCTCGTTTTTTGATAAAGTCGCACCTGATCCATTCCCTTAACTTTTAATGTTATTAACTACAATCCTCTGCATTTGTACACTGACAGTCATCCGCCATTGTGCTTAAAGCTATCAGCCATTTGGCTGTAATTCCTGCGTCTTTTATAACTTGTACGTTAATAATGCTATTTGTTGTGCGCTCGATCACAGTCACCATGCGCTATCCTGTTTTTTTTAGTGTAAAAAAGCCTTGAAATCAAGCCAACTTATCTTAACACCTGATAATTAAAATAAGATTTGCCTCAAAACAACTGCTCCTTAAAATATTTGTGTTTATTTTAAATCGCCTTACTCATTCCAATCAGCTCGGCTACAGTACGCTCGATCGGTGATTTTGATTAATTTATTTCCTTAGCTGAAGCGAGAAATTTATTTTTAGGGTTGCGGTTGTTGGGAAACATTAACACATTCAACAATCAGCATTTATAAATAAACAATTAAGTTTGAGGGCAGAATAAGATTTATCTAAATTTTGTTATTACCATTGCCAGCGTGTTTTTTTCAGTTTTTTGGGCTTCCCCGATCGCCCAACCACGCTTCAAAGCCACAATCTCGTCGATCGACTTCCCCGATCGTTCTCACACCTTACCAACTCTGGCTGCTGCCATTCCTCTGCCGGAAGTGTGAGTGTGCCACTACAACGATAATATTAGATTGACGATCGCACTTAGGGGCGATCGCTCCTCAAAAACAGCACGGCCACTAGGTCTTTAAGGCTATACCTTCGGGTAGGATTAGTAGGATTAGTAGGACGAGAGGAAGTGGATAAAGTCAGGAACTCAGGTCTAAAGACACTGAGCTTGGTCGAGAGCAAGTCTCGAAGCAAGCTATTCTGACCAGCCTAAGTCTTAACTGACTACGTTATTTAGGTCACGACACCAGGCGAATGCGAAGCTAGTTCCCCGTTCTGTCGTTTGCAATTAAACAGTTCTAAAGTCACTGGAACAGTGTTGCAAGCCCAACAAGCCCTTATAACATTGGCGAAGCTAACATCACCCCGCAAGGGATGCCCAACAAAGGCAAACCATTATGCGTACAGGATTGTGAAGCTTGAAATGGTAATTGTCCCATTGAAAGTACATTACAAAAGTACATCGAGTCAAACAATTCCAAGGCGGTAATGGACAGAAAGATTCACGGTGGTTAGAACCACCCGCGTCGTTTCCCTCTCAGGTCTAAAGACTCTGAGTTTCCCACTTACCGAACTATTTTATGAGCGCCAGCAATTCAACAGAAATCAAATTCGGAACCGATGGGTGGCGGGGACTGATTGCCCATGACTTTACTTTTGCCAACGTGCGAAAAGTAACCCGGGCGATCGCCAGTTACCTAGAAACCGCTTACACCAAAGACCGCCCAGTTCTAGTCTCCTATGATACCCGCTTTTTGGCAGACGAGTTCGCCCGCACATCTGCTGAAGTATTAGCAGATTTGGGATGGACTGTCATGGTAGTCGATCGAGATTGCCCAACACCAGTCATCGCCTACAGCGCCAAGCATCTAAACTCCGCCGGAGCCCTAATGTTCACGGCTTCGCACAATCCCGCACCTTACTGCGGCATCAAATACATCCCCGACTATGCGGGCCCAGCCACCCCGGAAATTACCGATACAATTGTCGCCAACATTCCTGGCGCTTCCGATGCGCCAGCCAAAGGGAGTCACAACGATAAAATTTCTACTTTTGACCCGAAACCCGAATATCTAAAGTTTCTTTATACTTTGATTGATGTCGATCGCATTCGATCGGCTAAATTAAAGGTCAAGTACGACGCCCTCTATTCGACTTCTCGCGGCTATCTAGACGAAGTTTTGGTACACTGCGGCTGCGATTTGGAAAGTTTTCACACTTACCGTGATGTGCTGTTTGGTGGCGGAATGCCCGAACCCAAAGGCGAACAGTTGGTTGAGTTAGTCGAAGCTGTTAAGAAAGATTCGGCGGATTTGGGTTTGGCTACCGATGGCGACAGCGATCGCTTTGGGATTGTTGACGAGTTGGGAAATGTCTTGACTCCAAATACAGTGCTATTGCTGTTGGCACGTCACTTGGTGAAAAATAAAGGCTTAACTGGGGCGATCGTCCGTACTGTCGCAACCACCCACTTGCTAGACAATTTGGCCGCCAAGTACGGCTTGAAAATCTACGAAACCGCAGTCGGTTTTAAATATATCGGCGAAAAAATGCGGGAAACAGCCGTACTCATAGGTGGCGAAGAGTCTGGTGGTTTGAGTATTTTAGGCCACATCCCGGAAAAAGATGGGATTTTGGCTGATATGCTCGTCGCAGAGGCGATCGCCTACGAAGGCAAACCGCTTTCTCAGCTAGTCGAAGAAGCCATCCGCGAAGCCGACGGCCCCCTGTACAACCAACGCCTTGACTTGCACCTCGATGACGCCCACAAAGCAGCAGTTTTGGAATCTTTTACAAAAAACCCGCCCTCGGAAGTAGCGGGTATTGGCGTCAAGGAAATCGGCCGGAAAGATGGAATTAAACTCTATCTCGAAGACGGCGGCTGGATACTTTTGAGGCCATCTGGGACTGAGCCTTTGATGCGCGTTTATATGGAAACAAATTCTGTGGAAAAAGAAGCCAAAATCGCCGCACAGATGAAACAGGTTATTTCTCAGTTAGAACCTGTCTAAATTTCCACCCATTTCAATGCGGGGTTTTTTCGCAACTGCTTGGGATTGTAGGGTGCGCACTGCGCACCTTACTTATTTTTGACATAGCAGTTCGATCTGTTAAATCTTGGGAATTGCAATCATTTTGTTTTTTAAATGTATAAAAAAAATCGATTTTTTTTCGCATCTGCTTGACTTTTTTCCTCAGTCTGTTGTAGTATTATTAAATAATCGGATGTTTGCAAAAATGATATTTCTAAACAGATTTCTATTACTAAATAATATCAGCTTATTGCTTGATTTGTCAACTATTTATGAAAACAATTCCTTTGCTCGCCATTAGTTTTTTAGTAGCAATTTTGGCAAGCGCGATCGGCATTATCTCAGTACAGAATGCCGCCCCAGTATCCTTAAACTTTATCTTTTTTAAATCGATACAAGTGCCTGTAGGATTAGTATTGGCAATGAGCATCAGTGCAGGACTGATCGTCGCGGCGCTACTGCAACCGCTGTGGAACATTTCAGATTCCCAAAACTCGCGTCGTAAATTTCAGGAAAATCAAGAAGAATCAGACACGGTACAATATTAAGTTGATTTGAATTGTTAGAGAGAGTACACTTGACCGTCTATCAGTAGCCGAGTAATTCCTTTGGCTTGCAAATAAGGCGCAGCTTTTTTTAGCATATTGCCGTCAGGAATCTTGAACACTCTTTGATTTCGAGTCGCAAATCGGCGGGCTACTCGGTGATTGTCAAACACTGGTAGAGTTTTCTCGCGAATTTCCGCCACCGGAATTTGACCCAGTTCGCCAAAAGCTTTTAAAGGTTGAGTGATTAACTCCGCCGCCCGATCGACCACCAAGTAGCAAATTTTGGGTAGAGACGCTTCACTTAAAGGCGAAATTTGAATCAACCCTGTCCCCCGAAGCTCGTTAACGAAGCCCTCGAAGAGGATCGACTCGCCCGAGGATATCGAACCTAGCAGACTCCCTTCAAACAAAGAGTCTTCATCCTCTAAATCTTCGTCAAAGTCATCATCCTCATCCTCATCCTCATCGAAATCGCTAAAATCTTCACCTGCGACCAATCCTGCTTCTGGTAGCATTGCTCGTAGTTTCCCACTCACAGCAGCGCTGTTGCTGGTTCTGGCAAAATTAACATCTTCGGCATCTGACAAATCAGAAATATCCAAATCAGACTGTAAACTTCCTTGAATTTCGAGTTCTGTAACTGCTTGGGCCGCTGATACAGAAAGGTTTCGGGTTGTCTGTCTCAAATTTGGGACTGACTCAGACAAGGGGGAGTCTACAGGAGATGTTTCGCTTGCCGCCGACGCATCAGCAGTCGCCTCTGTCGGTTTAATAACACTGCTGCGATCGGCGGACAAACGTTTCTGTTTTTGCTGGACTAGAAATTCATATTCCGACTCCGACAAAGCGCTCTGAAGGATACGCCTCACAGTCGAACTACTCACTCCGTAGCGCTTGGCCAGAGCGATCGTATTCTCGTCCGACTGTTGGTAAAGTCTGACGATTTCTCGTTTGTCTGAATCGGAGAATTTTGTAGGCGTCATGCCAAGTTTTCCAGCAAAAATACGTGAAAAGACGCAGGAAGTTTGATCGGCGAACTGTGATTTTTCATTTTTGATTTGAAGTTGACAGATGCCGGCAAGGACAAAAAAGCTGGGGCGTCCCAATCGCTTGCCGAAGTCAACCCCAATCTCAAATCGCTACGCGGCGCGACGACTCCGCCTGCTCTGGCGAGAACGAGTTGAGATATCATGCTCCAAGACAGCTCCAATTCCGAACAAGATGGCGCTGAAAACAAAAAACACTTCCAGCAAACTGCCACTTTGGTAAGCACCCTCAGCTTGAGTATCGCGCCACTTAAAGTACATATCTGCGATGTAAAGCGAAAAAGTTGCAGCCGCAATCATTCTCCAAGATTGGGAAAAACGTCCTCCCCAAAACGCCAATAGCAATGCAGTAGCAATAATTAGCAGAAAAACGTCACCCACGATGTAAAACAAATTAATTGCATAAGCATAGGGTGATAGTTGCTCGTCTAGTGCCATAACCCATGCGGGAGCTTTAGTTTCTTCTGCTGCGGAACCCGGTTCAGACTTAGCAGACGAAGCCGATCCTTTTGACTTTGACTTCTTAGGCGCATCGTTCAAAGCAGGGGCTGTTTTTGCTTGATAGGAGTCAGGTGCAGTTTTTGTCACTACTTCCTTAGATGCTGGAGCTAGCCCTAGCTGTGTCCTCCAAGACTCAGGTGCAGCAACCCAGATAGCTACAGCAATCCCGAAGGCTGCAATTCCCGCTAACAAACCCCACTGCCAAATTTCTAGATTCAACCGCTTGGAAGTCACAGCAATCACCATGCCCCCAATCAGTACCACATAGCTGCCCAAGTAAAAGGCATCTGCTGGAGATACATCCGGGCTGACCTCGAAATACAGTTCCCAAATGCCAAATAGCACGCCGGCGATAAAATAGAAGAGCATCCCCAGACCAATGCCTAGCCAGACGTTGCGCCCGCTGGCCATGTGCGGGCTTCTCCAGTTTCTAAAGCAAACTAAAGCAGCTCCGAGGTATGCCCCGCATTCAAACACATAAGTGCCGATCGAGTACCAAAGCGGTAAACCCTCTTCTTGTGAGAGGGGGACGCTGAACAGCAAAAAGAACAGCAGCGCCATTACAGCCCAGACAATGCCCGCAATCACTAGGGTCTGAGCTGACAGTAAAGATGAAGATGTAGATGACTTTTCTGAAGTGCTACTCATAGGGATTCCACAAGACCTAAACTAGCGGTTGAATGTACTCCATCTCAATTTTTGATGGTAGATGAAGATTCTTTCGCCAAAGAACTTTTATCTGACGCTCCCGGAAAAACTGGCGTCCTCAGCGTGTCGTCTGGACTTTTGCCCTCATACACTAAAGAGAAAGACTAAGCAAGAATAATATCTATTGGCTAATTCCTTGAATTAGTCATTAGTCGATCTTATTTCCGGAAATAAAAGATAGAAATACGGTCTATGTCTTCACCATTAAGGCTTTTACATTGCCAAATCTATCTCTGAAATTATACCCTCAAATGTTGTTGTATCTAGTTTTTTTGCTTTCGCACTTCCCCACTCATATCAATGATTGTGGGCGGCGACTGCGATCAAATTTTAGTTGAATTGCCAGACTGTAGGTTGCTTCCAAACCGATTTAACAATTTGGTCGATCGATACAAGTTGGCAATCCAACCTATATGTCTCTCACTCCCTACAGTGCAATTATCTCAGCTTAATTATCTGCGCCAAATTGTCTAAGCAATTGTCACAGATTTTTTATGCTGCGATCCACAACTTGTTGAGGGCTGATTGTTTCAGCCAATCTAGAAACTGAGTACGATCTGGTGCTGGCATATCTTGTAGCACATCGCTAACTCCCTCAGCGAAGCCCGTATCGCCAAAATATGATTTACCTAAACGGTAAAGTTCTTGCAATAAGGTCTTGAGATGCTGCTCTTGCCAAGGGGGCACCTTATGATTTTGCAAAGGACTAATGGTTAGCCAACTTTTGATCGCATCAGGGGAGTCTGCCTGGGGGAAGTTTCCCTGCTGAAATACCTTGGCGATATCTTTCTGAAACGATGCGGCTTGCCTTGCGCCTAAGAGGTCTTCTACATCGAAGTAAACAGCTTGGAGCAGCAGTAAACAACCCTGTGCGAACAGCGGTGATTTTGCGGATTCTGTACCTGCGGCCGGTTCTTCACCAGCTAGCTGATCTAAACGGACTTTTCCCCAGACACTATATCGCTCGGGTTCTTCTAGCAGAACACAAGCTTTGCCCCGGTTGTCGGTTAAGTCCCGCCACAGGGCTCTGGCGTCTTCTGCTTGCTTGCCGTTGAAGGCGCTGATCAGGCGAAAAGTCTGCCCCTGATAATTGAGAATGGGAATTTGCTGATCCCGTTTTGGGTGTTGATAATTGGTTATTTCAACATCCTGCCGTTTCAGAATAAACATGACACTGCGATTTGACTCCTGTCATGGCCGAGGTGCTGTGCTTGCGAACAAACCTGAGAGTCAACGGAGTACCGTTAGACCACAAGCTTCTTTTTCCCTTTTTGCAAGGGCTTTTTTGAGTGACGTAGAACCACCGCCACTTTAGTAATTCAAGCCAATTTTTTTGATTAGCTTGGCTGAATTTTCATCTACCCAAGTATACTATAGTATTGTCATACTATTATAATTGCATAATTGTTTTAACCTTTAAAAAGTAAGTTCAAAATCAGGCTGCTCCCAAAGTATAGTTGGCGGGTTCCGTACCTCCGACCGCCGCCCCTTTGAGCGGTGGTTTATTCTGGTAGAAGGAGCGCAAGAGCCTCCGAGAATCCCCCTCTAAATATACCTCTTGGACTTCCCTACTCTTAGTTAAGGCTTCCCAGACCTAAAGGCAAGGGGGTTTTTGATTCAATAATTCTACTTAAATGACCAGAGTTGTTGCCGATCGCCCAAACATAATTCTCTACATCAAGCGTTCTGATACTTTTTTGGCTAACAAGTATCCAAGCTGAGATTATTTCTCAACTCTGGCATATAATTCTGGATGTGCAGGCACTCTATCACCTGGGTTTTTCACCCCCGAGCCATCTCACTCAAGATGTATTTTCGTATATCAAACAGGTTTATTCGTAAGTCGTCAAATATTTACTTGCTCGATCGCACACTACACCGATACAATAGTCCTGTTAACGATTTTTAAGTTGGGTGCGTAACTCAGTTGGATAGAGTAGCTGCCTTCTAAGCAGCGAGCCGCAGGTTCAATTCCTGCCGTACCCATTACACTAACACTCGACGCAGTAAAGGTTTCAGCCTATTCTTCTCGTGGCTTGTGTAGATTTTTTATGTTTTTGATTATGATTAGACGACGCTCGTTTTAACTCCGGGGTGTCGATCGCGTTTGACAAGAGAAACGGAAATCATCGTCAAATCTATGCAAAAGCCCCCAAGCTAAACTGGGGCAAATCTTCCCGTGCAGTAGGGACACGGCAATGCCGTGTCCCTACGGGGATTGAATGCCGTGTCCCTACGGGGATTTATCGATCCGGGTATACTTCATAAACGTGGAATATGTCGTATCATAAAAAATCTGTTATGTCAATAGCCAGTCCCCTGCGATATTCAAACAGCCGCCGTCGCCGATTGTGGGCCGAGTAGCCTTCAGGGGTTATCCTTAGTAGTCAGGCTAGTTTCCGACAGGTTTGGATATGTTCCCACCAATCTTATTTCATATTCCCCAAAATTTAATGCTATTACTCGACCGCAGCGCGATCGACCAATTAAAGCCCGTATTGGCGCAAGCAACCGGAATGCCTATAATTGCATCGGAAAATACGGCAACAATTGCACTCCTATTGGTTGCTGTGGGAATTCTGGGTTGGGGATTTTATCGCGCTAGAGGGTTCGGCAAACTGGGAATTTTGGCTTGGTTGCAGTCAGTGGCGCTGATGAGTCCCTGGCTGCTATTCTTTGGTTTGTTCGCCGCCGGGATTTATCTGAATCTAGTTGCGGTATTGTTGCTGTTCGTGGCATCGACGGGATTGTACATTTATCTGGGACGACAATTGCGATCGAGTGCCTCCGATGCAGTGAAGATATCGCGCGATCCTGGTGAGTTAAAGTCCCAAAGCGATGGAAACTCTGCCCCAGACTCCCAGCCGACACCAGGCAAAGAAGTGATTAAGATCGTCACATCGCCATCTGTAACTAATGAATTAGAAATAATTCCTGTTCCAGTGGAAGACCTCAAAGCAATTAAAGGCATCTTTGGTATCGATACTTACTTTGCCACAGAAACAATTCCTTATCAAGATGGGGTGATCTTGAAAGGCAATCTCCGGGGAGATCCAGAACAAGTACACTCGCGTTTGACGGCAAGTTTGCAAGAAAGATTAAACGATCGCTACCGCCTGTTTTTAGTAGAAAATCAGGACGATAAGCCAGTAGTTATTATCTTGCCCAGCACAAATGACCCGCAGCCAACTACTGTATCTCAAAAAATCCTAGCAGTCGTGCTGCTGCTGGTCACAATTGCTACTAGCTTGGAAACAGGTGGTTTGCTACTGGGTTTTGATTTTTTTAACTCGCCGACTAGATATCTAGAAGTTCTGCCAATTGCGGCTGGAATTTGGGTGGTTTTAGGTTCTGGTGAATTTGCTCGCCGAGCGCTGGCAAATCAGTACAATGTTCGATTGAGTTGGCCTTTTTTTATACCAACTTTGCAGATAGGTTCTTTTGGGGCGATCGACCGTTTTGAGTCGCTGCTGCCCAATCGTCAAGTTTTGTTTGACCTCGCTTTTGCCAGGCCAGCGGCTGGGGGAATAGTTGCTCTGGCAATGCTGGTAACGGGTTTGCTCTTGTCTCACCCAGGTAGTTTGTTTCAAATTCCCACAGAATTTTTTACGGGTTCGGTTTTGGTGGGAATTTTGGCAAAACTGGTTTTGGGAGCGGCTTTGCAGCAGCAGATTGTTGACGTTCACCCACTTGTAGTTATCGGTTGGTTGGGCTTGGTAATCACAGCGATTAATTTGATGCCGGCGGGACAGTTGGATGGGGGTAGAATTGTGCAAGCAATCTACGGCCGAAAAATTGCCAGTCGCGCTACTCTGGCGACGTTTGTGGTGCTGGCGATCGCTTCTTTGGTCAATCCTTTGGCTCTATATTGGGCGATCGTGATTCTGATTTTACAGCGCAATCTGGAGAGGCCGAGCCTCAACGAGCTGACTGAGCCTGACGACGCTCGCGCGGCATTGGCTTTGCTAGCTTTGTTTTTGATGATTGTTGCACTGTTGCCGTTGACTCCGGCTTTGGCGAGCCGTCTCTTAATCGGGAACTAACAGCATCATCCGCAGGGCTTTCATGTAATCGGCTCTTGGGTGGCAGTAAATTAGTGAAATCTGGGAATGGGGCGATCGTATTCCTAACTACTAATTTCCGATTAAGAACCCCGCCCTGGGTCATTTATCTACTGCCAAAAGTTGATTTTTGTACAACCCAAAATTTGTTTAAACTTGATTGATAAAGTAAAAAATCACTGATCTGAGCATATAGGATAAAGTCATGGCTAATCAACTTCCTCCTGTATTTGTAACTTTTGATGCAGATGTTTTAATGGCTGGCAGAACTCAAGTGTGGCAAGAATATGCCAAGGTGGGAACTTGCTATATCCCTGAAGTAGTGTACGACGAAATAGATCATCTCACGGGCAGAGCGGTGGAACCGGCGATCGAGCAAGTCGCTAGGGAATTTATGCGATTTTTTGCCGAAAGCGGCTGGATTGCAACTGATGATCAAGAGACGCACCGCGCTCTCGAACCTTCGATCAAAAATCAAAGTAAGCAAGCAATGCTCGTGGTGGCGACCGCTCAGTGCGTTTACGGTTTGGCTCAAGAACACCCGGAGGCATTGGTGGTTTTTGTGTCCAACAGCCAGCCTCTGCTAAAGCGGCTGGCTTCTGTGGCGGCTCCGAATCTCTGTGGAATTACCGGGGCGATGCTCTTAAATTGGGCGAGGAAAGCGGAACGCCCGCAGGCGGCGACGCAACAATTGCAAAGTTTGATGCGCACCCTCGCGGAACGCAAATCGACTCAGCGCGGTAACAGCAGAATTCAGGATACTGCTGTTGGCAAAACCGGGACTTCTGCTAGCAGGTTAACGGGGACGCGGGGTAATTCTGAATTGAAGTCTCCCAGCAGTTTTATTCAAACTAATAAAGCTGCTGTTCCAGCAAATCGTACTGTGAGTTCGCGCCCCAAAACGCCGCCGCGCAGTCGGGAACAACCGTCAGAAGTTGCGCCTTCTGGGATATATCGCGTGAAACACATTACTGCTCCGAAAAAAAATGACGGTGGCATTATTGCTAATGTAATCAATTTTTTGGGTGCTTTATTCTTTTTGACGGTAGCCGTGGGTATTTTGTGGCGGGTGTTCGATGTTAAAGGTTTTAGGAAGACTTTTGTACCTGCTATACCGTCGCCTGTGCGAGAGTTTGTCAAGTCGATTGACCCTAAATAATCTGGTTTGATGAACGCTTCACTTTACAACTTAAAAAATTTATCGCCATGCTGAACTGGAACGAAATAATTAGCGGATTAGCTTTAGCTTTTGCAGGTTTTGCTTATGCTTTATTCTTTTTTAGTCATCTTCCTTTCAGACAGTACGATTATGCAGCACCGCTTTGGGCGATAGGAATGGCAGGCGCTCTTACTATAGCAATGAATTGGCTGCTATCTTCATCGTTGCTAACTGGGTGGAATTGGATAGCTGGATTATACGGTTGTCAGTTAGTGATCATGGCTTTTGGTAGCGTATTTCTGGGAGATGGGCTGTTCGTGCCAACTTTGTTGTTTTTTGGAACTATGATCGTAGGAGTTACAAGTGTTTATACCACTTTTTCTCAACAAAAAATATTGCTAATTGTTAGTTTATGTACATTATTTTTGATAGTTTCTATGTACTTATTTTTGATAGGCGGGTATATTCTTAGAGGCAAAAATCCGTTTTATGGTTCTTCAAAGCAGATGCTACCACTGTTGAATCAAATCGTAGAAATTCGCACCGACAATCCGGAACAATTGCAGTTGAATGGCAAAACTGGAGAACTCACGCATATTGACCGTTATGAGGTGACAGTGAAACTAGATTCTGAAGGAGATGAGACATTGATGTGGCCCTATGTTTATGTTTGGTGGCAAGATATCAGGGCTCCTAACTAACATTGGTAATTGGTAATTGGTAATTGGTAATTGCAGGATTGGTAAGTTGAGATCGGGTTAGCTACCATCTATAATTCTGACCCATTCCCCATTCCCCATTCCCGAATTTCCTATACTGGTTGCATAATTTCGGGTTTATTGGTGGATTTTGTCTGAAAAAGTGCCTTGAGTGCCTCGTCGAGAGTTTCGGCCATGACAATGCGGTTTTCGTAGGCAACAATGACTCTGACTAAGGTTGGCAAACTGTTGCGATCTGCCTCTAAATAAAGAGGTTCTACATACAGCAAAGATTGTTCAATGGGAATCACTAATAAATTCCCTTGAATTGCTTTTGAACCTTGGCGATTCCACAGAGATATTTGTTCGGAAATAACCGGATCTTGGTTGATTAAAGCTTCTACTTGTTCCGGGCCGTAAACTAATCGCTGTTTGGGAAATTGGTACAACAGCAATTTACCATAGTCATCGTCATCCGATCGCCCTGCAATCCAAGCAATTAAATTATTACGACTTACTGGTGTAAATGGCAGCAGCAAAATAAATTCTTCTGCTGTTTCGGTTGGCAGTTTCATAATTAAATAATAGGGTTCTACGGGTTGCTGTTCGCTACCATAAATTTCGTTGGGAACTCGCCACAAATCCTCCCGATTATAGAATACCTGCGGGTCTTCCATGTGATAAGTTAGCAAGCGTTCTGATTGAACTTTCAACAAGTCCATTGGATATCTGATATGTTTGCGGAGGGCTGGAGGCATTTTGTCAAGTTGCTTGAAGAGTCCGGGGAAAATCGCAATCCAACTGTTAATAATCGGGTCGAATTGATTGGCAACGTAGAAGTTAACAGACCCGTTGTAGGCATCAATGACGACTTTTACGGAGTTGCGGATATAGTTAAAATTATTTTTTCCTGGATCAGAATATGGATAGCGATCGCTATCCGTATAGGCATCAATAATCCAGTAAAGATAGTTGGGAGATTTATCAGTTAATGAGTTTGAAGGTTTAATCTCGTTGCCAACTTCATCCCTTTCTTGTTCTATATCATATTTGCTAAGATTGGCATTTGCTACTACTAAATATGGGTCGGAGTCATAGCGCAAAAAAGGAGCGATCGCTCGAACTCTTTTGTTAATGTTGCGACGGTAAAGTAACTTGGTTTCTGGTGTGAAATTGCGGGTTAGCGCCATTTGCCAATTTTTGAGATAATTAGCAAATAACCAGCGTCGCCACATAGAACCGATCGCAATTCCGCCCCTACCACTGTAAGTATTGTAAACATTGTCTTCGCCGCTGGGATAGTCGAATTCTTTGACTTTTGTACTCGTCATCACGTCGGTATCGGTGACTTCGCCGTAGTAAATGCGCGGATGTCCGATCGGGATACTGGCCCGAATTCGATCGCTGGTTATTGCCAAAGCAGTCTCTCCTGTCTGGGCTGCAACTCCAATATCTTTGACAAAATAATCGGGTAAACCGCCGACACCGACTGTGTTTACAGGAGAAAGAGTAAAGCCGTAACCGTGAGTATAAACCAGGTGTTCGTTTACCCAAGTTTGAGCTTCAGTTGCAACTGCTGTATAGTCTAATTCCCGCGCCGCCAGAATCACTTGTTGGCTTTGGGCTTCTCCCTTTTTTGCTTGTTCGTTTTTGATTGTGTAGCGATCAATATCGGCATCAGGAAATGTGTAATAGGGCCTGATTTGCTGTAATTGTCGGTTCGTTTGCAGCAGCGGTCGCTTGTCCCAGAGGCGGATGTTGCTAATAGTAAGTTGATTTTTTTCCAAGTCTTTATATGTAAGTTTTCCGGCTGGATCGAAAGTTTTTATTTCGATTCTTTTGAGGTCAAATCCTTCTTGAGTAAAGGCAATGCTGCGCTGGATGTACTGCTGTTCTCGGGCTAGTTCGTTGGGTTTAACTATCAGTTGCTGCACAATATTTGGCAGCAGCCAACCTCCCAAAAAACTTAAACTCACCCACGCTAAAGTAATCTTTTTGATGAGTTGGTTTTTAACTTTGAATTGGCAAGCCTGGTACAGCATCAAAAGTGCGATCGCCCCCGCCAAGATACTCAAAAATCCATAGCAGGGCAGCCGTACTGTCACGTCAGCATAATCTGCCCCGTAGGTAACGTCTCCGCGTGAGTACAGCAATGCGTAGCGCCCCAGCCAGTAAAGGAGTGCGATGGCTAGCAGAAAAGCTGCACCCAAGCCGTACAAGTGCCTCTGTTGCGCTCGCGAAAACCCCAAAAATCTCCCTTGACTCAAGCAGTTTGCTGACAGCAAATATGTGAGAGTCCCAGATACTAAACTGTATAAAAATACAACTGTCAACCAGAAGCTTAAGAACTCTAAGATTGGGAAAATAAATACATAAAAGCTAATATTTTGGTTAAAAAGAGGGTCGGTTGTGTTAAATTTAGTGGGGTGAAAATAATGTAAAACTTTTGTCCAGCGACTGGCGGCAATCAGCCCGATCGCCAAACTAAGCAAAAGGGCGATCGTCCGCAGCCCAAATTCTGGCCTAATTGTTAAAGCTAATATTGTCCCCAGCAGTAAGCCCAACTCCCACCAATTAGAAAATAGCTGCACCACTATTTGCTGAATTGACTCAATGCCAAATTGTACGGGCGGTGCAGGCAAATTCCCAGATACACCGAAATAGGTGAGGCTGTTTGCAGCTAAGTACCCGCAGTAAATTATCGTCAAAACTGCGATCGAACTTAATCCAAATACCGCCAACAGCAGCCAGGGGAAAGCGATTTCAGATTTGACTGCGGGTATTTGATAATTTTTCCCTATTTTTTTTAGATTTACTGAGGCAAATAATGCCTCCGAAATCGGCGATTGGATTTCCTCAAACGGATGTTGCAGGCGGCGGGCTAAAGTCAAATTTCCCATCAAAAAGACAGCAGAAATGGCAGTAGGAATTACCCCCAGCAACCCTTGAGTTTTCAGCCTCAACAGCAAAACTTGAACATATCCAACTTCCTGAAACCAGAGAATTTCTGCCGCAAGGCGGGAAGCTAACTCCACAACCACCCATAGCCCCGCTAGCAGTAAAATTACTTGATAAATTCGCCTGTTCAAAGTCATAATATTAAATTGAGCGCAACTATCAATATCTGCCGAAGTTTATTTGCGTCAATCTGCGTGCATCTGCGGTTGAGAATTCCTTTTTTAATTATAGGTTAGTGTCAATAACTGCTCGGCCATAAAAATCAGGATTACCTATTGACTTTGCTAGACTTTTCGTGGTATATTTTAAATAGTGGGAGTGGTGGAAAAAATATTATTTTTTTCACCACTCCCATTATTAGATTGTACTTCATTAAATGCTCAAAGTCAAGCATTTAACCCTTAAAAAAATGGCGTTTTTTTTAATTTCAGTCAACAATAATAAATCAAAAGAATTCCCAGGCTAAGCCTGGGAAAAATCTTAAAAAAATCAACTAACTGTACTGCTGATTGACATCCACATCCAAATTAAACAGCAATTGTAAAGTCTGCATTGCTTGCCTGCGGGCTTCAATATCTTGCTGCGCGCGCAACTGTACCATCGGATCGTGCAAAATCTTATTCACAATTCCTCTTGTTAAAGATTCAATCACATCTTGATGTTTCTCCGAAAATTCTGACCCCAGACGTGATAAAGCTTTTTCTAATTCTTGTTCCCGAATCAATTCTATCTTATCCCGCAAACAGCTAATGGTAGGAACAGTTTCCAGACTGCGCCACCAAACATCAAAAGATTCTACCTCCTGTTCCAGCAATCCCTGAGCTTCCATTGCCATTTTGCGACGGCTTTCGTGATTTTGAGCTACCACTGCTTTCAAGTCGTCCACATTAAACGATCGCACATTAGGCAGTTCGTTCGCATCAGCATCAACGTTGCGGGGAACAGAAATGTCCACCAACATCAAAGGGCGATCGGGTGCTAGAACCGTTGCTAATTTAGCTTTATTTAACAGCGGATCTGTAGCAGAGGTACTGGTAAAAACTAAATCGGAATTGGCAATTACTTGCATCATGTCCGAGAGCAGGTGCAGACGCAATGGAGCATCTTTAAACAAGCTACCCAACTCCTGGGCGCCGCGCATCGATCGATTGACGATCGCAATATGGCTAGCTCCTTTCGAGAGCAAATGCTGCACCAAAAGCCGCGACATTTTGCCAGCACCGATAATCGCAATCCGGCTAGTTGCTAAATGCTGACCCTTCAGTTGAGCCAATTCCGCCGCCGCCGAAGAAATCGAAACCGCACCCGTACCAATGCTAGTTTCGGTGCGAACTCGTTTCCCTGCTGTCAAAGCTTGCTTCAGCAAGCGCTCCAAAATGCGACCAACACCTTTATACTGCTGGGCGAGTTTGTGAGTTTGTTTCACCTGGGCCAGAATTTGTCCTTCTCCGAGAACCAAACTGTCTAGCCCAGAAGCAACTCGCATCAAGTGCATCACCGCATCTTCGTGCAGCAAAATGAACAGGTGAGGGCGCAAAGACTGCAAAGGAACTTTACTGCATTCTGAAAGGAATTGCATAACTTCCCGCACACCAGGTTCTGATTCAGTGGTAACGATATAAATTTCTAAGCGGTTGCAGGTGCTGAGAATAGCAACCTCCTGAATGTGCGGGTAGCTACGCAATTGGGCGATCGCCGCTTCCACCTTCTGCTCTGGAATGCTCAGTTTTTCGCGAACTTCAACCGGCGCTGTTTTGTGGCTAAGGCCTACGACTGCAATATTCATATCTGTGATTTGTCACTATTTATCTTTACTCGTCAACAGTCACCTGTTCTTAGTTATTAGTTTATCTCTAATTCCTAATAAGTGGTGACTGTCAACAGTCAACCGTCAACCGTCAACCGTCAACAGCCAACAGTTAACTGTTAATTAATGACTACTTCAATTGCAGAGATTTCGGGTGGTCAAACATATGGATTGTATCCACAAACCGAGCCGTCTTCGACTGAGAAGAAATTACCAAACTTTCAGTACGAGCGCCGCCACCAAAGAAGCGAACTCCATCCATCAGCGTTCCGGGAGTAATTCCGCAAGCCGCAAACAGAACTGTTTCTCCAGATGCTAATTCTTCAGCATTGTAAATCTTGTCTGGGTCTGTGATGCCCATTTCTAGAAGTCGAGCGATATTTTTCTCTTTGCTTTCACCGATTAAACCAGTTTTTACAACAGCCGGATCGTAAATTAACTGTCCTTGGAAGTGACCACCCAAACAGCGCATTGCTGCTGCGGAAATCACACCTTCGGGTGCTGCACCAATACCCATAAGTGCGTGGATATTAGAACCAGAAAACGCGCAAGAAATCGCTGCTGAAACGTCGCCGTCGCTGATCAGCCGAACTCTTGCACCCGCTTGCCGAATTTCAGTAATTAAATCTTTGTGCCGGGGGCGATCCATCACCACCACCACCAAATCTTCAATACTGCGGCCGAGACAATCAGAGATAATTTTGAGGTTTTGGGTTGGCGTCTTGCGAATATCTACATGATTTTTAGCAGCCGCAGGAGCAGCCAATTTGTTCATGTAGAAATCGGGAGCAGCAAACAAACCGCCTTTTTCAGAGATTGCCAAAACTGCCATCGAACCGTTTTGACCGTAAGCAACCAGGTTAGTACCTTCGCAGGGGTCAACAGCGATGTCAATTTCGATCAATTCATCTAGGTTGCAGAAATCTTTGGCATCTTCGCGAGTACAAATACCTACTTGTTCGCCGATGTAAAGCATGGGTGCGTCATCGCGTTCGCCTTCACCGATCACGATGCGGCCGCGCATATGAATTTTGTTCATCCGTTCGCGCATGGCTTCTACAGCAACGCGATCGGCTTCGTCTTTCTCGCCTTTGCCCATCAAGCGAGCGGAGGCGATGGCTGCCTGCTCAACTACTTCGATAATCTCTAAACCGATTACATTATCCACGAACTATATACTCCCAATTGCTGATGCCTGATTTGTGCTCTGTTGCACTCCCAGCCATCAAGTTTATCAGAGGCGGGGATCTGTGCGAGCGCAAGCAGTTGCTTAGTTTGTGTTAACTTTTGCTTCTTTGAGGCTGGGGCGGGAAAATTGACGCAAAGAAGAGGGGGGCGAGTGGGCGAGTGGGAGAGTGGGAGAGTGGGAGATGGGGAGAGTGGGGGAAGCGGGAGAGTCGATCGCCATCCTTGACTTATCGTAACAGTTGCCTCAGTCCTGAAGTGTCAATATGATAGCAAATCAAATGGACGGCCCCAATTTGGGGTTCACTAGACTTTATAGACGGGGAGCAATAAAAAATGATGATGAAAGCTCAAGATATTATGACCACAGATGTTGTTACCATTCGCGGTTCGGCAACAGTTGCTGAAGCGGTAGCGATGATGAACGAACTGTGTTTGCGCGCATTGATTGTGGAACGCCGCCACGAACAAGACGCCTACGGCATTGTGACTGAAACAGATATTGTCTACAAAGTAACAGCCTACGGCGTAGACCCGCACAAAGTCCGAGTCTTCGAGATTATGACCAAACCGTGCATCACGGTGAACCCGGACTTGGGCGTGGAATATGTGGCAAGGTTGTTCGCGAATACCCGCATCCGCCGAGCTCCGGTGATTAAGGACAAACTGCTGGGCATTATTTCGGTAACGGATATCTTGACAAAAAGCGATTTTGTGGAGAAGCCGAAGAGTGTTTTATTTGAGGAAGAAATCGAAAAGGCGATCGCCGATGCCAGAACTGTCTGTTCCCAGAAAGGCGCTACATCTAGAGAGTGTGCGGTAGCGTGGGATATTGTAGAGGAAATGCAGGCTGAGGCTTCTCACCAGCGATCGATCAAGCTTGAAAAAACGGCTTTTGACGAGTATTGCGAGGAAAATCCCGACGCGGCTGAAGCCCGGATGTACGACAATTAAGTTAGTAATTAGTCAGTTGGCAGTTGACTGTTGGCAGTTGGCAGTTGGCAGTTGGCAGTTGGCAGTTGGCAGTTGATAGTTGGCAGTTGATAGTTGGCAGTTGGCAGTTGGCAGTTGGAAGAATCAAAAATTCTGCCTTCTACCTTCTGCCTTCAGAAGAATGTCATCACAGTTAAGGCGACTAAGCAAACTAACTGAATCACTAATGATATAATTAGGCACTCCGACTCCTCGAAACCGGGTTTTTTTACGAAAAGACGCGTTGTAGCCAAAAGATTCGCTAAAAAACCCGGTTTCTGACCACCTGTGCGTAAGTGATGTTTATTCTATTGCTTGAATGCACTCAGGACTGTCTCTAGTTGGACTGTTGACGATCGCACTTACCGCATTTGCGATCATGGCTGCTGAAGCATAGGGCTTTAACAGGGGCAAAACTTGCTGAGAAGTTTTAACAGATGGATCTAGCCACTCTTCCCAATCACCCTCGGGCAAAATCACCGGCATTCGATCGTGCACTGGATGTACAGTTTCGTTAGCAGCAGTGGTAATTATACTGCAAGATACAATATTTTCGGCTTCCGGCGATTCCCAATTTTCCCACAAACCGGCAAAAGCAAATGGTTCGCTGTTTGCCATTGTAAAATAGTAAGGCTGTTTTTTCTTGCCCTGCGGTTGCCATTCGTAGAAGCCGTCAGCAATTATCAAACACCGCCTGTGCTTGATGGCGCTGCGAAAAGCAGGTTTTTCTGCTACTGTTTCCGATCGCGCATTAATCGTATGGCTGCCTATTTTCATATCTTTCGCCCAACTTGGAATCAAACCCCAGCGCATAAATTGAAACTGTCGCTCAATTTTTTCGGAATCGACTTTGACTGTCGTAACTGATTGAGTTGGGGCGATGTTGTATCGCGGTTCAATGTCTGGAACTTCGGACAGTTTGAAGAATTCGGCGATGATTTTAGCTGAAGTATTTAAAGTGAATCGTCCGCACATAATTTGTAGTTAGTATTAACAAAAAGGTAGATGGCGATTTATATCGTGTAGGCGTGAATTGATCGTAATTCCTGTAGGGGCGGGCGATGCCCTGAGCGTAGTCGAAGGGTTCACCAAGATTTTTAAGAGAAACGAGAAAGCCTGTAAACCCGCCCCGGCTTTTAATCGCGATCGATCCACCGGACATGATATTATTGTTGGGTGGAGGCGGGTTTACGAGATTATTGGTTTTAGGCAAAGATTGTTTGTAAAACCAGCCCCTACGAGACATTGCTAAATTGTGGAACATTCGCTGATAACCATTCGGCGCGCAACTTGTCAATAGCTAATTCTTTGAATTTAGCTTCTACTTCAATCCAAGGAGCATCATAATAAGAATTGGGCATTGCTGTAATCAAATCGCTGTGGCGCGGATCGGCAAAAAACTCTGGCTCTCCTGGGTTTATGGTGTAAAATAGATCAACCAATACAGTTAGAGTAATGAGCTTTCATTTAGACTATTTATTAGAC